>FZPS01000172.1_pt51 | contig 21365 bp, 23 predicted proteins | sample 1817821 | NCBI WGS metagenome assembly FZPS01 (sample SAMEA104158645, study PRJEB21678) | metagenome | place: Germany | collected 2015-04-21 | reverse complement strand
CAGCATGCTTACCAATTCCATTTCCTTATCCGTGAGAATGTTTTTTGATTGTTTCATTTACATAACCTCCATTTGTTTATGTGGAGATTATTGCCATTTGCACGGATTTAAATTGAGCCTCAACACGAGGAAAAGCTACTGGCATACGGCCAATAGCTTTACTTAAGCAAATCCATCACCAATGAATACCTTAAAAATATAGGCCTAAAATCAGTATCCGAGAGATATTCATTAATCCATTAATATCTTTTCGAACCGCCGTATGCCGGACGGCACGTACGGTGGTGTGAGAGGACGGGGGTTAATCACCCCCTCCTACTCGATTGTTTTTCAGGGCTTCGATTATCTCCTCCACTTCTTCATAGCCTTCCTCATAGAATCTTTCTTCATCGGGGTCCAGTTCCTTCAGAAGTCTTAGGAACTCCCCGGCATGGACCCTTTCTTCGTCGGCGATGTCCTTAAGCACCTCAATTACCAGACGGTTGTCGATGGATTCGGCCAATTGCATGTACAGCTGAACAGCTTCATATTCCGCCGCAACCATGAACCTTATCGCCCTTATAAGCTCCTGGTCGGTCAGCTTGCGGGGGCTTGCAAGCCCCGAAAAAGAACTGCCAAAATCCGGCATAATCATTACCTCCTTTAGTTATTTAGTATTAAGATATTTTTCCCCAAGTTTGTGAAGGGTTTCATGGAACCTCTCGTGGATTCCTTCTCCCATGACTTCTTCTTCAAAGGTTTCAAATCGCTCCAAGAGCTGCCGCTGTTTTTCATCGGGCAGTATTCTATCGGCCATCGGGAATAGAACTGTATTCTCTTTTTGAATATGTTTCCGCAGCAAATCGATGTAATTTGTTGCGGCTTCGGCAAACCTGCCCGCCTGCAGCGCTCCGCTTCCAACCGAGGCTGCCATTTCGGCGATATACTGTCTGCCCTGCATGTGTTCCATCAGCATCTGGCCTATAGGCCCCCCTTCATTCGGTATGCCGGCCTCCTCCAAGGCAGGAAACATAAGCCCTTCTTCCTTCCCGTGATGACACTTGTCGGCAAATAATCGTAAGAAGTCGATCATGTCATTTATGTCTTTTATATCCGCCTCGCCGGACTGTTCAACCTCTTCTGCCACTTCCTGAAGAACCCTCAGGCCGAAAAGAATGTCCCTATGCTCGTTAATCAAATCCTCACTCGCATACTTCATTTGATTTCCCCCTAAACATTTATTCTCATGGTTTTTGCCTTTCTATCTATAAATTCCCGTGCTTATATTTTTTTCAATACCCGAATTTTGGCCGGCGCTAACACCCAGCCGTTAAAAAAACATGCACGGTACCTGAAAAGAACTTTAGGAGGTTCCATCCCTAAATAATTTCTTGTACTCCCCGTATCCTTCCTTCTCCAGGTCCTTTACCGGAATAAACCTCAAGGCGGCGCTGTTTATGCAGTATCTTAGGCCCGTCGGCCCGGGGCCGTCGTTAAAGACGTGGCCGAGGTGGGAATCTCCCTCCCTGCTTCGCACCTCGGTCCTTATCATGTTGTGGCTTGTGTCTAATTTTTCAATGATGCTTTCCTTGTTTATGGGTCTTGTAAAACTGGGCCAGCCGCACCCCGAATCGAACTTGTCCTTGGAACTGAATAGGGGCTCGCCGGTTATTATGTCCACGTATATGCCCTCCTCCTTATGGTCCCAGTACTCGTTTCTAAAGGGCGGTTCGGTGGCGTTTTCCCTGGTTACCCTGTACTGCATCGGGGTTAATTTCTTTATTCTTTCTTGTATGTTTTTTTCGGTCATACGAAAGCCTCCCTTACACTTGATATTAGTCTTTATATATTATTATCCACCGGCGCACCTTTAAAAAGCACTTCAGAAAATATAGCTGCTGTATTAATATTGCTGTCCAGCCATTTTATCGCCACAATAACATTTTAAACAACATTGACATTGTCAGGCGTCTAATGTAAAATTAATAATTGCGGCGGGCTTTGGCACCGGACTTGGTGTAATCAAATCCCGCATGGAGGGTTAAACTAAATAGCAGTATTTTTATTGGGTAGGTTGGCTTGGAGAGATGGCCGAGTCTGGCTGAAGGCGCTCGCCTGGAAAGCGGGTAGACGGGGATACCTGTCTCGCGGGTTCAAATCCCGCTCTCTCCGCCATTTTTTATAATTTTGGTCGTGCTAGACGGGGATGTAGCGGCGCCCTGTAACCTGCAATCCGCTATAGCAGGGTTGAATTCCTTTCTGAGGCTTATATCCTGCAGGGCCGGCCCGGGTAAGTGGCGTTGAAGGCCGGGTCCTGCGCAATGGAAATTCATGAACCCCGTCAGGTCCGGAAGGAAGCAGCGGTAAGTGAACCCTTTCATGTGCCGCGGGGAAGCCTGGCTGGAGCTAACTGCCCTGGTATCGCCTGTGGGAGTAAGTCGGGGAAAGGTGCACGACCACCTGTTTACTATAAGCGGGAGGGAGTTAATACTCCTTCTTTTTGTTTGGACTTATATAGGGTATAATCATTATATGGTTAAATAAAAAGGATGTATGAAATGCAAGAAAACAGGGTTTACAGTGAAGAGGAAATGAAAAAACTGAACGAAAAACTCAAGGAAGCCCCGCTGTGGAAACTGATAGATATGAGGATAACCTCTCTGGAATGGGGAAGGTCGGAAATGACAATGGATATTAAGGATACATATCTAAACGTGATGGGAACCTGCCACGGGGGCGTGATAGCCGCCTTTGCGGATACCGTTATGGGAAGCGCCCTTTACAGTACCGGCGCTGCGGCATCGGCTACCATTGAGATGAACATAAACTTCCTGGAGCCCGTTGCGGCGGGACAGGTATTAACCGGCCGTGGTGAGGTTTTAAGAAAAGGAAAGACCACCGCCGTAATAAGGGCGGACCTTTTCGTCGGCGACACAATGGTTGCGGCGGCAAGGGGGACCTACAGCGTACTTGAACCCAATAAACAGAAGTAAAGGATGGGAAATATGGGCTATACCGCATTGTACAGGCAATACAGGCCCCTTACCTTTGACCAGGTGGCGGGGCAGCAGCATATCACCACGACACTTAAAAACCAGGTGACCGGGGACAGGATTGCCCACGCATACCTGTTCACCGGCACCAGGGGTACCGGCAAAACCTCCACCGCCAGGATACTGGCAAGGGCGGTAAACTGCACCGACCGGAAAGACGGCAACCCCTGTAACCGCTGCAAAACCTGCAGCCGGGCGCTGGAGGGGAAGCTTATGGACATAATAGAGATAGACGCCGCCTCCAACAGGGGCGTGGACGAAATAAGGGACCTGCGGGAGAAGGTAAAATATCCACCTGCCGAGGGAAGGTACCGGGTATATATTGTGGACGAGGTACACATGCTGACTGCCGAGGCCTTCAATGCACTGTTAAAAACGTTGGAGGAGCCGCCCTCCCATGTCATATTCGTTCTCGCCACCACCGAACCGCAAAAACTGCCCGCCACAGTGCTGTCGCGGTGCCAGAGGTTCGACTTCAAAAGGATACCCTTTCCGGAGATGGTGAAACTGCTGGAGTACGTATCGGGTGAAGCGGGCATTGACATAGACAAAAGGGCCCTGGAACTCATTGCCGGCAGGGCAGATGGAGCGGCAAGGGACGCCCTGGGCCTTTTGGATAAGTGCTCCGCCTTTGAACAGGGGAATCTAACGTTGGACAGGGTGGTGTCGGTGCTGGGGATGGCCCAGGACAGGCTGCTGTTAGACCTTTCCCGCCGGCTGTCAAAAAGGGATGCCGCCGGCTGTATAATGCTGCTGGACCGGGCGGTCCAGGACGGCAGGGATACGGGCCAGCTTTTCAAAGATATAATATACTACTTGAGGGATATACTTATTACAAAGGTGGCCCCTTCGGGGATTGCGGACCTGTCCGACAAAAAGAAGGAGGCCCTTAAGGCGCTTGCATCGGAATGGGAAGTTAACACCCTTATAAGGGCGATAAGCCTGCTGGCCGAAGCTGAAGGAAAGGCCAAGTGGAGCACCTACCCGGAGGTTTTTCTTGAGCTTGCGCTGGTTAAGCTGTGCGAACCCTCCATGGATGCTTCGCTGGAAGGAATCATGGACCGGCTTTCACGGCTGGAGGACATGGCGTTTAAAGGCGTTTCCGCCGGTTCTGGGGATAAAGCACCGGCAGGCGGGGAACTGCCGCCCGCTGCGGAGGATAATTCAATTGTTTCTCCGGGGGAGGGTGCCGGAAAGCCGGATAAAAGCAGGGACAGTGAAACTGTAAGTAAGGCTACGCCAAGGCAGAACAAAAAAAGCGATGCAGCGAATGAAAAGGAAAAGGATAAAGTCCTTGAAAACGCCGGCAGCAAAGGCGATGGGCGAAATCGCGAAGAACCCGAAGGACGGGAGAACCTCCAAAGGGACGGGCACCGGTCCGGGCCGGGGAACGTATCCCTGGAGAAGATGGAGGCCGCCTGGGGTGACGTGCTTAAGTACCTCGAGAAACACAAGAAAGGCCTTTATACCGTGTTAATGGGCTCAAGGCCGATACAAGTAAACGAAGGCATGCTGGTGGTGGGATGTGAAGCCCTGTACGGGATCTGTTACGAAATAGCCAACAGCAAGGAGAACCGGGACGCTTTAAGGGACGCGGTGTATTCGGTGACCAAGGCGCATTTTGATATAAAGATTGAGAGTATAGATGTCCAAAGGGAAGCCGGGTTCCAGGACCTACTGGAAGAATGCAGCTTGTACGAGGAAGCGGTAAGCATTTTTGGCGGCGACCTGGTGGAGAGACTGGATGAATAAGGACAATTAACGGGAGGGATGTTTTATGGCTAAGGGCAGGATGTCCGGAATGGGAAACATGGGAAGCATGATGAAACAGGTGCAGAAAATGCAGCAGGAGATGGCGAGGCTCCAGGGGGAACTGGAGGAAAAAACGGTGGAAAGCAGTGCCGGCGGCGGCGTGGTAACGGTTGTGGCTACCGGCAAAAAAGAGCTTAAAAGCATTTCAATAAAACCGGAAGCAGTGGACCCCGATGACGTGGAAATGCTCGAGGACCTGATTTTGGCGGCTGTAAACGAAGCCCTTAGGAAAGCCGAGCAGATGGTGGCTGAAGAAATGTCCAAAATCACGGGAGGACTTAATATTCCAGGCCTGTAGAATGGGAGTGAACTTATGGATTACTTTGCGGCACCGGTGGCCAAACTTATAGAGGAATTATCAAAACTGCCCGGGGTGGGGCAGAAAACCGCCCAGAGGCTTGCCTTTCATATATTGGACGCGCCTCCGCAGCAGGCGGAAAACCTTGCGCGGTCCATTGTTTTTGCCAGGAGGAACATAAAGCATTGTTCGGTGTGCTGCAATATGACGGATACCGACCCGTGCAGGATATGCGGCAATGAAAGAAGGGACAAAAGCGTAATCTGCGTCATGGAAAACCCGAGGGACGTTGTGGCAATGGAAAAGACCAGGGAATACAAGGGGCTTTACCATGTATTGCACGGGGCCATATCCCCGATGGAGGACATAGGGCCGGAGGATATACGAATTAAGGAACTATTGCTCCGGCTGCAGGACGATACGGTGAAGGAGGTTATACTTGCCACCAACCCCACCATAGAGGGAGAAGCCACCGCCATGTACATTTCCAGGATTATAAAACCCTTAGGTATCAAGACCACCAGGATCGCCCACGGGATACCGGTGGGCGGCGACCTGGAGTACGCCGACGAGGTTACGCTGGTAAAGGCGATGGAGGGAAGAAGAGAACTGTAAAAAAAGCAGCCCATCCGGTGACGGGCTGCTTTTTTTTACTATTTAAGTCCTACCTCGGCTTTCTTCCGGTTGAAATAATTCTCTATCGTATCCTGTACTACTGCCTTTCTGAAGGTATTTCCATCTCCGGGCACATAAAGCCGGGCTTTTTTGTCAGGAAACCCGAAGCCCCTTGTATAGAGCACCCTTAGGTTGTCCGGTGACCAGAAGGCGGTACCCTTTTCAATATCCGTTTCGTTGATACCGGAGTATTCCCTGAGGGCCGTCCTGATTTCTTTCCATATATCACTGTTATTTGTCGCTAGCTTCGCCCCGAGCCCCGCGGCAAGGCCCGCAATAATTTCAAGGTTGGTCATGCCGGATTTGGGGGCAAAGGGCGCATGGGTCCTTTGTATCCTTCTTTCGGTGTTGGTATAGGTCCCGGACTTTTCTGCAAAGCTTGCAGCCGGGAATACCACATCGGCTCTTGCCGCCGTATCGGTAAGGAACAGGTCGCAGGCTATAAGCAGTTCAAGGTTTTGAAGGGCATCCTCCGGAACCTCTTCGCCGAAGGTAACAACAGCCTTTATGCCCTTCCAGTCCAGTTCGGCGACCGATTTTTTAATCCCCATATCGTAGGCACCTTGGCTGTTGTTCATGGCCTTGAGAAGCATAATACCGCTTCTTGGCGAGCCAATCTTGCCGGTTATTACCGCAAGGTCGGCAAGGGCCTTGGCCGCATCGCCGGACACAGAAAGCTCGTCTATTACGATAAGAGCTTTTTTTGCATTGCAGTACATATCAGCGGCCTTAACTGCCAGTTCCGAGGGGATCACGCCGTCCAGGGCGGTTTTAAGGGCCTGGTACCCGGATGCGCCGGCTTCAACCTGTTTTTCGCTTATTTTTCCCGAATCTATCGCGGATTTAAGCATGCCTTTTATAAACTCAAGCCGGTTTTCACCATATATTTCAAGGTCCGCCCATTTACCTGCCTTTATCCTTTCGGGGCTTATAGTTATAAGCTTGGTTCCCGCCTTGGCGGCGGCCAGCAGTTTCATGCCCATAACCGGATGGTTTTCATAGCATTCCCCGCCCACATACAGAATCAGCCCGGTTGACATGAGCTCGTCGAAGGTGTTGGCCGAAGCGTTATATCCCAGCACCTTCTGGATACCGGTATTGCAGCCGTTGGACGAGCTTGCCAGGTTTTCCGTGTTCAGAACATCACCGGCAAGTCTTGTAAGCAGGAAGCTTTCCTCATTGCTTAGCCTTGCGGAGGATAGAACTGCAACGCTGCTGTCCCCGTACAGTGATCGTATATTGTTAAGCTGTTTTGCTGCATGGGTAAAGGCTTTGCTAAAGGTTGCTTCTTTAAGCTGACCATCCATCCTTATCATCGGTTTTGTCAGCCTGTCCCTGTCCTGCGCATAGTCGAACCCGAACCGGCCTTTTATACAAAGCAGGCCGCTGTCTACTTTGCTTTCCTTATTAGGCAGGGACCTAATCACCATAGAACCCCGGGTGGCAAGGTCTGTGTTGCATCCCAAACTACAGTACGAACATATCGACGGAGTTTTAACCTGTTCTACCGGTACGCTTTTTTCAATGGTCAGTCTTTCCTGAAGGGCTCCTACCGGACATACCGAAACGCATTGACCACAGGATATGCAGTCAGTATCCTTAAGCTGTATCCCGAATGGAGTTTTAACAACGGTATAAAAGCCTCTTTCTGCAACGCATAGGGCCGTTATGCCGGTCACTTCACTACAAGTCCTGACGCATAAGTCACAGAGAACGCATTTGGCCGGGTTGCGGTCTATAAACGGGTGTTGGTCTTCATAGTCTGTTTCTTTTTTGACACCGAAAAACTTATCGCCTTCCACGTTATACTGGTTGGCATATGATAGCAATTTGCATTCAAACACGTCACCGCAGCCGCATTCCATACACCTTTCGGCTTCAGTTTTCGCCTCTTCTTCGGTATAGCTGCTTGCCACTTCAAGAAAGTTTTGCTTCCTTGTTTCGGGTTCCATTACCCTTGCTTCAATCCTTGGCTTGACCTCTTTATCCATAAAGTCTTCCCTGGTCAAGTTTTCCTGTTTCACATAGAACCTTTCGCTTAACGGGATAATCTTTCCCTCCAGGTATCCGCATATAACTCCTGCGGCTTTTTTGCCCTGGGCTATGGCTTCAATGGCAATTCCCGGGCCAGCGGCGGAATCTCCGCCGGCAAATACGCCCTCAATGGATGTTTGGAATGTATGTTCGTCGTATTGTATTGTACCTTTTTTCGTAAGGCCTATTTCTTCAAGCCCGGAAGCATCCACCCTCTGCCCTATGGCGGCTATCACGGTGTCCACGTCCAGCGTTACTTCCTCACCTTCTACTGGCACTGGCCTTCTGCGGCCGGAGGCATCCGGCTCGCCCATCTTCATCTTCTGGCAGCGCATTTTGGATACCGTACCGTTTTGGCCTATTATCTCAATCGGTGCCAGCAGGAAGTTAAACTCGACGCCCTCTTCCCTGGCTTCCCGCACTTCCAATTCCTCGGCGGGCATCTCCTGCTCGGTTCTCCGGTATATTACCATCACCTTTTTTGCACCCAATCTTACTGCGGTCCTGGCGGCATCCATGGCGGTGTTGCCGCCCCCTATAATCGCAACTTTTTCACCCAGTTTCACCGGTTTTTTCTGAGCTGCATTTACCAGGAAGTCTATGCCTCCCATCACTCCATCCAGGTCTTCCCCTTTACAGCCTATCCCCGTGCTTTTCCAAGCACCGATGCTTACGTATACAGCGTCAAAGTTATCCCTTAAGTAGTCCATCGAAAGGTCTTTGCCTATCCTGATGCCGGTGTTTATCTCTACACCGGTTTGTTTTATTATTTCAATTTCCATGTCCAATACGTCCTTTGGAAGCCTGTATTGCGGTATGCCGTACCTCAGCATCCCGCCCGCCTTTGGCATGGCTTCGTAAATAACCGGTTTATGTCCCTCCCGGGCCAGAAAATATGCGCAGGTCAAGCCGGAGGGACCTCCGCCGATAATTGCTACCTTTTTACCCGTAGGGGCTTTAATATCGGGCTTAAGTCCGGAACCGTTTTTTAACACTATGTCTCCGACAAACCGTTTAAGAGCTGCGATTGCCACCGGCTTGTCCAAAAAATTTCTTCTACATGCCTCTTCGCATGGGTGTGGGCACACCCTTCCTATGCTGGCTGGCAGCGGCAGTTTTTCTTTGATCAGGTTGACTGCTTCCTCGTATTCGCCGTTTGCTATAAGTCCCACGTAGCCTTGGCAGTCGGTCTCCGCCGGACAGGCCAACTGACAGGGGGCCTTGCAGTCTCCGGTATGGTTGGCCAGTATTAGCTCCAGGTTTGTTTTCCTGGACTGGTCTATTCTTTCCGACCGGGTTCTTATCACCATGTTGTCTGCAATTTCGGTGGCACAGGCCCTAAGCAGTTTTGGTGCTCCCTCCACCTCTACAACGCACAGGCCACAGCCGCCATGCACCTTAAGGCGGTTATCATGACAGAGATTGGGTATCTCTATACCATTTTCCATGGCCAGTTGCAGTATTGTCTGTCCCTTGTATCCCGTTACTTCAATTCCATCAATGTTAACCCTAAGTTTTGACATTCTGTTACCTCCTTTTACGCCAACTAAACTATTATAGCACCGAAAGGACATGCTTCCATACAATTGCCGCATTTTATGCAGCCTTCCTAATCAAAGCTGTGTAGTTTTTCTTTCTCCAGTTTGCTAAGGTCTACAGCTTCAGTAGATACAATCATCGGCTTCGGCTTGCTAAGGTCCGCAGCTTCAGTAGGTACATCATCATTTACTGTTTTCTTTAGGCACTTGGCTGTACAGTTCATAATTCACTCCCCTTGTATGGATTCTGCAAAAAGTTTAGAATTAAAATCTTCAACATTTTCGTGGAAAATCCTTCTAATGAACAATTATGACCGAAAATATTATAAACACATGCTTCCAATTCCCATGGGCACGATTTAACGTCCATTGGGTGTTTTTACAGGCCTATACCTCTATATTTTAACATGACGTTTACATAAAATAAATAGCTGCAAAAAAATCAAAGGCCCTCCTTACTGGAAAAGAAAGAAGGGCTGTAACAGATTCGAATCGGCTCTCGGCGGGAAACCTTTGTTCTTACTTGCTGGGTATTAGCTCATCGTTCCTTATAAAAGGCATATCTGCTTCCAAGGACCTGTAATGATCGGTCAACGGTTCACTTTCTATCAAGATAAAGACCTCTTCAATGCCCAGTTCCGAAAGGGTATTGACCACCGAAAACACCTGCAGGAGTTTTTCCCTGCCGCTGTAGCCACTGTTTAAAAATTCTTTAGAAAAGTCAACTGTCGCTGTACTGCCGTGAAGTCTTAAGGACAGAATTTCAGTGTCATCCGAAATCATGGACTTTAACATATTATTTGTGCTACCTCTTATCAGCTCCTTAATTACCATTTCAGCCATCTCTTGCGGAGCTACCGTCTCGTCCACCATTATTTTTCTAAACTCCGGCAGCAGGAAATTATTGCCCTTATCGGGATAGAACAAAAGGACTTCCTTCTCCACCTCTGCCGGCGGTTTTTCCTCCGGTTGTTCCTGCTGGGGTTCGGGGTCTGGCTGGGGGTCATCTTTTTTGCATCCGACCGGCAAAGCCAAAACAAGCACCAATACTAGGAATAATAAAATATATTTTTTCATTTGTTTACCTCCAATAGTATTCTTGAAACCGATGACACCATTATATCATATATGGTCCTAAATGAATATTGAGGAAGTATTATTTAAAAAAGCCAAAACAAAGTATAGGGACAAGGTAGCTGTCAATAATATATAGTAAAAGGGCGGTGCTTTGGGGGTGAAGTTGTGGAAAAGGCCATTGGGGCATACCTTGGAAAACTTACCGGAAAAATGAGCGGATTTTTGAACGCTGCTTCCGAAAACCAGGCGGACCGGGAGGACCAGGAGCTTATACGCTGCATCCGGCATGCCATGGAAGAGTGGAACCAGGCGCAAAAATTCTTTGAATGCGTATCCGAGCCCGAACTGATTGACTATGCCATATACAGGATCGAGGCGTCAAAGAAACGGTACATGTACCTTCTTAAAAAGGCAAAGGAAAAGGGTGTCAAGGTGGACTGCTACTAACCAAAGATATGGAAAACTGCCGTCAAAAATAATGAATAATATCCCCGCAGCTTTAATATAAGTATATTAATGGGACTTGCCGTTAGCGGGGTGGAGAAATGGGTATAAGCATAGATTTTAGTGTTATACTGGCGTATGCCTTTGGGTTGCTGCTGCTTTACATTGTGGGATGGCTTTTAGTCATGCCGGTTAAATTTTTACTAAGACTTTTATATAACGGGATAATTGGCGGGATAATGCTTTGGATACTTAACCTTGTGGGAGGTTTTTTCAATGTTCAGGTGGCGATAAACCCAGTTACCGCTCTTATTGCGGGGTTTTTGGGAATACCCGGGGTGTTGCTTATCCTTATTCTCCAATATATTTTATAGCCTTATTTCCATATTGGGTGTTGTATAATTTCCGGCTTTATTTTTTTGCGGGAATGCCGATAATACTATATATATGATTATGCTGATGATGGGCATACAATATATAGTATTTTTTTGATTTTTGCGATTTTAGTATTTTAGAGAAGGAAATTAGAGAAAAATGGCAACAAATTGGGTATTTGGTTTTCTACGTGAATTTAATGGATGGGTCTAATAATATAAAATATAATTGACAGTTCGTATCTAAGGGGGTCAGCTTTGATGATTAAAAAAATACAAAAACGCAACGGAGAAATTGTAAGCTTTGACATCACAAAGATTGAAAACGCAATATTCGCCGCAATTAGGGCGGTGGGCGGAGACGACAGGGAAGAGGCGGAACGGCTGGCAGCAATAGTCACCGACATCGTCAATGAAACCCATGGTTCCGGGATACCCACGGTGGAAGACATACAGGATATAGTCGAGAGGGTTCTTATTGAAGAGGGCCACGCCAAGATCGCCAAGGCATACATACTGTACAGGAGAAAACAGGAGGAACTCAGGGACGTAAAGAACCTGCTCATGGACGCCGAGAGCATGATTGACAAATACGTTTCCCTTGAGGACTGGCGGGTCAATGAGAACGCCAACATGGGCTTTTCGCTGCAGGGGCTCAACAACCACATAGTGGAAAGCATATCAAAAAAATACTGGCTAAACAAGATATACAGGAAGGAACTTCGGGACGCCCATATTAACGGCGATATACATATTCACGACCTTGGGATACTGGCTCCCTACTGCTGTGGTTGGGACCTGGAGGCCTTTTTGAGAAGCGGGTTTAAAGGGGCAAAGGGAAAGGTGGAATCAACTCCACCGAAACACCTGGAATCCGCCCTGGGCCAGCTTGTAAACCTGCTTTACACGCTGCAGGGGGAAGCGGCGGGCGCCCAGGCCGTATCAAGCTTTGATACATACCTTGCACCTTTCATATACTATGACGGGCTTAGCTACGAAGAAACCAAAAAATCCATCGAGAGGTTCATATTCAACCTAAATATCCCTACCCGGGTTGGGTTCCAGACGCCCTTTACAAATATCACCCTTGACATAACGCCGCACCCGCTGCTTAAAAACATGCCGGCCATTATAGGCGGCAAAAATGCCGACAAGTGCTATGGCGAATTTCAAAAGGAAATGGATATGCTAAACAGGGCCTTTTGTGAAGTGATGATGGAGGGTGACGGCGGGGGAAGAACCTTCAGCTTTCCGATACCCACCGTAAACATTACCAAGGACTTTCCTTGGGAATCGGATACGGTGAAAAAGGTAATGGAGATGACCGGTAAGTTCGGAACACCCTACTTTGCCAATTTTGTAAATTCGGACATGTCACCGGAGGACGTTCGGTCCATGTGCTGCAGGTTGAGAATTGACAACCGTGAGCTGAGGCGAAGGGGTGGCGGGCTGTTCGGTGCCAATCCCTTAACGGGCTCCATTAACGTTGTTACCCTCAATATGAGCAGGATTGGTTACCTGTCCAGCAACAGGGAGGACTTTAAAAGGCGAACCCGCAAACTTATGGAATACGCCAAGGAAATATGCGAGACCAAGAGAAAGGTTCTGGAAAAATACATGGATGCAGGGCTTTACCCTTACTCCAGGTATTACCTGCAGGGCGTAAAGGATGAGACCGGTGAATATTTCAAGAACCATTTTTCCACCATCGGCCTGAACGGTATGAACGAAGCCTGCATTAATCTGCTGGGCAAAGACATAGCCACCGAGGAAGGCAGGGAGTTTGCGCTGGAGATTATGGAGTTTATGAACAGGGTAATACAGATTTACCAGGAAGAAACCGGCAGCCTTTGGAACCTGGAGGCTTCTCCGGCCGAAGGGGCCGGCTACAGGTTCGCCCGTCTTGACAAGAAGATGTATCCCAAGATTTTCACTCAAGGCAACGGGGAACCCTATTATACAAATTCCACCCAACTGCCGGTAAACCACACCGAGGACATTTTCGAAGCGGTGGAATTGCAGGAAAACCTGCAGACCCAGTATACCGGCGGAACGGTACTGCACGGGTTTATAGGGGAGGAAATAGACAATCCCGAGACGTGCGCACTGCTTATTAAAAGGATATTCGAAAACAGTACCGTTCCGTACATTACCATAACGCCCACCTTTTCCATTTGCCCGGACCACGGGTATCTAAGGGGCGAGCACTTTACGTGCCCCGAATGCGGCAGTGACGCGGAAGTCTGGACCAGGGTGGTGGGCTTTCACAGGCCGGTGCAGTCCTGGAACAAGGGCAAAAAGGAAGAATACAGGGATAGGCTGGAGTTTGCAGTAAGCTGAACAAAGGATTGTTGATGGCAAAACCCACCCTTCAGGGTGGGTTTTGTATCCAATAGAAAGCACCCGTACGGGGTGTGTTAAACGGGACATGAAAAATGCGAGGTGAGGGAAATGGAATTCTTGGGTCAGGTGAAGAACTCTTTTATTGATTATCCAAATAAAATCTGCACGGTATACTTTGTAGGGGGATGCAATTTCAGGTGCCCATACTGTCATAACTCCCATCTGCTTAAGGGCATAGGGGAGAGAATAGACGAGGCACAGGTGTTTGAATACCTTGAAAGAAGACGGAACATGCTGGATGGGATATGCGTTTCGGGCGGAGAGCCAACGCTGCATGCCGGGCTGGAATCTTTTTTGGGCGAGGTAAAGCGAAGGGGATTCCTGGTAAAGCTGGACACAAACGGCACTTCCCCCGAGGTGTTGGAAAATCTTTTGAAGAATAAAAGGGTAGACTATATTGCGATGGATATTAAGGCGCCCTTTGAGAAGTATGAAAAAATAGCTGACAGGCCGGTTAATGTCGAGGCCATTAAGCAAAGCATTGACCTTATAAGGAATTTATCCGCTACGTACGAATTCAGGACCACCGTGTGCAGGGAACTTCTTGAAGTTGGGGACGTATTGGAAATAGCGCAGTATATTAAAGGCAGTCAAAGATATATACTGCAGAACTTTAGGGACTGCAGCAGCGTATTGGCGGGGGAAGGGAGGCTTACCCCCTTTGCCAAGGAAGAGCTGGATGCGGTAAGAGACGAGATTTCAGGTTTTTTTTATGAGTTTAGGATACGCTGACCCAAATTGTACAATGGTATACAATTCGTTGACAGGCGGTAGAGGTTCTGTTATACTAAGTTATGTCATCTGTTACACAGCCGGAAGGTTCATAGCTAGTGGGTTTACATAACTGTTATACATGCACCGAATAACTATAGTATAACAGTTATAATTATGGGTATCTGTTATATAACAGAAGATGGGATAAATGAAAGGAGGAAACCAAATAATGGGCAAAACAGTTGAAATTCGCTGGCACGGCCGGGGAGGCCAGGGGGCGAAAACCGCATCCCTACTGCTGGCAGAGGCTGCGTTCAGTACGGGGAAGTATATCCAGGGCTTTCCTGAATACGGACCTGAAAGAATGGGCGCACCTATTACGGCTTACAACAGAATATCCGACAACAAAATAAGGATTCACAGCAACATTTACGAGCCGGATTATGTGGTAGTAGTGGACGAGTCCCTTATAAAGGACGTAGACGTTGCTGCCGGCTTGAAGAAAGACGGCGCCATCCTGGTCAATACGCAAAAGGAGCCCGCCGAAATCAAGAAACAGCTTAAGGGTTTCGAAGGTAAGGTATACACCGTCGATGCGATGACAATATCCATCGATGCCTTAGGCAAGTATTTCCCGAATACTCCTATGCTGGGGGCGATAGTAAAGGTGAGCGGAGTCATGACTGAAGAAGAATTCATAGCCAGCATGGAGGAGTCCTTCAAGCATAAGTTTGCGTCAAAACCGGAAGTCATTGAAGGCAACATGAAGGCCATCAAGAGAGCTCTCCAGGAGGTGAAGGGGATATGAAAGAAAGAAGAAGGGTTATAGAACCGGATGTAAACTGGAAGGAGATAACCAGGGCCGGAATAATTTACGATGCGGGTAACGCCGAGGACTTTGAAACTGGATCCTGGCGGTCAATGAAGCCCGTTTTCCATCCGGAAAAATGCAAGCAGTGCATGGTTTGCTTCTTTATGTGCCCCGATTCATCCATTGAGATGAAGGACGGAAAGGTAGTTGGTATTGACTATGACCACTGCAAAGGCTGCGGGGTCTGCGTGGATTCCTGCCCCTTTGACGTTTATGATTTTATTAAGGATGAGTAAGGAGGGAGAATAATGGCTATTCGTGAAAGATTAAGCGGTAACGAAGCGGTTGCAACCGCCATGAAACAGATTAACCCGGACGTGGTCGCCGCTTTCCCGATAACACCGTCCACAGAAGTGCCCCAGTATTTTTCCCAGTTTGTGGCGGACGGAGAGGTGGATACCGAATTTGTAGCGGTGGAATCCGAGCACAGCGCAATGAGTGCCTGCATAGGGGCCAGCTCCGCCGGGGCCAGGGCTATGACGGCGACATCGGCCAACGGTATGGCCCTGATGTGGGAAGTACTTTATATTGCCGCATCCAGCAGGCTGCCTATAGTAATGCCGCTCATTAACAGGGCTCTGTCCGGGCCTATCAACATACACAATGACCACAGCGATTCGATGGGCGCCAGGGATTCCGGTTGGATACAGCTATATTCTGAAGACAACCAGGAAGCTTACGATAATATAATCCAAGCTGTAAGAATTGCCGAACATAAGGACGTACTGCTGCCGGTTATGGTATGTATGGACGGGTTTATAGTAAGCCACTCGGTCGAAAATATAGAACTGCTTGAGACCGAAAAGGTCAGGAAATTCGTTGGAACCTATGAGCCGGATGAATACCTGCTCAACGCCAAGTACCCCATAACCATGGGTCCGCTGGACCTGCCGCCGCACTATTTCGAACACAAGAGACAGCAGGCGGAGGCAATGAGAAATGCAAAGAAAGTGATTCTGCAGATTGCTGAAGAATACGAGAAACTCACCGGCAGAAAATACGGCCTGTTTGAAGAGTACAGGATGGAAGACGCCGAAGTAGGCATAGTTATTCTTAACTCGTCGGCGGGTACCGCCAAAGAGGTAGTGGATAAGCTGAGGGATGAGGGTGTCAAGGCAGGGCTGGTTAAGATAAGGGTATTCAGGCCCTTCCCCGCAGATGAGATCGCGAAGGCCCTATCGGGGCTTAAGGCGCTGGCCGTTATGGACAAGGCGGACAGCTTCTCTGCAGCGGGCGGCCCGGTATTTGCCGAAGTTAGAAGCGCCCTTTACGGAGCCAAGGCCGATACCGACGTAATAAGCTATATATACGGCTTGGGCGGAAGGGACGTTACCATGGACGATATAGAAGAGGTGTACAGGAACCTGATTGACATAGCTAAGACGGGCAAGATATCCGAGACGTACAACTACGTCGGAGTAAGGGAATAGGAGGTGTGAGAATTGGCATATAAACTTAAAGAAGTTGTCCAGAAACCCGATAGGCTGACCGGCGGACACAGGATGTGTGCCGGCTGCGGTGCGCCCACCGTTGTTAGGGGAGTGCTAAGGGCTTTGAAACCGGAAGACAGGGCCGTTATCGGATGTGCAACCGGATGCCTTGAGGTGGCGACCACCATTTATCCCTATACAGCATGGAAGGATTCCTTTATCCACAACGCCTTTGAAAATGCTGCAGCAACCGTAAGCGGAGTGGAAGCCGCCTATAACGCACTCAAGCGGAAAGGAAAGGTTACCGAGACTTTCAAGTTTATAACCTTCGGCGGAGACGGCGGGACTTATGATATTGGTATACAGTCCCTTTCGGGAGCAATGGAGAGGGGCCATGACATGGTATACGTTTGCTATGACAATGGTGCCTATATGAACACCGGAATCCAGAGGTCGTCTGCCACACCGAAGTATGCAAATACCACCACTTCACCGTCGGGCAAGGTGCTGCCGGGCAAGATGCAGTATCGGAAGGACCTGGCAGGGGTGCTGGCTGCCCACGAGATACCCTACGTGGCACAGAGCGCTATAACACAGAACATGAAAGACCTGTATGAGAAGGCGGAAAAGGCCATATACACCCCGGGACCTGCTTTCATAAACGTTTTGGCGCCCTGCCCAAGGGGTTGGAGATATGACACACCGAAGCTTCTGGAAATATCCAAGCTTGCGGTGGATACATGCGTATGGCCGCTTTACGAGGTTGTAAACGGCGAATGGAAACTTACCTACAAACCCAAGGAAAAGCTTCCGGTGGAAGAATGGTTAAAACCCCAGGGCAGGTTCAAGCACCTGTTTGAAAAACAAAATGCCCATCTTATCGAGGACCTTCAGAGGGAAGTGGATGTTAGATGGGAAAGACTGCTTAAGCTTTGCGGAGAAGCTTAGGGCGTGAACTTTGAGGGGCTGTGCCTAAGTTGGCACAGCCTTTTTTTAAATCTGAGCGGGCATGCGAGTACTCCGCTTATATGCAGCATGTGTTTATATTATTATTGCAATTCTTAAAAACATTGAGTTTGGATTTTTTAAAACAGGGGAAAGAATAAGATGTCACCCGTATGCCGGTATAAATATCGCTGTATTGGCGAGGGTAACAATACATACAATCAAAAAATGGAGGTAATCCTATGGGAGAGAAAAGTTTAAAAAACCTGATGGAGGCCTTTGCGGGAGAATCCCAGGCCAACAGGAAATATCTTGCCTATGCGGAACAGGCGGAAAAAGAGGGGTATAAAGCCGCTGCCGCCCTATTTAGAGCAGTAGCTGCCGCCGAGACTATACATGCTCACAGCCACTTGAGAGTAGCGGGTAAAGTGGGTGACACGCGGCAAAACCTGAAGGATGCCCTGGAGGGGGAAATATACGAATTCGAGAGCATGTACCCCGAGTTTATAAAAATCGCCCAGCAGGAGGGGGACAGCAAGGCTTTAAGAAGCTTTAATTTTGCAAATGAAGTTGAAAAAGTGCATGCCCAGCTTTACAAGGATGCTCTTGAAAAACTGGACAAAGACCAAGCCCCCGTTAAATATATGGTATGCCCCGTCTGCGGGTATACAGCGGTTCAGGCTCCGGACAAGTGCCCTATTTGCGGCGTATCCGGCGGTAAATTCATGGAAATAGAATAAGGATTTGAAATAGGGAAGGGAGCCGGTGCTCACTTCCCTTTATCATTTATATTATTATTGGACAGAATAAATACAACAGGCCGCGGAGTTGATAGAATTCTCAATCTTAGGTATAATAGCTTATGTGTTAACAAAAAAAGGAGGAAATCGCAATGAGTGATACAAGACTAAAAATTCTGGACCGTGAGGAAAAGGGCTCCATCGGAGTCAAGAAAACCCGAAGCGAGGGTTTTGTTCCCGGCGTTTTGTACGGAAGAGATAATCAGGGTCAACCTGTAAAAGTAGAAGCTTCAGCCTTAAGGAGAATAATAAGCCGGATGGGAAGCAGCGCTATTTTTGATGCCGAATACAACGGCAAAGCCAGGTTGATTATGTTGAAGGAGGTCCAGAGTGAGCCGGTGGGCGGAAACGTGCTGCATGTGGACCTGTTTGAGATAAGTGCCGACGAGACGGTTACCACCATCGTGCCCTTGGTCGCCATAGGCATCGAAGGCATTACCGGAGGCGGGATACTGCAGCAGGTGATGAACGAAGTGCAGATAAGCTGCCTGCCCAGGGCTGTTCCCAAGGTCATTGAATTTGATGTTTCAGGAATGCATCCAGGACAGGCCCTGTACGTTTCGGACCTCAAAGTGGGAGATGAAATAGAGATTTTGACCCCGCCGGATGAAATGGTTGCAAACATTACTGAGCCTAGGGCCAGCGTCGAAGAAACAGAGGAAGCAGAGGAAGAAGGAGAAGTGGCTGAGGGCGCTGGCGAGGCAGAAACCGTTACTGAAGAATAATGCTTTACCAATAATGCCTCCACAACCGGAGGCATTATTGGTCGGAGGGATTGGAAATGCTGGGATGGGAACAACTGGAGGCGCTGTGCAGCAGCTGCAGCAGGTGCCGCCTGCGTGCTGGGCGGAATAGAATGGTATTCGGCAGGGGCAGCAGAACCGCCGACCTGATGCTTGTTGGCGAGGGACCGGGCCGGGACGAGGATGCCACCGGGGTACCCTTTGTAGGCAAAGCGGGGCAGCTGCTGGACCGGATATTGGAGGCCGCGGGCATTGATGCAAATGACGTTTATATAGGAAACATAGTGAAGTGCAGACCCCCCGGCAACCGGATTCCCGCTCCCGATGAAGCAAGGACCTGCCTGCCCTACTTGAGGAACCAGGTTTACCTTGTTAAACCAAAAATAATTGTATGCCTCGGTGCCACCGCGGCAAAATATATAATAGACGAAAATATAAAGATAACCAGGGACAGGGGCAAATGGCACGAGAGGAAGGGTTACTGGCTTATGGCAACCTACCACCCTGCCGCGCTGCTCCGGGACCAGGAGAAAAAACGGCCCGCTTGGGAGGACTTTAAAAGCATATCGGCGAAGCTTGCGGAACTGAAGGAAGCTTGAGGGAGAGTGACGAGCGGTGGATAAGACGGCAAACAGCACTGCGCAATTAAGGGAAAAGTATGAGGACCTATTGGCGAAATACAGTCCGGTGGTGATGGGAGAAGGCGCAGAAGGGGCACATATATTTATGATAGGGGAAGCCCCGGGGAAATGGGAAGTTGAAAAAGGCCGGCCCTTTGTTGGGCAGGCGGGCAAAAACCTTGATGAATTTTTGGAAATGCTGGAGCTTGAAAGAAAGGACATATACATAACAAACGCGGTCAAATTTCGGCCCGTTAAAAAAAATGCACGCACCGGCAGTCTGTCCAATAGGGCCCCCACCGTTAAGGAAATTGAACTGTTCCGCCCTCTCTTAATGGATGAACTGGACCTGGTGGATCCCACGATGATCGTAACGCTGGGCAACATCCCGCTTTTGGCGCTGACAGGGCAGAACTTAAAGATAGGCGACGTCCATGGAAGGCCTATGGATTTTAGGGGTAAAACGCTGTATCCGCTATATCATCCTGCTTCCATAATATACAGGAGAGAGCTTATAGAGGTATACAAGGAGGACCTGTTAAGGATTAAACCTTTAATTAAAAAGGACCGGTAGGGAAGGGTTCCTTAAGCATTTCGGTTTATTAAACCTTATGGATGGAAATAATATTACTACCATCTATAAGGTTTTCTATATTGATGGGGATGTTTCTTTTTCATAAAACATACCTGTAGAGCAAAGGCGCGTCCCCATCCATAAATGGAGGGATTATTTTGAGACAGGCCTTCTTGAACGGGCAATTTCGCAGCGAGACCGGTAAAGGACCGGTAAACCGGTTGAGGAACAAAGGCCGGGTTCCGGGTATAATATATGGAAACGGTGACCTCAACACACCGGTGGAAGTTGACGGCAAGGAACTCAACAGGCTTTTAAGATACTATGGGGAAAGCTCATTGGTGGGGATTGACCTTGGGCAGGGTGTAAAGACGGTTCTTATTAAGGAGGTGCAGCGGGACCCTGTAACCCATAATGTGCTGCACGTGGATTTCCAGGAAACAAGAAGCGACCGGAAAGTCAAGACGGTCGTACCCGTTGTCATTACCGGCAGGGAGATGATTGAAAAGAACGGCTTGATTCTTCAGCAGCAGCTGCAGGAGCTGGAAATAGAATGTTTTCCTCATAACATTCCCAAGAATGTATTGGTAGATGTTGCAAGCATGGATATCGGACACGCCATGACTGTCGATGATGTGGAGATGGGGGAGGAAATAAGCATCCTAAACGATGTGGGGGAGGTTATTGCAAGCCTGACCCAGGTTAGGACCTCCGCGGACGGCGAGGATATGGCTATTTCAACCGAAACTACCGAACATATTCCGGTCGGCGTAGAAAAGGAGGTCAAATAAGCGCGAATATTGTATAACATTACCAGTTGCATGGGCGGAAAGCATATGGTAGAATAAATCTCACTGTCAAACAAAAGACAACTGGAAATGCGGGAATAAAGAGTATGTTGACAGTCCAAAGTATTTGTGCTAATATATAAAAGTCGCTGTCGGGCGGAAGATATGGCCTGAATGCGGCGTGGAGCTAGAA
>FZPS01000190.1_pt24 | contig 21370 bp, 17 predicted proteins | sample 1817821 | NCBI WGS metagenome assembly FZPS01 (sample SAMEA104158645, study PRJEB21678) | metagenome | place: Germany | collected 2015-04-21 | reverse complement strand
GGTTTCGTAAGAAAGGTGGTTTTTAAAATGAAAAGAACATATCAACCTAGTAATATTAAACGCAAAAAAACCCACGGTTTTAGAGCAAGAATGTCAACTCCATCAGGGAGAGCAGTCCTAAAGGCAAGACGTCAAAAAGGACGCAAAAGATTAGCTGTTTAAGAATAAAAGTAAATATTTTAAAATATTTTGAAAACTCGAACTACCTGAAAAATATAAAAACATATTTTTTTGGTAGTTTTATTTTTAGATAATTATGAAAAAGAAATATAGAATAAAGAAAACAAACGAAATTGATGCAATATTTATAACTAAGAAAAGAGTTTCAAGTAAGTATTTTAATATTTTTTACCAACCCAATAATAAAGATACATTTCGTTTTGCCATATCAATTGGTAAAAAATATGGAAATGCAGTATCTAGAAATTTGATGAAAAGACATCTTAGAGAGTCGATTAGATCAATTTATACTAGCTTAAAACAATATGATTTTGTTATTGTTGTTAAAAAAGAGGCTAGTAATCTTGATTTTCATCAAATTAAAGAAGAAATTATTAAACTTTTGTTCAAAGGAAAAATCATGGAGGAAAATAAATGAAAAAAAGAATCTTATTAGGTTTAGCATTGGTGTTTTTAACACTTATTGCACTAGTTGGTTGTGGTGGTGCACCAAAACCACTAGCATTAATTGTTAGCTCACCAGACAATGTTGTATTTGAGGATCAAATTGATACTAACAGCTTTAGTGTTTATCGTGTACTTAATAGCGGTCAAGTTCAACCTGTTGAAACTGCAGAATTAAGTTTTGGATTCAAAAGAGCTGAACCAGCATCTGAACAAGAAGCTGGAATATGGTATGTAAATATTACGGATTTAAAATCCAAAGATCCTAATGATAAAAATAAACAACTTACAACATCTGTTAAAGTTATTAGAAAATCAAGCGCAACTGCCGCTATTAAAGAAGCAGATAGTTTCTTAGTCTTTAACTACACTTTAAGATATGATGCAAACGGAAGACTATTAAACGATGAAGGTAAATTAGACAAAAACTACTTCCCAGTATTTTTACAAAATCTTGGTTATACATTTAATGTTGAATCATTTGAAAAACAAGTAAAAGCATATAAAGTAGGACCAAGTGAAGATGGAAGTGAAACAGTTGTATCTGATGTTACAACTAACTTAGTTGAAGAATTAAAAACTAGAACGTTTAGTCCAGTTTACAAACAATCAACAGAAACAGTTACATTTACTAATGCTAATGGTAAAGTAATTGGTGAGATGCCACTTGTTACTACTGGTGGTCAAAAACCAATTCATAGTAAATCAGCAAACTGGTTTGATTATATTTTAGTTATTCCAGTTGGTTGGTTAATGCAACTATTATCATTTGGTGGTATTTACGGGTTAGGTATTTTATTTACGACAATCGTAATTAGAACACTAGCATGGCCAATTTATGCTAGAACTAACGCAATGTCAGCTAATATGACAGAAGCTCAACCAGAGCTTCAAAGGTTAGAAGCTAAATATCGTGGTAGAACTGATAAAGAATCAATTAGGCAAAAACAAATGGAGCAAATACAAATCTACAAGAAATATAAAATTGGCATGTCTTCAATGTTTTTACCATTCTTACAAATGCCAATCTTTATTGCTATGTATCAAACTGTATCAAGAATTTTAGTTCCAGGTGGATACTGGGCAAGCAAGATTACTGTTAGATCGTTCTTAGGATTAGATTTAACAATTGGAAATCACTGGACATCATATATTTTAGCTGGTATTGTTGGTGCAACAATGATCTTATTACAATGGTTATCACAAAGAAAACCAGCGTATTTAAAGAAAACAGCTGATCAAAACAAAGGTGAAGGTGCACAACAAGCACAACAAACTCAAAGAACTATGAAAATATTTAGCTATGTAATGGTTATTATGATGGTAGTTTTCTCACTTCAAAATAACGCCTTAGCTTTATACTGGATCTTTGGTAACATCTTCTCAATTGGTCAAACAGCAATTCATAAAGAACTAAATCGTAGAAAATATGAGAAAAAACAAGAAGAAACTTTAGGTGGTATATTATGAAAAGAGTAGAAATAGAAGCTAAAACAGATCAAGAAGCTCTAAAAGAAGCTTCTAGAATACTAAATATTTCACAAGATCACATTGATTTAGCTATCGTAAAAGAAAAAAGAAATCTTTTAGGAATTAGCCAATCAACAGTTTATCTTGCAACTCCTAATGTTAACTTAGTAACTGCAGGTAAAGAATATATTGAAAATATTTTATTTAATATGAATATTGAATGTAAAACTGAATTTCGCACTCTTGATGGCGGTATGCAAATATTTTATAATATTGAAACTGAAGAAAATTCACTATTAATTGGTAGAGAAGGAAGAAATTTAGCAGCACTTCAATTTTTACTAAGAAACTATTTATCACAATTTACTGAATCTAGATTAATTGTTAATCTTGATATTGGTGGATATCACTCTAATCGCAAGAAACAATTAGAAATTTTAGCAACTAAAACTGCAAAAGAAGTTGCTAAAACTAAAATTGAAGTAAAATTAGATCCAATGAATTCTTATGAAAGAAGAATCATTCACACTAAGTTATCAGAGTGGCATGATGTTGAAACTATTTCTGAAGGAGAAGGGCAAGATAGAGCCCTTATAATCCGACCTAAACAAAAATAATAATGAAAAAAGTATTTCAAGTATTTTTATTTTTAATAATAGCTAGTATCTTATATAGCTTTGGCATTTCAACATATGAAAATATCAAAGTAGATAATATTATAGCGGATTTTAAAAGCCGCGGTATTTTGAATGAAGAAATGTCAAATGACAAAAGAAAATACTACGAAGTAACATCAGATGTAGAACTAGACAGTGATACATACATTATTAATAATGACAAATTTTATTTAGGTAACATTGGTGATATTGTTGTAACAAGAGAGTCACCATTCCCAGAAATTCCAATCATACATCAATTCATCTCATACTATTTTGGCGGTCACGCCGCAATGGTAACAGGAACAAATGAAGTAATAGAAATTGCTGGATTTCCTGATATAGGTGAAAAGATACATAACTACATATTACATAAAGTTGAATATGATGAAGAAGGAAATTCAAATCACGACTTCACTGGTGCAATTGTACAAACTGTAAGTAATTATTTTTTAAATACTAATCATCAATCTGATTACTACGGTAAATACTACCGTAAAAAATTAATTACCTTAAGAGTAAAAGCAAAAGAAAGCGAAAGACTACAAGCAGTCGAGCACTTAAAAGAGTTACAAAGAAAAAATGTAATTTATAATTATATGTTTTTCTTAGATACTAAAGAAAAATATTATTGTACAGATATTATGAGTAGAAGTTATCAAAGCATAAAAGATGAAAACAAAAAATCTAAATACACACTTAATGATGATGGATTTATTACATCTGTTAATGATTTAATATTATCAAAAGATACAATGATATCTAATTATTTTGAAGTCGATAAAAACGGTATTGAACATATTTATTATTTAGTAAATAAGAACTAATCAAGGCGATTTGCCTTGATTTTTTCTTCCTCATACTGAAATATAACAATTTTATATATAAAATATGTTATAATACAATAATGAGAACAAATAAAATTAATTACGTTTTAAGATAACTGAAAAGGGGTATAAAATATGAAAACAATCATTAATTTAGTAAGAGAAATTGAAACACTAGAAGGAAAAACAGTCCATATTGGGGGCTGGGTAAGAGCTAACCGTGCTCAAAAAGAGTTCGGGTTTTTACAAGTTAATGATGGAACAACTCTAAACCATATTCAAGTTGTTTATGAAAGCCAGTTAGATAACTTTAAAGATATTCAAAAGATTGGTGTTGGATCATCCGTAGAAGTTGAAGGGGTTGTTGTACTAACACCTGATCGTCTACAACCTTTTGAAATTAAAGCTACTAAAGTATTATTAATTACTGAAGCTGGTGAGAATTATCCAATTCAACCAAAAAGACACTCAAGAGAGTTCTTAAGAGAAGTTGCACACCTTAGACCAAGAACAAACTTATTTAATGCTGTATTTAGAACTAGATCTGTTATGAGTTATGCGATTCATGAATTTTTCCAGCAAAGAGACTTCGTTCATGTTCATACACCAATATTTACAGGTAATGATGGTGAAGGTGCTGGTGAGATGTTTACAGTAACAACTCAAAAAGAATTTAAGAATAATGATTTTTCAAAAGACTTCTTTGGAAAACACATTTTCTTAACTGTAACAGGACAACTACATGCTGAAGCTTACGCTCAAGCATTTAGAAACGTTTATACATTTGGCCCAACTTTTAGAGCCGAAAAATCAAATACTCCAAAACACGCATCAGAGTTTTGGATGATTGAACCAGAAATGGCATTTACTAACTTAGAAGAGTTAATGGATGTTGCAGAAGCAATGGTTAAACATTTAGTTAAAACACTCTTTGATAAACTACCAGCTGAGTTAGAACTATTTGATAAATTTGTAGAAAAAGGTTTAAAACAAAGACTAGAAGTTGTCTTAAACAAGCCGTTTTATAGAATTAACCATGATGAAGCTATTAAAATATTAATAGATTCAGGTAAGAAGTTTGAAAACACACCTAAATATGGTGGGGATTTAGCAACTGAACATGAAAAATATTTAACTGAAGTTCATTTTGATGCTCCAGTATTTGTTATGAACTGGCCAAAAGACATCAAGGCTTTTTATATGAGACAAAATGAAGATAAAAAAACAGTAGCAGCTATGGATTTATTAGTTGCTAAGAGTGGTGAGTTAATTGGGGGATCTCAAAGAGAAGAAAGATTTGACTTACTAGAAGCAAGAATGAAAGAATTAAATATGCACTCAGAAGGAATTGAGTGGTATATTAACTTAAGAAAACTAGGAGGAACAACTAGCTCAGGCTTTGGTCTTGGATTTGAAAGACTAATAATGTTTGTAACTGGTGTTGAAAACATTAGAGATGTTATTCCTTTCCCTAGAACACCAAGAAACTGTGATTATTAAAATTAAGAGGTATTAATGAAAAAAGTATTAGCCACAATTATATTGTTATTAATAGGTATAAGTTCAATAAACATTAAAGCAAACGGCGAAACCAACTTAAAACGTTGGAGCGCCGTTTATCTTGATGTCATGAATACTATGATAACAATATCAAGTGAGGCACCTAATGATCATCCAACTGATGATTACAAAACTGATATTAGGGATATCTTTTATAAATATACTTACTTAGCTTACACAGACTTTGGAACGATGACTCCGGAGCAACAAGATGTTTTTGAGGGGGGTAAAGAGTTAGTTGATATTAAAGTTAACTTAGATTATATTAATAAAAACCCTAATCAAAAAATCGAAGTTAGTAAAGAATTATATGAAATGCTTTTAGAAGCAGAACAAATAAGAGTTGACTCTGACGGTTATTTTGATTATTCAATTGGATTAATTATTGATGCTTGGAAAAGAGGTATTACTAAATATGATAAAAAGGAAATGCCAGATGAAGAGTTTCAAGCACTACTTAGCGAAGTTGATGCGATTCCAATTGAACAAAATCCAGCAATTTTAACAGTTGAAGACAATAAATATTATGTTGAGATTAAAGAAACAGTTAAATTAGATTTAGGAGCTTTTGCTAAAGGTTATGCGACTCAACTAGCAGTTGATTATTTACATGAAAAAGGAATTAAGCATTACTTAATAAGCTCAGGTACATCATCTATTGCAGTTGGTGTTAAATCAACTGGAGAAAGTTATAATATTGCACTTTCTGAACCGGTATTAGATAAAAATATGTATGCTATTGTCAAAATTAAAAATTCCACTTTAACAACAAGTGGCGACTATGAGCAATACTTTACATATAAAGGAGAAAGATTTCATCATATCATCTCACCTAAAACTAAAACACCGGTTACTAATTATCATACACTTAGTATTGCTGGGCTTGATGCTGGATTAATGGATGCAGCATCAACCGCTTTATTTTCAATGAGTATTAATGAAGCTACTAAATATTTAGAAAAAATAGGAGCCCAAGGAATCTTTTATCAAACAGATTTAAAAATAATAACACTTAATAACCAATTAGATTTCGTATCATTTGAATTTGATGAACATGTAGAACCAGTAAGTATTGGTAAATATTTAATACTTGGAACATATATATTAATCTCAATTGGTGCAGTTACTTTGGCTGTTATTTATTTTAAGAAAAATAGTGAATTATTCAAACAAAACCCAAAACTAAGAATTAGAAGAGACTTAATTTTATTTGCTGTATTAGTTTTAATATTTGGCGGTGGATTTTTAAATTATCATTTCTGGCCAAGACAAGCTGCCACATATGCTGATATAACTTACAGAAATGAAATTTATATCGAAATAGATTTTAATCGTCGTGATATTGTAATTTTAAAACAACAAGACGATGAGTATCCAAAAATTAATAAAGATGGAACATACGTTGAAGTAACCTTACTAGGAGACTTCAAAGAAGGTGGAGTTAGACAAGAAGTAGTTATTCAAATCGACTTTATGGAAAGAAGAATTAAAGTATCTGATGAGAAAAGTCCTAATAACTATTGTAGTAAACAAGGCTGGACTAAGCATCAATACATAATATGTCTACCTAACTCGGTATCTATTAATTTTAGAACTGGATCAAGAACGGATGGTGTTTTATAATGAATAAACACCTTAGAAAGTATGTCATTTTATCAATGATGGTAGCAATCGCGATTGTACTTAATATAATCGAAGCCCAATTTGATTCATTTATACCTGTTCCTGGTGCAAAACTAGGGCTTGCTAATATCGCAACCATCATTGTTTTATATGTCTTTGGTTTTCCATCAGCATTATTAGTATCAACCCTGAGAGTATTTTTAGCATTTCTTTTAATGGGAAGAATCTTACAACCATCATTTTATATGTCACTAGCTGGAGCGATTAGTTCAACAGTAGTAATGTATTTAATTAAAAAGATTAACTTCTTTGGACCAACCGGAGCTAGTTTGTTTGGATCAATTGCCAGCGTTGCAGCTCAAGTAGTAGTTGGATATTTCTTTATTGGAGAAGGATTATTTGTTTACTTACCCCTAATGTTACTATTAAGTGTTGGAACTGGGTTTGTAATTGGATTAATTGCCTCAAGATTTTTAAATACCTCTAGAGAATGGCTTCCTAAAGAAAAAGAAAAGATCAAAGAAGAGAAAACTGATAAAAGTGTTTTATCTGGTAATTCTGGTTATGACAAGATGTATAAAAAAGAAATTAAAAGAAATAAAGAGAAATAATAATATTGGTAATAATAAATTATTATTACATTTAATAAAATACGATTTAATTTGCTTGCAAAAATAACAATAGAGTGATAAAATAAATCGGTAAACTTATCATGACTAATAAAACTAGTTATGGCGGAAGGAGCGAAAATAAAATGAAGAAAGATATTCAACCAAAATATAATGTTGCAACTGTTACATGTTCTACATGCGGAAACGAATTTGAAGTTGGTACAACTTTAACAGAAATTAAAGTTGATACATGTTCAAATTGTCATCCATTTTACACAGGAACACAAACATTTGTTCAAGCAGCTGGTAAAGTTGAAAAATTCAACAGACGTTATGGTATTGAACAAAATCAACCAAAAGAAGAAGAACGTGATGAATAATCGCGTTTTTTATTATTAAAAAAGGGGATTAGTAATGTATCATACTTATAAAAATGGTTTTATTGAAGTTGTTTGCGGACCAATGTTTGCAGGAAAAACCGAAGAACTAATTCGTAGAATTAAAAGATTACAATATGCAAAGCAAAATATTGTTGTTTTTAATCCTAAAATTGATAATAGATATTCTCAATCAGAATTAGTATCACATAATAATAACCGCACTAAAGCTTATTTCATTGAACACTCAATGGATGCTTATAAATATATTAATGATTCTACACACGCAGTAGTATTTGATGAGGCACAATTTTTTGATATGGAAATTATCAAAGTAGCTGATGATCTAGCTGATAAAGGAATTAGAGTTATTATTGGAGGACTTGATACAGACTTTAGAGGAGAACCATTTGGACCAATGCCTTACTTACTTGCAAAAGCAGAGTTTGTTACAAAACTTACAGCTATTTGTGTAGTTACTGGCGAACCAGCAACAAGAACTCAAAGAATTGTAAACGGAAAACCTGCTGATTATAATGAAGAAATTATTTTAGTAGGCGCCCAAGAAGCATATGAGCCAAGATCTAGACATGCTCATGAGGTTCCAAATAAACCTAAGTATGAAAAATAAGTATATGAAACTTGCTTTAGAAGAAGCCAAAAAGGCTTATTCTAAAGATGAAGTTCCAGTTGGAGCAATTATTGTATATAATAATGAAATAATTGCTAAAAGTCATAACTTAAAACATTTAAATCAAGATGTAACATCTCATGCTGAAATATTAGCAATTAAACAAGCACAAGAACATCTTAAAACATGGAGATTAGAAGAATGTGATATGTATGTTACATTAGAACCATGTGTAATGTGCGCGGGTGCTATTATTCAATCAAGAATAAAAAACTTATATATTGGTGCAAAAGATCCTAAAGGCGGAGCTTCTGGAAGTGTAATAAATGTATTTGAAAATCCTTGGAATCATACTGTAAATCTAGAATTTGGTATAATGGAAGAGGAAAGCAGTAAGCTTTTAAAAGATTTCTTTAAAAAATTAAGAAAATGATGTTCCTATTTGGCATCGCTATTCAATTTTAGCGTGTGAACCTGGTCAGGTCGTGAAAGAAGCAGCCATAAGCATTGTTAAGATGTGGATAGCGATGCTAAATAGGAACACTTAATATAAAAAGTTTTAGGAAATCTAAGACTTTTTATTTTTATAGGAGATAATATGGTTATAAGCATTAAAAAATTAGATAAAGAAATTGATATAACTAAACTAAATCCAAAAGAAGTAGCAAGAATAAAAGAATACGGCTCAGAAACAAGAAGACTAGAATCGTATACTTCTTTATACATGCTTCACAGCATGTTAAAAGATAAAGGAATAAATGATTTCAATCTCAAATATCACTTTTCCGGTAAACCATATCTAGAAGGATTAGATTGGAAATATAACATGTCTCACTCTAATGATTTTGCAGCAGTAGTGTTATGCAGTCAAGAAGTTGGAATCGATATTGAAAAAATAACTCCAAGAATTAGAAAAATTAGTCAAAGATTCTTATCAGAAAAACAAAAAGAAAAGTTTTTAAAAGATGAGATGACATTACTTGAACTAACAACGCTTTGGACTATAAAAGAAGCTTTTACAAAATTAATTGGAAGAGGACTTACAGCACCATTTAATGAAATAGAAGTTGATGCAGAAGACGGAATATCTATTGCCACATATAAAGGTGAAAAAGGCTTTATAAAGTCGTTTTTATATGATGAGTATTTAGTGTCCGTTTGTGTTAAAAACAAAGATAGTCTACTTAACATTCAACCCCTAATAGAAATATTTAATAATTAAACTCTTGATAAAAGAGTTTTTATTTTGAATTTTTTACCCATTACACAATATTTATATTGTGTTTAATGGTATAATAAAGAGTAGAGGTGAGATTTTATGAAAATTAATAAAAAGGTATTTGATACCCTAACAAGAGAACCAAATGAGATTCAAGATCTTGACGGACAAAGATTAGAAATATTTTTTATGACTGAACAAGAAGAGATTAATAGTAGTAATGAAGGGCGATATGCTATTTGGTCATCAGATGGTAAAATTTATCGTTTATTAATAAATGAAGAATATTACAATTTTGGACTAATTGGCCAATACTACAGCGAAGCTGTTAATACTAAGTTTATTAATTATGTTGAAAGAATTTCTAAATATCAAAGAAGATCACTTTTAACATTGATGTTACCAGTAATGGTTTTATATGTAGCAATAGCAATCGTTTCAATTATACTATTTAAAGACTATGCTTTTATCATATTAATCGCATTACTTGTCATTATTTTTGTTGTTAATATTTTCCAAAATAAAGCTATGAGAAAAAGAATTGATCAAGAACAAGATCAACTTCAAAGTGATATTTTAGAAATTGTTACACAAGAAGTATATGATCAAATCGCAAGTGATCAAGTGGCATTTAGAGAAATGAAAAACGAACAATTTAGAAAAGAATTTGAAGAAGCTGAAGCTAAAAGACTTGCTGAAGAAGGAACTAGTCAAGAAAAATTAGAAGAACCAGCTATTGAAAAAGAGGAAGTTGAAGAAGAAATAACTGAAGAAATAGAAGAAAAAGAAAACTTAGGAGATGAAGTAGATGAGTAAAGATAATATTGCTATTAACGCAATAAGATTTTTAGGAGTAGACGCTATTAATAAGGCAAACAGTGGACACCCAGGTATCGTCCTTGGTGCTGCACCAATGAGTTATGCATTGTTTAAAGAAGAGATAAAACTAAATCCAAAAAACTGGAAATGGTTCGATAGAGATCGTTTCATTTTATCAGCAGGACACGGATCTGGTTTATTATATTCTCTTTATCATTTAATAGGATTTGATATTTCTATTGATGATCTAAAAAACTTTAGACAAATTGGAAATACTCCAGGACATCCAGAGTATGGATATACTGAAGGTGTTGAAACTACTTCAGGTCCACTAGGACAAGGAATTAGTAATGCCGTAGGTATGGCGATTGCTGAATCTCACCTAGGTGCTAAGTTCAACAAACCTAATTATAATATCTTTGATCACTATACTTATGTATTATGTGGAGACGGGGACTTACAAGAAGGAGTCGCATTAGAAGCTGTTAGTTTAGCAGGACACTTAGGTCTTGGAAAACTAATTGTATTATTTGATTCTAATGATGTTCAATTAGATGGCCCAACTAATATGGCAACAAGTGAGGATATTGCTGCTAAGTTTAAAGCCATGAAATGGGATTATCATTTAGTTGAAGACGGTAACGATATTAAAGCTGTACATAATGCCATTAAAAAAGCTAAATCATGTACTACAAAACCTTCTTTAATTGAGGTAAAAACAATTATTGGTGAAGGTGTATCATATGAAGGTACAGCTAAAACTCACGGTGCCCCTGTTGGAGAAGCTGAAAGAGCAAATGCTGCTAAATATTTTAAATGGGACTACAAACCATTTGAAGTACCACAAGAAGCATATGATATGTTTAATAATTCAATTGTTTCAAGAGGAGAAAAACTTAATAAAGAACACGACGAATTATTAAAAAACTATAAAAAAGATTATCCACAAGATTATGAGCTATTACAACAATATTTAGAAAATAAACCAATATTAGATTTTGATAAATATCAAAAACTAATTACTAAACCAGTTGATGCAACAAGAAACGTCAGCGGAATTGTTTTAAACGAACTACAAAAAGAATATCCATTTATTATTGGTGGATCAGCTGATTTAACAGGTTCAACTAAAGCCAAAGGAGCAGACGGCAATTATATGCCAGATCACTTACTAGGTAGAAACATTAACTACGGAGTAAGAGAACATGCAATGGCGGCTATTAATAATGGAATTGCTCTTCATGGAGGCTTAAAAGTGTTTGGAGGAGCATTCTTTGTATTTAGTGATTATTGTAAACCATCGATTCGTTTAAGTGCACTTATGAAACTACCTAGTATTTATGTGTTCACACATGATACAGTAGCTGTTGGTGAAGATGGACCAACCCATCAACCAATTGAGCAACTAACAGGTCTTAGATCTATTCCACATTTAAACGTTTTAAGACCAGCTGATGCTAATGAAACAATTGCTAGTTGGAAACTTGCAATTGAATCAGTAAACACGCCACACGTCTTAGTACTAACTAGACAAAATGTTACTAATTTAGAAGGAACTAATTTAGAAGGTGTTAAACGTGGTGCGTATGTTGTATCTAAAGAAAATAGTAAACTAGATGGTATTTTACTTGCTGCAGGTAGTGAAGTAGAACTTGCAGTAAATGCTCAAAAAGTATTACTATCAGAAGGCATTGATGTAAGAGTAGTAAGTATGCCAAGTCATTACTTATTTGAAAAACAATCAACAAAATATCAAGAAGAAGTATTACCAAATGTAAAAACATTAGCTATTGAAGCAGGAAGTTCAATGTCATGGTATAAATATACTAAAAATGTATTCGGGCTTGACACATTTGGTGTTAGTGCACCAGGATCTGTTGCAATGAATCATTACGGATTTAATACTGAAGAAGTAGTAAAAAGATTTAAACAAATAAAATAATAACAATAAAGGATAAATATATATATGTATGAAGGAATAATAATCGGGGGCGGACACGCAGGCGTTGAAGCTAGTTTAGCTATGGCCCGAATTGGCAATAAAACATTACTAATAACAGGCGACTTAAACAGAGTCGCCACTTTGCCATGCAATCCTTCTATTGGTGGTCCTGCTAAGGGAGTAGTAGTTAGAGAAATTGACGCATTAGGTGGTCAAATGGCTAAAACTACAGATTTAACTCAAATTCAAATTAAATTATTAAACTACTCAAAAGGACCAGCTGTTAGAGCTCTAAGAGCTCAAGTTGATAAACTAGAATATCCTAAGAAGACTAAAGAAATTTTATTAAACCAAGAAAATTTAGATATTATTGAAAAATTAGCAATTAAGCTAATTATCAAAGATAACACCGCAGTCGGTGTCATCTTAGAAGATGGAACTGAAATTTATGGTAAAAAAATTATCATCACTACCGGAACTTATTTAAATAGTGAAGTATTAATCGGTGAAGAAAGAATTAATTTAGGTCCATCTGGAGATAAAACAACTAGAGGAATTAGTGATCAATTAAAAGATTACGGTTTTGAAATGACTAGACTTAAAACTGGAACTCCAATGAGAATTGATAAAAAAACAATCGATTATTCTAAAATGATTGTACAACCAGGAGATGATCACTTCTTATCTTTTGGATTTTATCCAGAAAAAGATAAATATGATGTTAGCTTAAATTGTTATTTAACACACACCAATATAGAAACACATCAAATTATTGAAGACAATCTTGACCGTTCTCCTATGTATACAAGAGAAGATGTTGGAACCGGACCAAGATATTGTCCGTCAATTGAGGACAAGGTTGTTAGATTCAATGATAAATCGCGTCACCAAGTCTTTATTGAGCCAGAGACTAAAGACGGAATTAGTATGTATATTCAAGGTCTTTCAACAAGCTTACCAAGAGATGTTCAAAGAAAGATTGTTAAAAGTGTTGTTGGACTTGAAAATGCAAGAATTATCAAATACGGATACGCGATTGAATATGATGGCATCAATCCACAACAACTATATCCAACTCTTGAAACAAAACTAATTAAAAACTTATATACAGCTGGCCAAATTAATGGTACTAGCGGGTATGAAGAAGCCGCTGCCCAAGGATTAATGGCCGCTATTAACGCATCTTTAAGTTTAAGTGGAAAAGATCCACTAGTCTTAAAAAGAAATGAAGCGTACATTGGAGTATTAATAGATGACTTAGTTACTAAAGGTACTACCGAGCCTTATAGACTTTTAACTTCAAGAGCTGAGCATAGACTGTTACTTAGAAATGATAATGCTGATTTGCGTTTAAGTGATTATGGATATCAAGTAGGTTTACTTCCAAAAGATGAATATAAAAAGTTTTTAAAAAAGAAAAAAGATATTGAAAAGTTAGAAAAATTGCTAGAAGAAACAAAACTGCTTCCAACCGAAGAAACCAACAACTACTTAAAATCACACCAATCAGCACCAATCTTTGAGGGTGTACCGCTATCAATTTTAGCCAAAAGACCAGAAATTAATATTGAACAAGTAAGACCATTTATTAAAGAAGAGTTTTCTAACTTAGTTTATGAACAAGTTTTACTAAATATTAAATATTCAGGTTACATTCAAAAAACATACCGTGAAGTAGAAAGAATGTTAAGACTAGAAGATAAAAAAATTCCAGAAGATATAGATTATAATAGTATTTCAAATATTTCTAATGAAGCCAAAGAAAAACTAATTAAAATTAAACCACTAACAATCGGTCAAGCTTCAAGAATTATTGGCGTTAACCCAGCAGATATTCAAATTTTAACTATCTATTTAGAAACGAGGTTACGCCATGAATAATTTTAAACAAATAGTTTTTGATAAATTAGGTTATCAATTATCTGAATTACAACTAAATCAATTTAAAACATACTATGAGTTTTTAATTGAATATAATAAAAATGTTAATCTAACTAGAATTACCGATCTAGATGAAGTTTATATAAAACACTTCTTAGACTCTATTCTAGTAATTAACTTATTAGATTTTAATAAGATTAACTCCCTTATTGATATGGGAAGTGGAGCTGGTTTTCCCGGTATACCACTTAAAATACTTTATCCGCATCTAGAAGTTTTACTGGTTGATGCAAGAAAGAAAAAGTTGGTATTTATTGATAAAATAATCGAAAAATTAAACCTAGATAAAACTACTACCCTTCATGCAAGACTTGAAAAATTATCATTTGATAAAAAATATGATCTTGCAACTGCAAGAGCATTAACAGATTTAAGTACAATCTCTAGTTATGCATATCCAATTATTAATAGTCACGGTTATATTATTAGTTATAAGTCAGTTAGCTATGAAGAAGAGCTAAATGAATTTAATAAATTATGGGCCAACAAACTAAAAATAGTTAAAGTAGATACAAAAGAATTACCTTTTGGATCAGGTTCTAGAAGTAATTTATTACTCCAAAAGAAATAAGTTAATTAAATTTAATAAATTAGTCGTAACAACGTTGCGGCTTATTTTATGAAAACAATAAAATTATTTCCACTTTACCTTATTATATATACGCGTATGCGCGCGTAAGAAAGGCAAAAAAGCGATAAAACAAAATAATAATTATTTAATTTGCTTTTTATCTTCGATTATTATAGAATAATAAAAGACCGCTTATTTATGGAGGGGTAGCGAAGTGGCTAAACGCGGCAGACTGTAAATCTGTTCCCTCAGGGTTCGGCAGTTCGAATCTGCCCCCCTCCACCATCTTTTTAACAAAAGATTAATTTCATAGTTAAATAGATTGACAACTATTAATGATAGTGATAGAATAAATAAGTGTCTAAAAAACACATGACTTAATTTGGTCTTTGAAAACTGAATAATGATAAGAAATAAACAACCAATTTTTTGAGATAAAAAAATTAAAAGAATAATAAGAGTCAACAAGAACTCGAAACATAAATTTTATGGAGAGTTTGATCCTGGCTCAGGATTAACGCTGGCGGTACGTCTAATACATGCAAGTCGAACGGAGCACTTGTGCTCAGTGGCGAACGGGTGAGTAACACGTAGGTAACCTGCCCTCAAGACGAGGATAACAGTTGGAAACGATTGCTAATACTGGATAGTAATAGGAAAGGCATCTAGACTATTTTAAAGGTCCTTATGGGACTACTTGAGGAGGGGCCTGCGGCGCATTAGTTAGTTGGTGAGGTAACGGCTCACCAAGACGATGATGCGTAGCTGGACTGAGAGGTTGAACAGCCACACTGGGACTGAGAACGGCCCAGACTCCTACGGGAGGCAGCAGTAGAGAATCTTCGGCAATGGGGGGAACCCTGACCGAGCGATACCGCGTGATTGAAGAAATACTTCGGTATGTAAAAATCTTTTACAAAGGATGAATGACCTTAGGAGGAAATGCCTAAGGAGTGACAGTACTTTAGGAATAAGCCCCGGCTAACTATGTGCCAGCAGCCGCGGTAATACATAGGGGGCAAGCGTTATCCGGAATTATTGGGCGTAAAGGGTGCGTAGGCGGCTAGTTAAGTTCATGGTCTAAATTTAAGGCTCAACCTTAAAATGCTTTGAAAACTGGCTAGCTTGAGAGAGGTAGAGGCAAGTGGAATTCCATGTGTAGCGGTAAAATGCGTAAATATATGGAGGAACACCAGTGGCGAAGGCGGCTTGCTGGGCCTTATCTGACGCTGATGCACGAAAGCGTGGGGAGCAAACAGGATTAGATACCCTGGTAGTCCACGCCGTAAACGTTGAGTACTAAGTGTCGGAAGAATCCGGTGCTGCAGTTAACGCATTAAGTACTCCGCCTGAGTAGTACGTGCGCAAGCATAAAACTCAAAGGAATTGGCGGGACCTCGCACAAGCGGTGGATCATGTTGTTTAATTCGACGATACGCGAAGAACCTTACCAGGCCTTGACATACCGAGCAAAGCTATGGAAACATAGTGGAGGTTAACTGGGATACAGGTGGTGCATGGTTGTCGTCAGCTCGTGTCGTGAGATGTTGGGTTAAGTCCCGCAACGAGCGCAACTCTTATCGCTATTTGCCATCATTAAGTTGGGGACTATAGCGAGACTGCCAGTGACAAACTGGAGGAAGGTGGGAATGACGTCAAATCATCATGCCCCTTATGGTCTGGGCTACAAACGTGATACAATGGTTGGTACAAAGGGAGGCAAAGTCGTGAGGCCAAGCGAACCCCATAAAACCAATCTCAGTTCGGATTGAAGTCTGCAACTCGACTTCATGAAGTCGGAATCGCTAGTAATCGTAGATCAGAACGCTACGGTGAATACGTTCTCGAGGTTTGCACACACCGCCCGTCAAACCACGAAAGTTAGTAATACCCAAAACCGGTGGCCTAACCATTTATGGAGGGAGCCGTCTAAGGTAGGGCTAATGATTGGGGTTAAGTCGTAACAAGGTATCCCTACGGGAACGTGGGGATGGATCACCTCCTTTCTAAGGAGAAAGGCTAAATAAAGCAAAACTTCAATTTCTTATCATATTCAGTTTTTAAAGACTTAAAGTCTAAATATTTAAGATCTTTGAAAAGTAGATAAATTCTGTCAAAACAAACAAAAAACAAAAAATAAAAGGTTAAAGAACAAAGAGCGCACAGGGAATGCCTAGGCACTAAGAGGCGAAGAAGGACGCAACTAACGGCGAAACTCTACGGGGAGCAGTAAGTACGCAACGATCCGTAGGAATCCGAATGGGGAAACCCGATATGTGGAAGACATATCATCTCGAAAGAGAGGCAATACGCAGAGAACTGAAATATCTAAGTACCTGCAGGAAAAGAAAGTAAAAACGATTCTGCTAGTAGCGACGAGCGAACGCGGAGGAGCCCATTACCAAAAGAGTTACAAAATTATTTAATAGAAGAACAACCTGGGAAGGTTGACCGAAGAAGGTGAAAGTCCTGTAATCGAAATTAAATAATCTCGGGTAATAAAGAGTACGGCGAGACACGAGGAATCTTGTCGGAACGGATAAGGAGGCCCATCTCCTAAGGCTAAATACTACTTAGTGACCGATAGTGAACCAGTACCGTGAGGGAAAGGTGAAAAGAACCCCGGGAGGGGAGTGAAAAAGAACCTGAAACTGTGTGCTTACAATTAGTCAGAGCCCGTTAATGGGTGATGGCATGCCTTTTGCAGAATGAACCGGCGAGTTATGATATATAGCAAGGTTAAGGGTGAAGGCCCGGAGCCGCAGGGAAACCAAGTCTTAAAAGGGCGGTTTAGTTATATGTTGTAGACCCGAAACCGAGTGAGCTAGCCATGAGCAGGTTGAAGTCTAGGTAAGACTAGATGGAGGACCGAACGAGGGAGTGTTACAAAACTCTTCGATGACTTGTGGTTAGGGGTGAAAAGCCAAACGAACTCGGAGATAGCTGGTTCTCCCCGAAATAGCTTTAGGGCTAGCGTTGATTGATATGTTTCATGAAGGTAGAGCACTGAATGTGTGATGGCCTCACCTCGAGGTACTGATCCCAATCAAACTCCGAATGTCATGAAAGTTAAGATCAGCAGTCAGACTACGGGTGCTAAGGTCCGTGGTCGAAAGGGAAACAGCCCAGACCGCCAGTTAAGGTCCCAAAATTGATGCTAAGTGGAAAAGGAAGTGGAGATGCCCAAACAACTAGCAGGTTGGCTTAGAAGCAGCCATCCTTTAAAGAGTGCGTAAAAGCTCACTAGTCGAGTGGCTCTGCGCCGAAAATGTACCGGGGCTAAGCATCATACCGAAGCTGCGGATTCGTATAGAAATATATGGGTGGTAGGGGAGCGTTCTAACAGCGAAGAAGCCATACTGTAAGGAGTGGTGGAGTGGTTAGAAGTGAGAATGCCGGTGTAAGTAACGAAAAGAGAGGTGAGAATCCTCTCCGTCGAAAACCCAAGGATTCCAGGGGAAGGTTCGTCCGCCCTGGGTAAGTCGGGACCTAAGGTGAGGCTGAAAAGCGTAGCCGATGGATACGAGGTAGATATTCCTCGACTAGTTATAAGACTGATGGAGTGACAAAGGAGGCTAACGTTCGCCCGTAAACGGATTCGGGACAAGGAACTAAGGTGGACCGCGCAGGCAAATCCGCGCAGTTGTAAACATTGAGGTTCGGTAGGTAAAGAACGATGACGTCAAACTTTCGAGAAAAGCTTCTAGGGATAATCTTATAACTACCCGTACCGTAAACCGACACAGGTGGGTGGGTAGAGAATACTAAGACGCGCGAGAAAACTCTTGTTAAGGAACTCGGCAAAATGACCCCGTAACTTAGGGATAAGGGGGACTTTAAATGAGAAAAAGAAGTCGCAGAGAATAGGCCCAAGCGACTGTTTATCAAAAACATAGGTATCTGCAAAACCGCAAGGTGAAGTATAGGTGCTGACGCCTGCCCGGTGCTGGAAGGTTAAGAGGAGATGTTAGGCAACGAAGCATTGAATTGAAGCCCCAGTAAACGGCGGCCGTAACTATAACGGTCCTAAGGTAGCGAAATTCCTTGTCGGGTAAGTTCCGACCCGCACGAAAGGCGTAACGATTTGGGCGCTGTCTCAACAAGAGACTCGGTGAAATCAAATTACCGGTGAAAATGCCGGTTAACCGCGACAGGACGAAAAGACCCCATGGAGCTTTACTATAGCCTGATATTGGTGTTTGGTATTTGATGTATAGGATAGGTGGGAGACTGGGAACCCGGGACGCTAGTTTCGGAGGAGTCGACCTTTGAATACCACCCTTTAAATACTGAATATCTAACCTGCAAGAGTGGATCTTGAGGGACAGTGTCAGGTAGGTAGTTTGACTGGGGCGGCCGCCTCCTAAAGAGTAACGGAGGCGCTCGAAGGTTCTCTCCGAATGGTTGGAAATCATTCAAAGAGCGTAAAGGTATAAGAGAGCTTGACTGCGAGACCAACAAGTCGAGCAGGTACGAAAGTAGGACTTAGTGATCTCTCGGTTCCGCATGGAAGGGCCGAGACTCAACGGATAAAAGCTACCCTGGGGATAACAGGCTAATCGCATCCAAGCGTTCACAGCGACGATGCGGTTTGGCACCTCGATGTCGGCTTATCACATCCTGGAGCTGGAGTAGGTTCCAAGGGTTGGGCTGTTCGCCCATTAAAGTGGTACGTGAGCTGGGTTCAGAACGTCGTGAGACAGTTCGGTCTCTATCCGTCGTGGTCGTTGGAAATTTGAAGGGAGCTGTTCCTAGTATGAGAAGACCGGAATGGACATACCCCTGGTGCACCAGTTGGCTTGCCAAGGCCATAGCTGGGTAGCTAAGTATGGAAAGGATAAACGCTGAAAGCATCTAAGTGTGAAGCCTCCCCTAAGATGAGATTTCCCAATTTAAGTAAGATTCCTCAAAGACGATGAGGTTGATAGGCCAGGTGTGGAAGTGCGGTGACGCATGAAGCTAACTGGTACTAATAAATCGAGGATTTAACTTTTATATAATATTTTTTGAATAAAGTTTGTTTTGTATAAAGAATTTATCTAGTTTTGAAAGAATCTGGTGACGATGGCGAAGTGGAAACACCTGTTCCCATCTCGAACACAGCAGTTAAGCACTTCAACGCCGAAAATAGTCCTAAGGGGCGAAGATAGGAAGTTGCCAGTTTCTTAAATATTTGCCTACATAGCTCAGTTGGTTAGAGCGCATGACTGTTAATCATGAAGTCCCTGGTTCGAGTCCAGGTGTGGGCGCCACTATAATATATATTAGTCGCATGATTAAGTCGTTATCTGGTGATTAATCCCGCTTAAATATCATCATGAAAATACCAGATTTAAGATGTGATTTAATAATAAAAAGCATTAAGAACTTTTTCTATCTTAATGCTTTTTTTATTTACTTATTTAATCTTTACTATTTAATTTAATCTTCAATTGGTTTACTAGATGCTTCATCAATTCCTAATTGTTTTAAAGCATCAAAGTAACTTAATAAATTATTAGAGTTAAATGATAGTTTAGAAAAACTTCCAAGTACTAATACGTATTTAGAAAAACAGTTTTTAAATTCAATAAAAGAAGCAATCAGAAATATTGAAGAAAAACTAGCAACAGGTAATCTTAGTGATGAAGATATAATTGAAATCGATAATTTCTTAAAAGCAACCAGAATTACCATTGAAAATAATGCTAAAAAAGGTGGCTTACAAGTAGTTGAAGACCCAGAAGAGCCTGATAAACCTAGCAAGCCACAAATTAACCAAACAGCATTAATTATTAGTATTGTTGGCGTAGTAGCAATCGTTGGTATTGCCATATTAGTTTTAAAACCTAAAAAGTAACATAAATTAAGATAAAGAAAAGACTGTAAAGAAACGAAGAATTAATTTTTCTTCTAAGGCCTTTATGGTCTTTTTTTATTAAACACTTTTGTTAATAATGGTAAAAAGTCTTAAGATTTCATATCTTTAAGAGGCAATATTTTAATATGCTATAATCTTTTTGAGGTGTTTTATATGAAATATTTTAAAAGAATTTTAAATATATTAGTTATCTTAAGTAGCGCTTTTGGAGTTAGCTACAGTTTGTTTAGTGGTGGGTTTAGCTTACAACCATTGTTGTTTTTTACTACACTATCGAATATTTTTGTTTTAGTGATGTCATCAATACTTTTATACTTTGATTTATCTAAAAAAGAACTAACAAAGATTATAGATTTATTAAACTACTTAGCAACCGCAGCTATCACACTTACATTTTTAGTATTTTCAATATTTTTAATGCCAACCTATTTTAGAGATGGTAATACCGCATATCTTGTATCTATTGGTAATATTGTAAATCATAATTTAACTCCAATATTAATGATTACATATTATATTATGTATGGTAAAAAGGTAAGATACAAAGATATGCTATATACATTAATATTCCCACTTATATATTTTGTGTTTGCTTTAATGGCAAACCCTGTATTTGGAATTGTATTTAATAGTAGTGGA
>FZPS01000063.1_pt999 | contig 21391 bp, 21 predicted proteins | sample 1817821 | NCBI WGS metagenome assembly FZPS01 (sample SAMEA104158645, study PRJEB21678) | metagenome | place: Germany | collected 2015-04-21 | reverse complement strand
TAAACGGCAAGGAATTCTTAGATAAAGTAAGTATAAAAGTTGATGATGTGTATGAAGCTATGAGAAAGGGAATATGGCCTAAAACTTCTCAACCCAATCCCCTGGATGCATATAATTTATTTAAGGCTAAGGAGGATAAAATGGACTTTAAAGCTTATCTGGACATTATAAAAAAGAGATTTGAAAAGAATTTTGATCTTATAGATGATTATAAAATAGGTAATTATAAATTCGATTTATTTGCTAAATACAATCTTAGAGTAGAAAAATATATTTTGACAAAGAAAACAGTTATATGTGCTTTGGAAAATAATGAATATTGTTTTATAAAGGTTTTTGATACTTTAGATAAACATGGTTTTAATAAATATATCGATACTTTGATTGAAGCAGTAGATGTATTGGTAAATCCTACCCAAGAACATATGTCTAGCATTATTACAGGGGTAATAGTACTAAAAAACAAACCAAGTATTCATATTATAGACGCTGTAAAAAAATTCAAATATCATAAGGGGTTTGCATTTGGATTTAGAGGTTGGGTGGATATTAGGTTAATTTTGGTTGCTATTGATGATGAATATATAGTAACTAATAAAAAGGGAAAGGAGGTCAAGGAGGTTTATAATTTGTAATTATACTTTAATACTTTAAAAGGGGAGGATTGAAATTATGAGTTCGTTATTGATAGTAATAGGTAGTATTATAATATTCATTGTTGCATATGCTACCTACGGTTCATGGCTCGCTAAAAAATGGGGAGTAGATCCTACAAGAACAACGCCTGCTCATGAAATAAATGATGGTGTAGACTATGTGCCAACTAGTTCTGCAGTATTATTAGGACATCATTTCTCATCTATAGCAGGAGCAGGACCAATTAATGGACCGATTCAAGCAGCTATATTTGGTTGGGTTCCAGTACTATTATGGATAGTGCTAGGCAGTATATTTTTCGGAGGAGTTCATGACTATGGTTCTTTATTCGTTTCTATTCGTCATAAAGGGAAATCCATTGGAGAAGTAATAAATGATACTATGGGTGAAAAAGGCAAGAAGTTATTTTCAATATTTGCATGGCTTACTTTATTATTAATAGTTGCAGCATTTTCTAATATAGTTGCTTCTACTTTTGCTTCTACTCCAGAGGCAGCAACTTCATCGCTATTATTTATAATATTAGCTATTGGTTTTGGGTATGCAGTATATAGAAAAGGTGTATCTTTAAAGGTAGGGACAGTGGTCGGTGTAATATTATTATTTGTATGTGTATGGCTTGGAACTTTGTTTCCACTTCAATTGAGTGTAAACACTTGGATAGTCATATTAGCTATTTATATATTTATTGCATCTACAGCACCAGTATGGATATTATTGCAGCCTAGAGATTATCTAAATTCATTTCTATTATATGCTATGATGGCTGGAGCAGTGTTAGGAATAATAATATACAGACCAGAAATCAAGTTAGATGCTGTTACAGCTTTTAAGGTAGTTGATGGAAATAATGTACAATATCTATTTCCAATGCTATTTGTTACCGTAGCTTGTGGAGCTATATCAGGTTTCCACTCATTGGTAGGTTCAGGAACTACATCTAAGCAAATCGACAATGAAGCAGATGCCAAAAAAATAGGTTATGGTGGCATGCTCATAGAAGGAGCTTTAGCAGTTGTTGCTTTAATTACTGCTGCTTATTTAACTCAAGGAGAATTATCAGAATTATTAAAAGATGGACCAGTAAATGTATTTTCTAATGGTGTAGGTGTCTTTATGTCCAAATTTGGAATTCCTTTTGAAACTGGGAAGACTTTTGTTGCTTTAGCAGTGTCAGCTTTTGCGTTGACTAGTCTTGATACAGCTACTAGACTTGGAAGGTTCATTTTCCAAGAATATTTTGAAGATCCTAAAAAGGAAACTCAATCTCCATTAAGCAATATGTATGTGTCTACCGCTATTATAGTAGTTTTAGCTTCTATACTTGCAGTTGGTGGCTATGCAGTTATTTGGCCAATATTTGGCTCTGCAAATCAATTGTTATCTGCATTAGCATTGATGGCTGTAGCATTATGGTTGAAAAAATCCGATAAGAGCTTTAACATGATAACTATACCTATGGTATTCATGCTTATAGTAACTCTTAGTGCTTTAATACTTTTGATTAAGAGTAATTTTATAGCTGCAAATTATGTGCTGGTTGTACTTCCAATATTGTTATTTATACTTGCTATAGTATTGGCTGTTGAAGGCTATAAGATATTATTTAAAAAAGATACAAAAGTAAGTCAGATGAAATAAAAAAATTGGGACAGTGAGTATAATTTGATATGCTCTCCTTAAGGTAGACAGATTAAAAAATAAAAATCTGATACCTTAGGGGGAGTATTATTATGTCATATACCATAGTTTTTTACTATTGGTAGATACAGCTATTGCACCAGCATTTAAGCTCTCTTCTACATCTTCCATTTCCATAATTAACCCACTGGTTATAATGGGGATATTTGTTTCAGAGAATATCATTTTTGTAATTTTTGGCATAATCCCTGGAAATATTTCTACAGCATGAGGTCTAGTTGTATTTATAGAATGGATACCTTTTTTTAATGAAGTAGAATCCAAAATAAATAGCTTTAAGATGGTAAAAGCTCCTAAATCTTTGCTTAACCAAACTAAGTTTTCTTTAGTAGTTATGATTCCATTAGGATGGATATTTTTTATTATGTATTCTAATCCCCAAGTGTCTTTTGAAAAACCATCGATTGCATCTATATCTATGTATATTTCTTTATCTTTAGCATTAACTTTGTTGGCTATTTCCTTTAGATTAAAAATATTTCCTGTGAGAAGGAATATACTTTCACAAGGTGAATTTAATGCTTCGGCAAGAATATCCAAATCATTTATAGCTGCAATAATGGGATTTTTTTTAATTTTTTCGAAAAAATTGGACAAAAGATCACCTCATATTTTATTTTACTTATATCAATATAATATCATATTTCTTTTGTATATTTCACACCGATAATATTAAAACTATATTAGTAAGTATAAATTTTGGAGGTGTGAAATTGAATAAAGATAAATTTAGCATATTCATGGCTCATTTAGCCACTCTATTAGCTTTAGAATCCCATAATCCTAATATAGCGGAAAATATAAAAGTAGAAGAAGATTGCGTAGAGCTAGAAATTCGTAGTTCACAAAGTGAGGAACAATCTGAATGGGATATACCTGAAAAATCCAGTTCAGTGTCAAAGCTTCCGTGGGAAAAAGATGTAAAGTTTTTAAAAGCTCAAGAAAAAAATGGTACTCATGTATTGATGTCTGCTTTTTGTTCTGTACTCATAGATCCATTACCAGGAGAAGAATATAATGTGCAAATAGCAGCTAAATCTTTATTGGGTAAGGTAGTTCAACCAGGAGAGGTATTTTCACAAAATCAAAGTATAGGTCCTTATACTGAGGACAGAGGCTATAGAAAGGGTGCATCCTATGCAGGGGGAAATATAGTTGAAACAGAAGGGGGCGGAGTATGTAAAATTGCTTCTACATTATATAATGTAGCTGTACTCAGTGATTTAGAAATAGTAGAAAGACACAATCACATTATGCCTGTAAACTATGTACCTTATGGTCAAGATGCTACTGTTGCCTATGGCTCTAAGGATTTCAAATTTAAAAATAATAGAGAATATCCAATATTAATATGGTCAGAAGTTGTTGGGAATCGATTATATATAGGGTTTTATGGAAGGGAAGAATCCCCTGAAGTAATATGGCATCATAATATTACCAATATAATAAAAGCACCTAAATATTATAAAAATAATCCAAATTTAAAGATAGGAGAAGAGAAAATAATTATAAATGGAATGGATGGGGCTACTGTTGAATCTTATGTAACTATTAAATATAAAGATGGGACCATAAAGACAAAGAACTTAGGTATAAGTAAATATTGGCCTCTTCCATATGTAATTGAAGTAAATAGATAAAAAGTATATTGATAAATTTATTAAAATTAACAAGGAGTTTCTTTTCTATTACTATTCAATTTTTTGATTAAGTTTATTTTGATTTTTAATTAACATAAGTTTATCCTTACGACTCATTTGCTTAATTTCCCATTCTCGTTTTTGAGCAGTAATCTTATCATCAAAAGTTTCTAAATACACTAGTTTAACAGGCAATCTAGCTCTAGTGTACTTAGAAGCTTTGCCTTCATTATGCACTTTAATTCTTTTATCTAAGTTTATGGTCCATCCAGTATAAAGGGTATTATCAGCACATTCTAAAACATATACATAGCACATTTATTTAACCAACTCCTTTAGTACTTTAAAAATGCAATCATAAGAGTAACCTTTTCTTTGAAGAAATCCTCCTAATTTTCTATATATGGCATTTTTATCGTCATTTTTGTAGGAAGGGAGTTTCTTCTTAGCTAAATTTAATGCTCTATTATATTCATCATCATCTTCTTCTAATACTTTTTCAATTATATTATTATCTATACCTTTTTTATATAATTCGTGTTTAATTCTTATAGGTCCAAATTTATTCAGGTTTATCTTATCCTTCATGAATGCTTTTGCAAACTCCATATCATCTACCAATTTATATTTTTTTAGATAATTTAATGTGTCATCTATTATAGATTCTTCAAAGCCTTTCTTTTTTAGCTTATCAATAATTTCTTTTTCAGATCTTTGTCTATAAGTTAAAAATTTTAAAGCTTGATCTTTGGCTTTAGAAAGTTCTTCTTCTCTTAATACTTTTTGAATATATTCCTCATCTATTTCCATATTCTCTTGTAAATCATATTTATATTTGATCTCCATCATAAGTCCAAAAGCAAATTTATCATCAATATATATATTTACCCTTTCTTTATTGTTTTTCTGCTGTTCAATTTTTGTAATCTTCATTTTATCACCTATTTATAATTTAATGATTTTTTTATATATCTAGTGGTTTTTTCTAAAATATTTACAGTAGTTATATCCTTTAATTTAGTATCAAAAGAATGTCCACCATTTTTATGAACTAAAAAGGTATATTTTACACCATGTTTTTTTAGCTTTTTAGCAAAGTTAACGGAAGACTTAAAGGGAACTGTAACATCTAATTTTCCATGTACTAATAATGTAGGTATCATATTTGGACTAACCCAGTTAATAGGGGAATAATAGTCGTATATTTCTTCTTTTTTGGTAGGACTTCCCTTTAGAGTTTGTTTAGTAGCAAACTTGGCAAATATAGATTTATTTTCTGAAACAAAAATATCTTTTAAATCTGATGGAGCATAATAAGCGACAACTGCTTTTATACCTGCCATTTTATCCTTATCTTTAATATAAGTATAATAAGTAGAATACAATAAGGACAGATGTCCTCCTGCAGATAAGCCCATTAATACTATATTATTTTTATCTATAGATAGTTTTTCACTATTATTTTTAACATAATTAAGAGCATCATTATAATCTGATAATATGTCTTCCATGGTATTTTTATAACCATATCTATAATCTATGCTTACAACAGCTAATCCTTTGGAAGCTAAATATTTACACCAAGATATATTGTTTGGTTGATTTCGAAAGCCTGAAATCCAACCTCCACCATGACAGAAAAATACCAAAGGATACTTATTGTTATTATTGTTAGGATACCATATATCTAATTTTAAATCTTTATTATCTGTATGTTTATATACATAGGTTTTATTTTTAAATTCTCCATCTACTTCTATAGGAACTTTAGAAGTACAAATTTTCCAGATATAGATGACAATAGAAAGTAAAAAATAATAAAGCCCTAAGGTTAAATCCTCAATTGCTAATAATATAAATATTAAAAATAAGTATATTTTATTTGCTATAAAATAGGACATTTTTAATTTTTCTTTTAATTTATCCATAAACATACCACCTAAAGAATTATTTTTTCAATGGATTTTCTATGGTTTCCCTAGTTAATAAAGCTTTTTTAGCTACTTTTTCATTTATATTTAATTTATGAAGTATATATTTAGCTAATAAATATTCAAAAGGTAACCAATTGACATGGCTTATAGGCAGTATTTTCCTATTTGCATCTTCCATTTCTTCATACAATATCTTCCGTGATTGTATAGGAAGTGTAGAATCAAAGTAAGCATCTATAAAAGTTACTTTTTTCTTATCTAAAAGGTGAGCATAGGAAATTGGATCTATCTTAAACAAAGGATGAATTTCACTGTTGGATATAATTTCATCAAAATTCATGTTTTTTACCATAGGGAATTGTTCATCATATATTTTATATAATGCATGCTCATCTTTTAAATAAAAATCAGTTCCTAAGCCTTTACTAAACAATCGTCTAGCAAATGCAGTGGCAGGAGATTTATGCAATATTCTAGGGATATGTCCTCCGGTGGTCATAAACAATAGATGATTTATTCTATTCTCTATTACTCCAATTATTGATGAGATCATACCACCTAAGCAGTAACCAACTATTATATTGTTTTTCTTCCAATAATTTTGTTGTTCTAATAAATCTATAGTGGTTAATGTATCCACTACTCCATGTTCCCAAAATTGATACATAGTATTTATATCAGGATATAGATAGGATCTGCCACTCATAGATCCATTTTCAACCCTAGTATAGTTACCAGGAAGAATTAATATACTAGTACTTACTCCTGCATTAGCTAGGTGAGGTCCAAGCCATAATAAGAACTTGATATTTCTACTCCCTAACCCATGAAGTACCATAGTAGAGGCTCGGATCTCACCTTTTGGCTGATAAAAATAAAATTCAACATTTTCAGTACCAGAAGCACAGTCTCTATATAGAGATTTATATCTAACATAACTACATCTATAATTTTTGCCTTTAAATATATATCCAGAAATATAATCTATATGTTTTTTGTCATAATAAAAATTGATGTTCATCTAATGATCCTTTCTAAAAATAGTGCTAAATGTATTATATCATAATATAATGAAATAATTATTTTTATTCAATGTTAATATAGTAAGAATAGAAAGATTGATAGTTTTATCTTTCGGAAAATAGATTTTCTTCGGGAATATTGCTAATCTCTATGCCTACCATTGCTTCCCCTAATCCTTTTGATATTTCAGCAAGTTTTTTAGGATTATTATAATTTTTAACAGCTTCAACAATGGCTTTTGCTCTTTTTTCTGGATTTTCAGATTTAAAAATTCCTGAACCTACAAATACACCATTACAGCCTAGTTGCATCATTAGGGCTGCATCTGCTGGAGTAGCAATTCCTCCTGCTGCAAAATTTAGAACTGGGAGTTTGCCATTTTTAGCAACATGTAGTACCAAATCATATGGAGCCCCCATTTCTTTAGCAGCTGTCATAAGTTCTTCTTTGGGCATAGTTTTTAATTTTCTAATTTGTGCCATCATTGTCCTCATATGCTTTACAGCTTCTATTACATTACCAGTACCTGCTTCCCCTTTTGTTCTTATCATTGAGGCTCCTTCACCAATACGCCTTAAGGCTTCTCCTAAATTTCTTGCCCCACAAACAAAAGGTGTTTCAAATTTTGTTTTATCTATGTGATATTTGTCGTCAGCAGGAGTTAAAACTTCACTTTCGTCTATGTAATCCACACCTAAAGATTCAAGTATTTGAGCTTCAACAAAGTGCCCAATTCTTACTTTTGCCATTACAGGAATAGATACAGCATTTAATATGTCTTCTATTAGTTGTGGATCAGACATTCTAGCAACTCCGCCATGTTTTCTGATATCAGCTGGAACTCTTTCTAAAGCCATTACTGCCACTGCGCCACTATTTTCAGCAATTTTAGCTTGTTCTGGATTTACCACATCCATAATAACTCCACCCATTAACTTATCATGTAAATCTTTTACCTTTTCCATAAGTAAAACCTCCTTTTAATAGATACAGTTCGAACCGTACCCATATACTACTAAAGTGTACCCAAAAAGTCAATACTTATTAGTAACATTTTATTATTTTGAATTGCTAATGAAAGTACTAAAAACAAGATTTTAATAAGTATAATTAGACCTAATGTATGATAATCAGTACTTAGGTCTAATTTTTTTAAAACTTTTAAAAGGGTAATTAGTTGATTTCAATGTTTAATAAAAATATTAAAAATGGCATGCGAGTTGCATGTATATAATAGTAGGTGGTAAATTACATAAAAATATGGGGGTGTTATTTTTAGTGATATACATGTTTATTTTACTATCATATTACAGTTAAACTTAGTTGACTTATATTTTTATTTTAGATAAAATGGATGTACAAACTTCAAACAAATTTTAATTTCTGCATTGTATTTTTATTCTAGAAAATAATACTAATTCACACTAACTATTGTGTATAATTATTGGGCTAGTCTTAAAAATTCCACTTAAATATCACTTAAGACATAATTACAAATATAAATGTTTGAATGTTGTGATTTTTCGGAGAACAAAAATCTATGGCAATATTTAGTCAATTAAGACTATGATTTTGGTTTGTTTCTCTAACCGTATAAAGAGGAGAAACAGCTAAACTTATATAAAATGTTTAAATAATAATATTTTAGTGTCAAAATATAATATATCTTTATACATATTTGACACTACGATATTTTATTAGGAGGGAAAAAAATGTATACTAGTCAAGAATTAATTGAAATGCATGCTAAACATGGTGCAAAAAACTATCACCCATTACCAGTAGTTATTTCTAAGGCTGAAGGAGTATGGGTAGAGGATGTTGAAGGCCGAAAATATATGGATATGCTTAGTGCTTATTCTGCAATGAATCATGGACATAGGCATCCAAAAATAATCGAAACTTTAAAGAATCAAGCAGACAAGGTAACTTTAACATCAAGAGCATTTGAAAATGATGTATTACCAGTTTTCTGCAAAAAAGTATCAGAAGTTACAGGTAAGGATAAAGTACTTCCAATGAATACAGGTGCAGAAGCGGTTGAAACAGCAATTAAGACTGCTAGAAGATGGGCAACAGATGTAAAGGGAGTACCTGAAAATCAATCTGAAATTATTGTATCTGATGGAAACTTCCATGGTCGTACTGTTACTATAATTTCTTTTTCAAATGACGAAAATGCAAGACGTGCATTTGGTCCTTTCACTCCAGGATTTAAATCCATTCCTTTTGGAGATATTGAAGCATTAAAAGCTGCAATAAATGAAAACACAGCAGCATTTTTAACAGAGCCTATTCAAGGAGAGGCAGGAATTATAGTACCTCAAGATGGTTTCTTAAAAGAAGCATCTAAAATTTGTAAAGAAAACAATGTATTATTTATGGCAGATGAAATTCAAACAGGATTAGGTCGTACAGGTAAACGTTTCGCTTGTGATTGGGAAGATGTAGTACCAGATGTTTATATTATGGGTAAGGCATTAGGTGGAGGAGTAATGCCTATATCTGCAATAGCAGCTGATGAGGAGATACTAGGAGTATTTAATCCAGGTTCCCATGGTTCTACTTTTGGTGGTAATCCATTAGCTTGTGCTTGTGCTATTACAGCACTAGAAGTGTTGGAAGATGAAAAATTAATAGAAAACTCTGTAGAAATGGGAGAGTATTTTAGGAATCAATTAAGAGAAATGAACTCACCTATAATTACAGAAATTAGAGGAAAAGGTTTATTAATAGGGATAGATTTAGATAAAGAAGCAAGACCTTATTGTGAAAAATTAGCAGAACTAGGAGTACTATGTAAGGATACTCATGAATATACAATCCGCTTTGCACCACCTTTAGTTATAACTAAAGAAGAAATAGACTGGGCAATGGATAAGATAAGAAAAGTTTTTCTTTAGTAGTTTAAACTAACAAAACAAGACTCCCTTCTTTTGATATGGAAGGGAGTTTCATATGTGTTAATTTGAAAATTAATACAAAAAGTATAAAAAAGCAAAATTAACAGGAATGTGATGCAAAATATTTTGCTCAAGGTATGCATTGAAATTTGTATATAAGGTTGTAAATATAAACTAGGAAAAAAGAGGATAGCTTGTTTGGACAAACAGCAATAGGCGCAAGATATTTTGCAATTATATGCAAGATATCTTGCATATAACAATGTATATTTCATATTTCATAAGTCTATTTAATGTACAAATGGTAATAGTATATATAAGTAAATGGTTAGAATTATCAATTTAGGAGATGATTATGTCTGGCTTTTATAATATTTTATATAAAGATATAAATTAAAAAATATTGGCAAGGAAATTGCAAGTTAATATGTAATAATAGAGGTTATTATGTTAGTCAGCAAAATATTACGGAGGTGTTTAAATGAAAAAAGAAAATGTTAGAGTAATACTTTGGGGTTTAGGTGCTATGGGTAAAGGTATAGCAGAGACTTTACTTACTAAAAAAGGTGTAGAAATTGTAGGAGTAGCATGGCGAGGAGAAAGAATAGGGAAAAGTATGTATGACTACTTAGATGTAGAAAGAGGAGACAGAGAAGATGTAATTATAGGAACATATGAAGAAGTAATAAAAGAAGGCGCAGCTGATATAGTTGTAATTTCTACTGATTCCTTTGTAAAAGACAGTTTTGATAAGATTAAATATTGTTTGGAAAGAAAAATCAATGTAATTTCAACAGCAGAAGAAATGGCTTATCCACAAGCTCAAGAGCCAGAACTTGCTAAAGAAATGGATAGAATAGCAAAAGAAAATGGTGTATCTGTTTTAGGAACTGGAATAAATCCAGGATTGATGATGGATTTATTAGTACTAGTTTTAACAGGAGCCTGTACAGACGTGAAAAGTATTAAAGTTGAAAGAGTAAACAGTCTATCACCTTTTGGACCTGCAGTACTTAATGGACAAGGAGTTGGATTGGAAGTTGAAGAATTTAATAGAAGAGTAGAAGAAGGCACATTGGCTGGACACGTAGGTTTCCCAGAATCTATTACCATGATTGCTGATGCACTAGGTTGGGAATTGGATGATATAGAATTAGTTAGGGAGCCTATAGTAACAAATGTTTATAGGAAAACTCCTTATATTGAAGTTGAACCAGGAAAAGTGGCAGGTTGCAATATGAAAGGGTATGGCTATGTAGATGGAGAGCTTAAAATTGAAATGTTACACCCACAACAAATAGAGCCTCAATTAGAAGGAGTAGACACAGGAGATTATATAACTATTGAAGGAACACCAAATATAAATATGTCCATAAAACCAGAAGTGCCAGGGGGCATTGGCACCATAGCTATGTGTGTTAATATGATACCTCATGTAATCAATGCTAGCCCAGGACTTAAGACCATGATAGATTTACCAGCACCAAGAGCTATAAAGGGAGATGTGAGAGAGTTAATTGATTAAAATTGATTAGGGAGAGGGGACCATTTTTGGTCCTTTATAAAATAAATTAAAAGGAAAGGAAGGGTTAATATGGATGCTAAGCGAGGAGATTGGGTAAGAATTCATAATATAGTATTAGAAGCAGGAGAAAGGGCACCTAATATACCAGAAGATACTCAAAAAGTACCTTTAGAATTTTGGAATAAAGGATTTTTGTTAAATGAGGAAGCTAATATTGGAGATAAGGTAGAAGTAGAAACCTATATAGGCAGAAAAGTTGAAGGTACATTAGTAGAGGTAAATCCTTATTATAAACATGATTTTGGGAAATGTGTTCCAGAATTATTGTATATTGGAAGACAGGTACGTAGTTTAATAAAAGAGGATGGTGAATAAATATGACTAAGGATATGAGTTTCGAAGCTGTAATGGAAAGAAAAGGGGAAATTATGAAGGATGCCATAGGTATAGATTATGATATATTTGAATCTGGGGGCATTGCTTTTGACTACGAAAGAATGATGAGAGAAACAGGATATACCCTTGAAGAGATACAAAAAATTCAAAAAGAAACTGGTGTAGGAAACACTCCTGTATTAGAATTAAGGAATTTGACAAAATTAGCTAGAAAACATGCACCAAAAGGAAAAGGAGCTAGAATATTTATAAAAGATGAAGCAGCTAACCCATCAGGAAGTTTTAAAGCTAGAAGGGCAGCTACTAGCTGTTATCATGCACAAAAACTTGGATATGAAGGTGTTATAGCTGCTACCAGTGGTAATTATGGTGCTGCAGTAGCATCACAAGCTGCTATGAGAGGTTTAAAATGTATAATAGTTCAAGAATGTTACGATTCTAGAGGAGTTGGGCAACCAGAAATAATAGAAAAAGCGAGAAAATGTGAAGCTTATGGTGCAGAAGTAGTACAACTTACTGTAGGACCAGAGCTATTTTATACATTTTTAGTACTATTAGAAGAAACAGGATATTTCAATGCATCATTATATACCCCCTTTGGAATAGCCGGAGTTGAAACTTTAGGATATGAAATATCTATGCAATTTAGAGAAAAGGAAGGTAGAGATCCTGACGTAGTAGTAGTAACAAACGCAGGAGGAGGTAACCTTACAGGAACAGCTAGAGGATTATTAAAAGCAGGCGCAGATACTCAAGTGGTAGGAGCAAGTGTTAGTTTAGAAGGTCTTCATATGGCAAGTGATACTCAATTTAATAAAAAGTCCTTTACCACAGGCCATACTGGATTTGGAATTCCATTTGCAACTTGGCCAGATAGGTCAGACGTTCCTAGATCTGCAGCAAGACCTTTAAGATATATGGACAGGTATGTAACCATAAATCAAGGTTCTGTATTTTATATGACAGAAGTATTAGCGCAATTAGAAGGTTTAGAAAGAGGGCCAGCAGGAAACACATCTTTAGCTGCTGCATTTAAATTAGCTCAAGAATTAGACGAAGATCAAATTATAGTAGTACAAGAAACAGAATATACTGGTGCAGGAAAACATATTCAACCGCAATTAACCTTTGCTAAAGAAAACGGAATAGAAGTATTAATAGGTGATCCTACTGAAGAAATACCAGGGAAAAATATAATTCTTCCAAAGGATCCAGGCTATATAGAAATTGAAGAAGTAGATTTAAATAGAATTAGAAGATCTTATATTAGAAATTGCATTAGAAATAATCAAGTAGAAAAAGTAAATAAAGAAGATTTAGAATTTTTAGTTGAGGATACTAAATCTAGTGAAGAATTTGTAAAATCCATACTAGATGAATTTGGGGTAAAATATTAGGAGGGAAGAATATGATGAGAGAAGATGATTTTCAAGAAAGAAGAAAGCATCTAGCGAACTTAACGGAAGAGGAGTTGGAAGCTAGATTTTGGGAGTTAACTGAAAAGATAGTAGATCCTCTGATAGAATTAGCTGAAAAAAATACTACCCCCTCTATTGAAAGATCTGTACTATTACGTATGGGTTTTTCTAGCATAGAAGCTAAAGCCATAGTAGATGGGGCAATTGATAGAGGATTGTTAGGTAAAGGAGCTGGTCATATAGTGTATAGATTGGCTAAAGAAAAGGACTTAGAAATAAGAGAAGCAGGATTAAAGCTAGTCCAAGGAGAGATGTGGGACGATGTAATGGAAATATTTAAGGTAGGTGAAAATTAAATGGAACTAAAGCCTAATGAAAAATTAGATATTGAATATATATTAAAGGATTTAGATAAGTATAGACCCAGAAGAAGAGGTTGGACTTGGCGAAAAGGTGTAGGGAAAAAAAGAAAGATGGGTAAATTTGAGTACTATGATACATCCGAACCTTTAAAAAATAGTCAACCTTTACCAGCTGCAAAATATTTTGATAATATAGATCCTCAGCCTAAATCAGTTATTACTACAGAAATTGCTTCTGGTAGATTTGAAGATGATATTAGACGGATGAGAATGGCTGCCTGGCACGGTGCAGATCATCTAATGGTAATTAGAACTGCTGGACAAAGTCATTATGATGGATTAATAGAAGGAACTCCTCAAGGAATTGGTGGAATTCCTATAACTAGAAAACAAGTGAGAGCTCAAAGAAAAGCATTAGATATTATTGAAGATGAAGTAGGTAGACCAATTAATTATCATTCCTATGTTAGTGGGGTAGCAGGACCTGAAATTGCAGTTATGTTTGCTGAAGAAGGTGTCAATGGAGCTCATCAAGACCCTCAATATAATGTACTATATAGAAATATAAATATGGTTAGATCTTTTGTAGATGCTGCTTGTGCTAAGAAAATAATGGCTTGGGCTGATATGGTTCAAATTGATGGAGCTCACAATGCTAATGCAACAGCTAGAGAAGCATGGAAGGTAATGCCAGAGTTAATGGTACAACATGCTATTAATTCCATGTTTTCAGTAAAAGCAGGAATGAAAAAGGAAAACATATGTTTATCCACAGTACCACCAACAGCACCACCAGCACCTTGTATGAGACTAGATTTACCCTATGCAGTAGCTTTAAGAGAATTATTTAGTGAATACAAAATGAGGGCACAAATGAATACTAAATACATGGAATCGTCTACAAGGGAAGCTACTGTTACCCATACTTTAAACCTATTAATATCTCAATTAACAAGAGCTGAAATTCAATCTACTATTACTCCAGACGAAGGTAGAAATGTACCTTGGCATATTTACAATATAGAAGCAGTAGATACAGCAAAACAAGCATTTAATGGTATGGATGGATTAACAGAAATGGTAGAAATAAAAAGGGATGAAGGAGAATTAGCTGACAAGGTAAGGGAATTGAAAGAAAGAGCAGTATTATTTTTAGAAGAAATTCTAGAAGTAGGTGGATATTTTAATGCAGTAGAACAAGGTTTCTTTGTGGATTCAGGCTATTATCCTGAAAGAAATGAAGATGGAATTGCAAGAAAGATAGATGGAGGAGTTGGAGTAGGTACTGTATATGAAAGAGAAAAAGATTATATGGCTCCAGTTACAGCTCACTTTGGATACAATAATATAGCTCAATATGATGAATCTGCTGTAGATAATCCTTCTAAATTAATAGGTGGTAGTACCTTTGAAGATCCTGATAAAATAATATATATAGATGAATTAGACGAAAATGACAATGTATATGTAAGATTAGAGGAAACTGAAGAACTAAGAAAATCTTCTAAAATAAAGCCAGAAATGGAATGGCTAGGAGATGGCATAATATTAATAACAATGTTTTTACCAGTAGAAGCAAGGGTGGCAGAGTTTGCTGCTTTAGAAATAGGTAAAAAATTGGGATTAGAAGATGTAGAGGTAATTCATAAGGAGATAATGCAGTTAGCAGAAGGAACAAGAATTGAGTTAAAGGGTAGAGTTAACTTTACTATAGACTTAGATGAATTAGTTATTCCACCTGAACCAGAAATATTGACAGAAGATGAAATAAGAGAAGAAATTAAGAAAAACCCTATGAAAGTAGTAGCTGCTACAGTAGGAGAAGATGAACATTCTGTTGGATTAAGAGAAATTATTGATATAAAGCATGGTGGAATTGAAAAATATGGAATTGAATGTCATTATCTAGGAACCTCCGTTCCTGTGGAAAAACTAGTAGATGCAGCTATTGAGATAGATGCAGATGCAATTTTAGCTTCAACTATAATAAGTCACGACGATATTCACTATAAGAATATGAAAAAATTGCATGAACTATGTATAGAAAAAGGAATAAGGGACAATATCATTCTTGTATCAGGTGGTACTCAAGTATCTAATGAACTAGCTGTAGAAAATGGTATGGATGCAGGCTTTGGCAGAGGCTCTAATGGGGACCAGGTAGCAACATTTTTAGTTAAAAAGAGAAGAGAGATGAAAGCAAAAGATGAAGATTGATATACTAGTTGCAGAAATAGGTAGTACTACCACAGTAGTAAATGCATTTAACCTATACCCTTGTCCTACTTTTTTAGGGCAAGGGCAGGCTCCTACTTCTGTAGAAGATGGAGATGTAAATATAGGACTTAAATCTGCTATTTCTGATCTAGTTGATAATTTAGGAACTAACAGAATAGAATGTAATGAAATTGTAGCCACTAGTAGTGCTGCTGGGGGCTTGAGGATGACAGTCCATGGTCTTGTATATGATATGACAGTTAAGGCTGCTAAAGAAGCTGCATTAGGTGCAGGAGCTAATATTAAGTATATAACTGCAGGTAAGCTAAGGAAATCTGATTTAAAAAAAATTAAAGAGATAAATCCAAATATTATCCTTATAGCTGGTGGAGTAGATTATGGTGAGAGAGATACAGCATTATATAATTCAGAACTTATAGCTAGTTTAGAATTGAATATACCAGTAATATATGCAGGAAATATTGAAAACCAACAGGAAGTAGAGGAGATATTTAGTGACAAAAAAGCCGAATTATATATTGTAGAAAATGTATATCCTAAGATTGATGAATTAAACATAGAACCTACCAGAAATGTTATTCAAAAAGTATTTGAAGAACACATAATTCATGGTCCAGGAATGGGAAAAGTTAAAGAGATGATAACTGGCCCAATAATGCCAACCCCTGGAGCAGTTATGGAAGCTTCAAAATTATTATATGAACATATAGGAGATTTGATGACTATTGATGTAGGAGGAGCAACTACAGATGTTCATTCCGTTACCCCAGGAAGTGATGAGATAAATAGAATATTGATAAATCCAGAGCCTTTAGCAAAGAGAACGGTAGAAGGAGATTTAGGTGTATATGTTAATATGCATAATATAGTAGATATGGTGGGGAAAGAAGAATTAGCTGAAAAATTGAACATATCATTGGGAAGATTAGAGAGATTAATAGAAGACTATAAACCAATTCCAGAAGGAGAATTGGAGATAGCCTTTGTGGAGGAATTAGCTTTACATGGAGCTGTAGTGGCAACTAAAAGACATGCAGGACGGCTAAGACATTTATATGGACCTAGTGGTAAGAAGACTGTAGCTGAAGGCAAGGATTTAACTATGGTAAAAACTATAATTGGTACTGGTGGTCCTTTAACTCGATTACCAAACAGAGTAGAAATTTTAAAACAAATTCCTTTAAGTAAAAAAGCTCATGAATTATTGCCAAATAAAGAAGCAAACATACTAATAGATAATTATTATATAATGGCTTCTTTAGGAGTAATGAGCAAAAAGCATCCTGATGAAGCTTTAGAGTTACTAAAGCTTAGTCTAGGGATCGAATAAATTATTAATCTTATATATTGAGATTTAAAAAGGATTGGAGGACAAGGATGAAATATCCCAAAGTAGAAATAGATTTAAATAAATTGACACACAATGTGAAAACCATGGTGGAATTATGTAACAAATATGGGATTACAGTTGCTGGCGTAACAAAGGTTTTTTGTGGTCATCCTAAGATTGCAAAAGCATATGTAGATGGTGGAGTAGCTTATATTGCTGATTCAAGGATAGAAAATCTAATAAAATTAAAGGATTTTAGTATTCCAAAGATACTTTTAAGATTACCCATGATTTCTGAGGCAGATAAGGTAGTAGAATATGCAGATATATCTCTTAATTCAGAATTAGAAACTATAAGAGCATTATCTAAAGAAGCTTTAATAAAAGGGAGAAGCCATAATATAATATTAATGGTGGATCTTGGTGATTTAAGAGAAGGATATTATAATGAAAGGGAAATCTATGAAGCAGTAGAACATATTATTAAAATGGGCGGAGTAAAATTAGTAGGTATAGGGACAAATTTAACTTGCTATGGAGGAGTAATTCCTGATGCTGATAATTTAGGAAGGTTAGTTAAACTTTCAAAGGATATAGAAGACAGATTTGATATAGACTTAGAAATTATATCTGGAGGTAATTCTAGTAGCATACATTTATTGATGGATAATAAACCTATAGAAGGTATAAACAATTTAAGATTAGGAGAGTCCTTAGTATTAGGTGTTGAAACCGCTTATGGTAACAGAATAAATGATACCTATGATGATGTTTTTAAATTGACAGCTGAAATAATAGAAGTAAAGTATAAGCCTTCAGTACCCACAGGGAAAATAGGTAGAGATGCTTTTGGTAAGGTCCCTACTTTTGTAGATAAAGGTATTAGAAAGAGGATTATATGTGCTATTGGAAAACAAGATGTAGAACTTGATGCTATTTCCCCATTGGACGAGGGATTAAGCATACTAGGAGGTAGCAGTGATCACCTTATACTAGATGGCACAGATAGTCAGACGGATTATAGAGTTGGAGATAAGGTTCATTTTAAATTAAGCTATGGTGGTATACTAAGGCTTATGACATCGGAATATGTTAAAAAGAGAATAGTTTAGGTAAAAGAAAATAGTTTAGGTAAAAGAAAGTTCATAATCGGGTAGGGGTAGATAGCTATCTATTTCCTACCCGATTCGCTATCTATTTACTGACAGCCCCTTTAAATTTACTGACTATACTAACAGATGAAACGAAGAAAGAAACAACTTGCAAAAAACACATAAAAACCCCTTTCACAATGGATTAGACATTAAAATTATGCAATAAACAAAAAAATACTTGCAACTTTATTGCTTTAGTGGTATAATTGGATTAAGAAAACATAAAAAAGGGGTGGGAAGCATGAAAAAGACTGTTAATATTACAAATATTACAAAAAAAGAAAAAAGCAAGAAGTGTGGAGCTATAACCTGTATAAATAATATACAAGGATCATGTTATTCTGAAAGATGTGAACTTTATGAAAATGTATTAATTCAAGAAGATTGACCATAAAAAATAACCTACTTTTTAAGTAGGCTATTTTTAGGTAATATAAACTTATTATTTTCTATGAGGATAAGCTTTTAGACCTTCATTTAATATATTCATAGCTTTTTCTAAGTTATCAACGTTTAGACAATAAGATATTCTCACTTCGTCTTTACCAAGTCCTTCAGTAGCATAAAAACCTTCGGCAGGAGTCATCATTACAGTTTCATTATTTATTTCAAATTCTTTCAACATCCATATTACAAAATCTTCTGCATCCACTACTGGCAATTTAGCAATTACATAAAATGCACCATGAGGTTTTTCACATATGACCCCATCCATTTTTTGAAGTGCATTATAAACTACATCTCTTCTTCTCAAATATTCAGCTTTAACTTTTTCTATATAGCTATCAGGAACATTTATTAGATTAGCTGCACCTAATTGTTCTAAAGTTGCAACGCAAAGTCTACCTTGAGCTAATTTCATTACTTGTTTTATTAAATCTTTGTTTTTTGATGCTATACATCCTATTCTAGCACCACAGGCACTATAACGTTTAGAAATACTGTCAGTAAGTATTACTCTATCTGCAATATCCTCTATGTGAGCAAAACTAGTAAATTCTAAACCATCATAGACAAATTCCTTATAGACTTCATCGGCAATTATATACAAATCATGCTCTTTAACTATATCTCTTAACATATAGATTTCATTTTTATTATAAACCCTACCAGTAGGATTACCTGGACTTGCAATTAATATAGCTTTAGTTTTGGGAGTAATTAGTGATACTATTTCATCTTTTTCAGGTAAGTGAAATCCATTTTCTGCTTTTGTAGTAATAGGTATAACATTTACTCCAGCCATGCTGCAAAATCCATTATAATTTGTATAAAAAGGTTCTGGGACAAGTATTTCATCTCCATAATTACAGGTTGCGATCAGTGAGAACATAAGGGCTTCACTACCACCATTAGTTACAATAATTTCATCTTTTTCAAAATTAATGTTATGTTTTTTATAATATTTAATAAAACTTTCAATTAATTCAGGAATACCTTGTGAATGTGCATACGCTAATACATCATCATCAAATTTCTTAATTGGTTCAAAGAATTCTTTAGGCGTTTCAATATCAGGTTGACCAATATTTAAGTGGTACACCTTTTTGCCTTGTTTTTTTACTTCATCTGCAATAGGAACTAATTTTCTAATTGGTGATTCTTGCATCTCAATAATTCTTTGTGAAAATTTCATATTATGACCTCCTCTTACTCTTAAATTTTAAATAATGGTATTTTTTGTCGTATTTTGTGCGGTATGATACGTATCACATATATGCATATGATATCACAATATTTTCATGTTTTCAAAAAAATAAAATATTAACAATTTATATTTAATTTTAAAAATTAAAATGTGAGTTGCATTTTAATTAATATTAAGTTATCATGTAATTATAACAACTACATATAAAAAGTATTAGGTTCTATTAGATTAATAGGGAAACTGGTGAAAATCCAGTGCAGCCCCCGCTACTGTAATTGGGACGAAATCAACTTGTACCACTGAGAATATCTCGGGAAGGTGTTGAGAGTAGGAGAACCAAAAGTCAGGAGACCTGCCTAATATTTAGTTAAGCTAGCCTTCGGTGGGAAGGATAGGCATGTTTTTGTGTGCTTATATTTGTAATTAAAGACCCTACCTTTAGAAGGTGAAGGTCTTATTTATTGTAGCACTAGCAAATGAGAAGAGATGTACCATGAAAAAAGTATATATTATTAGTGTTTATTCTTCTATTTATACTTAGTTTTTTCATAAGCCTTAGCAATGGTACAGTTAAAATACTTGTAGATGAAATAATTAATGCAATCTTTTCTAAAGAAGACAATATTAATCGCCAAGTCATGCTAGAGTATTATTTTCACCAATGGGAATTCCAGTAGGAATTATAATGTCAGCTTTAGACACACCCTTTTTCCTATTTTTATTGAGGAGAAAGGAAAAAATATAATGAAATTAACTTTAGGTGTAAATAAAGGTAGTATTATCTTTAAATAAAAAAAGGGGGAATATTTAATGGAAAATTCCTATAGATTTTATAGAAATACGGCATGTGAATATTTTCCTTGCCATAAAGTAAAAGATGAAGAAAATTTTAACTGTATGTTTTGCTACTGCCCATTATACTTTTTAGAAGAATGTGGAGGAAACTATTTTGATAACTATGGAATTAAAGATTGTACCAATTGCTTAATACCTCACTCACCTAAGGGCTATGACTATATAAATGAAAAAATAATGGAAGAAAACAGAAAAAGAAAAAAATAGCTAACTTTTTTCTAATAAATATCCAATTATATATAAAATCCATATATGAAGGGGATAGAATACATAGAAAAAATACTTAATATTCTTTCCCCTTTGACCATTGTACATAAATATGATAGGTAGTGCAAATACCATCATCCATTGGGGATTTAATGTAAATAGATTTTCATAAGTAAAACCCCCTTGAATAAACATACAGGAAAGAGCAATATAAGCTAATGACATCTTTATCTTATCCTCTTTTAAATAATGAAATATCAATACCATTGCAGTGCACATCCAGGAGCCTTCTGAAAACAAGGAGATAAAAAGCACTAATAATGTTAATAAATTATTTTCAAACTTATCTTTTCTTTGTTTACATTTACCACTATCTAAAAGCATAAGTAGTGCTATTCCT
>FZPS01000227.1_pt284 | contig 21396 bp, 19 predicted proteins | sample 1817821 | NCBI WGS metagenome assembly FZPS01 (sample SAMEA104158645, study PRJEB21678) | metagenome | place: Germany | collected 2015-04-21 | reverse complement strand
CTCTAACACACGCGATAAGTACAAACATATATTGGTTATCTAGACATTATTATGCTCTTGAAATTCTTCCTAAAAAGGATTTGGCAGATGATGTTGGAAAAATCATAATTTTTAGTACTCTTGCGATAATACCCGTATCTTATGTAGGGGCACTTATGATGAATAACCTTGAAATAAAATATATATTAATCATTATTATTAGTTTATATATAGTTAGTATCTTTCCCTTGTTTAAGATAAAGGAAGATAAAAAGTATATTGAAAAGAAATTAAGTGATATAGAATTTCCAAGAAGAAGTGTTTTTTTTATGATTATGGCTCAATTTCGAATGATTAGTAGATATTTGTTTCCATTATTTATATTTATATATATAAAAGGAAATTATGAATTTATTGGATTATTTAATATAGTGATGGGGATAGCTAGTACTATATTTGTATATTTTTTTGCTAAAAGAATGGATAAAAAGAAAAAAGACTATTTGTTCCTATCTGGTATTCTAGGATTTTTAGTCTATATTTTAAAACTCAATATTGTTGATACTTCTATAGTTCTATTTGTAGCCTTTGTGGAAGGATTAGCAGATAAAATGTATGAAGTTGCCTTTAACCGCAATTTGTACGCTTTAGGTCACCATTACAATGGTGTTAGCTATTCTGTAGTTATGGAAGGTCTTCAAAATATTAGTCGTGTTGTTATTACTCTTTTTTTTGTATTTGTATTATCAGATTTAAAAAGCGTTCTATACATTTCATCTTTTATGCTATTAGTAACAGGCGCTATAGGGTTTGATGATGGAGAAGGAGGGTATTAATTACCTTGTTTAAAACTATTGATTAATACATCTATGATATCTTTTCTGTTGCTTTCATTATTATTCTCCCATAACAATTCAAACAAAACACCTAATCCAGGAAGAGTTAAATTTTCTTCCTTTTTTATTGCTTCTTCAATACTTTCTCTTATTTCTTCACTTGTAGAATCTTTAAAATTATTTTTGATATATTCTCTTATGTCAATTTCCATAAAATCACCTCATTATATTGTCGGTGAAATTATTAATAAATATACCAATTTAAGGTTTTTGATCTAAATAAATGAGCATAAAAAAGTAAAAAGGTTTAGAAATTAAAAAATAAAGTGACAATGTACACTAATCTTATGATTTACCATTTGTAATCTTTAGCTATGTATTATATAATTAAATAAGTTTGAAAAAAGGTGCTCATTTCTTATATAGAATTACATATGTTTATATAGTTGAGACATTTTGGGAGGTAATTATGCTTTTAGAATTAAAGAAGGTTTACAAAAAATTTAAGATAAGTAGAAAACAATATTTTACAGCATTAAATGATATAAATCTAACTTTTGAAAAAGGGGAATTTGTATCTATTGTTGGACCATCTGGGTGTGGAAAGTCGACATTGTTAAATATTATTGCTGGTCTAGATGAACCAACTAAAGGAAGTCTAATAATTGGTGGTGTTAGTTCTAAGAAATTTAAAAAGAAAAATTGGGACTTATATCGCAAAAACAACATTGGTTTTATATTTCAAAATTTTAATTTAATTGAACATCTAACTGCTCTTGAAAATGTAGAGATAGTAATGAATCTGATTGGTTTAGGGATAAGAGAGCGAAGAGAGAGGGCTTTAGAATTATTAGAACAAGTGGGTCTCTCTAAACATATTAATCATCGTCCCTCAGAGCTTTCTGGTGGAGAGAAACAAAGAGTAGCAATAGCAAGGGCTCTAGCTAATGATCCAGATATCATTTTAGCTGATGAGCCAACGGGAGCTTTAGATAGTAAAACAGGTAAGCAAGTAATGGATTTGTTAACTAGTTTAGCCAAAGATAAACTTATCATTATGGTTACTCACAACAATGAGTTAGCAGATGAATACTCAAGTAGAATAATTGGTCTAAAAGATGGTGTTATTGAATCTGATGAAAACATTACTGAAGCAGTTACAAATAGAACTAAATCAACTTTAAAAAAGAAAAACAAGAGTATGTCATTTTTTGAGGCGTTTAAATTATCGCTTAGAAACATGTCTAAAAAGAAAGGCCGTATTGCTATTACAACTTTAGCTGGTTGTATTGGTATAACTGGCTTTGCTTTAATAATGGGACTTGGTAATGGTGCTAATATTTATATTGATAAACAACTCAATAAATTTGCTAATTCTGATGTTTTAATGGTTTCTAAGAATGTAAAAGAAAGTAATGATATGGGAAGTTATACGACTATTTCTTCAGATGAAAAAGACTATAAAAAAATATTTGAGATGGAAGAAGTAAAGGCATCAAGGCCAATGATAAATACCAATAATGTCAAAATAAATGTAGGCAATCAAGAGTCTGAAATGGTAGCTTATTCTTTAGGTAATGAAACATCAGAATTTTTAAAAGAAAATGTAGATGGTAAATTGCCTTTAAAGAATGAAATATTGGTAAATCAAGCTGCTGCTAGGGAGATACTTAAACTTTTAAATATAGAAAGTAAAGATATTAAAGATGCAATAGGTAAAGAGGTAACATTTTTAATAAATGTTACGAAAGATAATTTGGAAAAAGTAACTGTAAATGAAAATTTTGTTGTAAGTGGTGTTGTTAATGAATTAGATTTCGATATAAGTAGCATTTATTATAATTATGATGCTTTTAAAGAGATACTTAATGAGACATTTTTAACAACTGGAACTTTGTATGATTACTTAACTAACAATAGTGGTTTTGAGATAATACTTAAAGATGCTAGCGATAACAAATTAGTGACTAATGAAATAACAGCTGAAAAAAATGGTGGCGCAGGAAATATTCTTTCTGTACTTAGTGGTGGAACACAAAAAGAGGGTTTTATGGCATATAATATTCCTGTTATTATGAAGTTGCAGTTTGAGCAATTAATTTTTATAGCTCAAATAGTTATTAGTATTTTTATTATTGTTGCTTTAGTGGTATCTTCAATTATGACTTCAATTGTTCTGTATTCTAGTATTGTTGAGCGAAAAACAGAAATAGGTATTATCAAAGCTGTAGGTGGAAGGGATAAGGATGTTCTTCGTATTTTTGAGAGTGAAGCTATATTAATGGGATTATTTTCAGGAGTGTTAGGAGTAATAATCGCTTTTGTATTAAAATATCCGATTGAGAGTTTAATTGCTAAGTTGTTAGGTTTTAAACTTCCTGGCATTGTAACAATTCCTTTATCTCAAGTACCTTTTACTAATGTTACATTCCCATTAGCAACTATAATAACTTTAATATTGTTTAGTGCGATTATATCTGCAATAGCGGGTTATTTACCATCTAAGAAAGCTACCAAGATGCAAGTGATCGATGCACTTCGTGAAGAGTAGGAGGAAGTTATGATAAAAGTAGATATAAAATCAAAAACTTATAAGATGAAAAATCAAAAACTGAAAGTTTTAGAGAATATTGAATTTGATATTAAGGGTAATGGCCTAGTTTGTATTTTAGGTCCATCAGGCAGTGGTAAAACAACACTTATGAATATTATTGGAGCTTTAGATAGTGATTTTAGCGGTGATGTTGTTATTAATAACAAATCTTTAAAGAAAGCCAAGAGTAAGGATTTAGATAGTTATCGAAAAAATAAAATAGGTTTTGTTTTTCAGCATTTCAATCTTCTTAATCAATTTAGTGTATATGATAATGTTGCATTAGCTCTTACTTTATCTAACATTAAGAACAAAAATTCAAGAATAAAACAACTTTTGAGCCAAGTTAACATGAGTGATTTTGCTAGAAGAAAAGTAAATGTTTTGTCTGGTGGTCAAAAGCAGAGAGTAGCAATAGCAAGAGCGTTAGCAAATGAACCGGATATTATTTTAGCTGATGAACCAACGGGTTCTTTAGATAGCAAGATGGGACATGATATAATGTCTCAATTAAAGAAATTATCAAAAGATAAAGTCGTGATTGTGATAACTCATTCTGAGGAATTAGCTAATGAATTTGCTGATACTATTATTCATCTAAAGGATGGGAAAATAGAAGCTTATAAAGAAATTAATTCAATGGTTGATGCTTTAGATAACAAAAAAAATGAGACAAAATCAGTTATGTCTATTTGGAGTGCATTTAAACATTCGGTTAAAACTTTATTACAAAAAAAGGGACGTACAATAGCTACCTCTATTGGAATGTCTATTGGTGTTGTTGGAATAGCATTAGCTTTTGCTTTATCTAATGGTACCTCGAGTATTATTAAATCACAAGTAGCAGATTTATTACCAGCTAATACTTTGTCAGTTTTTCCTGCTTCTAAAGATGCCAGTGAAATGATTAATATATCTTTTAGTGAAGAGGATATAGCATTATTTTCGTATCAAGATTTACTTGATATAAGTAAAATGGATGAGAGTGTATTAACTGTTTGGCCAGTTCTCACTAATTCAATGATGGAATTTTATAGTGAAGCCTCACTAGATGAAAAGGAGGCTTCATCACCAAGTTTTTCAGAAAACTCAATATATCTGTCAGAAGGTTTTCAACCATATGAATCAATATCAGCTTCTTTAACGTTAGGTAGGAAACCATTAAATAAAAGTGAAATACTTCTTTCGTTAACTACGGCTGAGATTTTAGCGGGTAATGATGATATTGACAACTTGATTGATAAAGATCTTTACGTAAAATTTGGACCTAATACCTCTATTGGGATGGAGGATGAAAGAAATCAAATCTTGTCATATAAAATTGTAGGCATTACATCAAATAATACATTAGGTAATGCAGCTTATCAAGACTTAGATTTTATAATAGATAATTTTGAAGAACTCTATGATATTAAAAAAGAAGAAATGTCTTTCTTTAAGTTATTTGTTTACTTAGATTATGATTTGAGTAGTGAAGAAATAAAAACTGTTATTTCTAAATTAAATGAGAAGCAAGATAAGTTTAATTTTGTTGGAGCTGCCGATAATATAATAGATAGCGCTCAAACTTTTATGGATGTAGTTAGAAATGTATTGATAGGCTTTTCTAGTATTTCAGTAGTAGTCGCAATTCTTATGATTGGTATTGTTATATTTATTTCTGTGATTGAAAGAATTGATGAAATAGGTATTCTAAGAGCTATAGGTGCACGAAAGAAAGATGTTAGAAATCTATTCTTGTTTGAATCAATGATTATTGGTTTGTTTGCAGGCGTTATTGGTATTTTAGTAAGCAAGGGAATATGTAACATAATAAATTCAGCAGTTTCTTTGTTGGTAAAAGGGTATGGATTACAAATTGGTAATATAACAGTAGCAATGTTAGACCCTAAAGTAGCGTTAGCACTTATTTTAACTTGCATGTTCTTAGCTTTGATTGCTGGTGTGATACCATCTCTTAAAGCAGCTAAAATGGATCCTATTGTTGCTCTTAGAAGAAAATAATCAAAAATATTTAAAAATATTTAAAAATATATTTAAATATGGTATCATATATATTATAGAGGAGGAATAACAATGGAACCAGGTACAATAGTTTTAATTATTTTAGGAGTTGTCTTATTATTACTTATCTTCTTTGTAATACGCACATATAATTCATTAATACAACTTCGAAATAGAGTTAGTGATCAATGGGCTCAAATTGATGTTCAATTAAAAAGAAGATCTGATTTAATCCCAAATTTAGTGGAAACGGTAAAAGGATATGCTGGTCATGAGAAAGAAACGTTAAATGCTGTTATAGAAGCACGTAATAGTTTTAAATCAGCAACAACGCCAGCTGAAGAAATGAAGGCGGCTGGTGAAATGACACAAGCGTTAGGTAGAATCTTTGCCTTAGCTGAATCTTATCCTGACTTAAAAGCTAATCAAAATTTCTTACAATTACAAGAAGAATTAGGTGGGACGGAAGAAAAAATTGCTTATGCAAGACAATTTTATAATGATAGCGTTTTAACTTATAAAAACAAAAGAGAGATGTTTCCAACTAATATTATAGCGGGAATGTTTAACTTTGAAGCTAAACCTTTCTTTGAAGTCGAAGAGACAGACAGAGAAGTACCAAAAGTATCATTTAAATAAACTTGACTTGTTCAAGTTTTTTTAAGAAAGAGGTTAGTCATGAAAAAACAGAGAATCATATTATTAATGTTTTTATTGTTCATATCTTTTAGTTTGAATGTTTCTGCAGTCGGAGATAGATCTTACTATTTTATTGACGCTAAAATTGAAGAAAATGGAGATATGTTAGTTAAAGAATTGGTTGTTTTAACCGGTCATTATAATGGGTTTGGTTTTCAAAAAAGATATAGAACAGATTCAATGATACCTTTTACTGGTCAAAAAAGTGACTTTGAGGGAAATGGTGATATATATAATGCAAAAGGAATAACTCTTTTAAAAATATATGATGTTACGCCAAGTGATTCGTGGTCTTTTGAAGATATAAATAGACTTGATACAAAATATAGAGAAGTGGCAAGAGGTTATGCAAGTGCTGGTGATTATAATGTATATGAAAAAGAAGTTGTTTCAAATGGTATAGATATTAAAATATTTAATCCAAGTACAAGAGGACAAAGAGGATTTTATATTGAGTATTTAATAAAAGATGCTGTAGTTCTTCATGAGGATGTTGCTGAGTTGTTTTGGCCATTTATTGATGCTGGCTTTAGCGAATCTATTGATTATGTTGAGATTAGAGTTAATTTACCTGGCGCTGCTACTGATTTAAGAGGATGGGCGCACGGAAATTATAATGGATTAATTACTATAGACGGAAATAACAAAGTGATTGCTAAAATCGAAAATTATCAAGCTTACACTTTAACTGATATAAGAATGACTTTTGATACAGACCTAGTACCTCATGCTACTAAATTATCGAAAGTTAATGCTTTTAACCATATCCTTGATATAGAACAAGAAAAAGCAGATGCTGCTAATAAAAAAAGAGAGATTGCAAGGACAATCTATTATGGAGTAACAGCAATTAACTTTATTTGGTGTATTGGTGCAATTGCATTAGTTATCTATACTTACAAAAAATATGACAAGGAGCATAAGTCTAGTTTTAACTTAGAATATCATCGTGAATTTCCAGCTTCTTATGGACCTGAAATTGTTGAATATTTAATGAAAAAGAATATTACGACCTCATCCCTATCGGCAATGATTTTAAACATTGTATCTAAAAAAGGTTTAAGTATAAGAGAAGAACAATTGTCAAAACGAAAGAAGGATTATGTTCTAGTTAAGAATGAAAAACCAAAAGAGGCATTAACGGAAGAAGAGAAGTTCGTTGTAGATTGGCTTATCGATGAAATAGGAAATGGTAGTGAAGTTTCTTTAGAAGAAATAAAGAAGATATCTAAAAGTCAAAAGTCAGCTAAAGACTTTGTTGATAAGTACTCAAAATGGAGTAACCTTGTTCAAATTAAGGCAAAAGCAGAAGAATTTTATGAGGATTTTTTAGGATATAAAATAAAGGGAAGTTTATATGCTCTTAGTGGCTTTCTATTATTCTTTTTAACTATCACTATGTCTGTTGATTCGCCAATTCTAATTTTTACATTACTTTTATCTATTATTCTATTTATATATATACTTGCTTTTACAAGAAGAACAATTAAAGGTAATGATCATTTTGTAAAATGGAAAGCATTTAAAAAGTTCTTGTTAGATTTTGGAAGATTTAAAGAAAAGGAATTGCCAGAAGTTGTATTATGGGAAAAATATTTAGTATATGCGACTGTTCTTGGGATAGCTGATAAAGTAAGTAAGGCAATGGAGATAAAAATTAAGGATATGGGTGCAAATACTGAAGTAATGACACCAATGTATTCCCATATATACTTTAACCATTATTTTACTAATAGCTTAGTTAGAACAATCAATTCTGCTAGAACAGAATCTATTTCTAGAATAGCTCAAAGTGTAGCTTCTTCAGGTTCTGGACATGGTGGTGGCTTCTCTGGTGGAAGTAGCTTTGGCGGAGGCGGTGGCTTCGGTGGAGGCGGCGGTCGTTTCTAAGAATTAAGACATACTTTATGTATGTTTTTTTTGTTACGAAAATAGGTGTTTTAAATTAAACATGATATAATAATATAGAGAGATAACTAAAGAATAATTATATTATTTGTTATTGCAAATAGGATGGTGAAGATAAGTGAAGAAAGTAATACTAATTGATGGAAATAATCTTTTGTTTAGAAGTTATTATGCAACGGCTTATAGTGGAAATATGATGAAAAATTCTAAAGGATTTCCAACTAACGCTTTATTTGGCTTTATAAATATGTTAAATAAAATAATAAATGAGGAAAAGCCGGATTATATAAATGTTGCATTAGATAAGGGAAGAACTTTTAGACATGATAGTTACGATGCCTATAAAGCAGGACGTATTGAGATGCCTGATGAACTTAGGGCTCAATTTGGTGTTGCTAAAACTCTTCTTGACAATATGGGAATAAGTTATTTAGAAGTCGATGGGTACGAGGCTGATGATATAATTGGTACCTTTAGTACAATGATTAGTAAATCAAAAGATTTTGTTGGAGTTATAATTAGCAGTGATAAAGATTTGCTTCAACTTATCGATGATAAAGTAGAAGTAAAACTCTTAAAAACTAATGATCATATTAGAATGAACAGGGATGTTTTCTTTGAAACCTATGGTATTGAACCTATTAAAATGATAGATTTAAAAGGGTTACAAGGGGATCCTTCAGATAATATTCCAGGTGTTAAAGGAATTGGTGAGAAGACAGCTTTAAAACTTTTGCAAGAATTTAATAGTCTTGAAAATATATATGTTAATATCGATAAAGTGAAGGGGAAGGTAAAAGATAAATTACTTGATGATAAAGACAATGCTTTTATGAGTAAACAGTTAGCTACAATATATAAAGAAGTCCCTGTAGGTGTTGAATTAGATGATATTAAGTATTCAGGACCTAAAATTGATGAACTTGTTAAAACATATGAGGAACTTGAATTTTATTCATTTTTAAAAGGCATAAAACCAAAAGAAGATAGACTAATAGATGATGTAAAGATTGTAAGAAATCTTGAAGATATAAATATAGAAGGAGACGTTGGTGTATATTTAGAAATATTAGGCACTAATTATCATAATGGAACTATATTAGGAATGGGTGTCTATAATGAAAACAATTCCTTCTATATACCTTTTGAGTTATTAAAGTCTAATCCTTCCTTTTTAAAAGAAAATAAAAAGTATACTTATGATTTAAAGAAAATGTTAGTTTCTTTAAAATATCAAGATATCGAAATAGATAATGTGATATTTGATTCGATGCTTGCTGCTTATTTATTAAATTATAATATTAAAGATGATATAGCTTATCTAGCAAATCAATTGTCGTATGACATTCCTTTTTATGAAGTAATTGGAAAAGCTAAAGAATTAGATGAAAAAGTAGTGGCAGATTTGTGTGTTAGGAAAGCTAAATTTATTTATGAAACGAAGGATAAGTTTGGGCAAGAATTAATTAAAGAAGAGTGTCGTTCGTTATATGATGACATTGAATTTCCTTTGGCATTTGTTTTAGCTGACATGGAATATACAGGTGTTAATGTAGATAAAAAAACTCTTATTGATATGGGTGAGGATATAAATATTAAGTTAGAACTGATAGAAAAGAACATCTATAACCTGGCTGGTATGACCTTTAATATAGCGTCTCCTAAACAATTAGGAGAGGTATTATTTACAAGGCTGCAACTTCCTCACAATCCTAAGAAAAAGATATCAACAAGCAAGGAAGTTTTAGAAAAACTTAAGGATAAACATCCAATTATTAATAATGTTTTAGAATATCGTATGTTATCTAAAATAAAGGGAACATATATTACAGGTATGATGGAATTTATAAAGGATGATAATAAAATTCACACAATATATAATCAAACATTGACTAGAACAGGTAGATTATCATCTTCTGATCCTAACTTACAAAATATTCCGATTAGATATGAATATGGTCGTTTGATAAGAAAAGCTTTTATAGCTCCAAAAGGTCACGAATTATTATCTTCTGATTATTCTCAAATTGAACTTAGAATTTTTGCTCACATGTCTGAAGTTTCAAGTTTAATAGATGCTTTTAAAAGTGGGATGGATATTCATACTAGAACTGCTATGGAGATTTTTAAAGTTGAAAAAGATGAAGTTAGTAGTGATATGAGAAGAAAAGCTAAGGCTGTAAACTTTGGTATCTTGTATGGTATGAGTAGTTTTGGTTTGTCAGAAGGTCTAGATATTGATGTTTCGGAAGCTAAAGAATTCATTGCTAAATATTTTGATGCTTTTCCTGGTGTAAAGGTATATATGGATAATGTTGTAAAAGAAGCTTATGAAGCAGGATATGTAAAAACGATTATGAACCGTAAAAGAGTAATCGATGAGCTTAATAATAAAAACTATATGATAAGACAACAAGGTGAGAGAATGGCTCTTAATACACCAATTCAGGGTAGTAGTGCTGACATTATTAAAAAAGCAATGATTGACATCTATAACGAGTTTAAAAAACGTAATTTAAAAAGCAAAATGATTATTCAAGTCCACGATGAACTTATTTTTGAAGTGTCAAATGATGAACGTGATATTGTATTAGAGATAATAACAAACCTTATGGAGAATTGTTATGAATTATCTGTACCTCTAAAAGTTGACACTAACTTCGGAAGAAATTGGTATCAAGCAAAATAATTATTTTATCGTTATTTGACAACTGTTGTCTATAAATGTAAACAATAACACTAGTTCCTTGTTATTTAAAGGTTTTTCGTATATCCTAATAATAGGGAGTGTGATATAAGTGATTTATCCATCAATTGATAAATTGTTAACAATAGTAGATTCAAAATACACTTTAGTTACTGTTGCATCTGCAAGGTCAAGGCAAATTACTGAAACAGGTCATGTTCAAATAAACGAGAATGAAAGTCGTGCAGTGACTCCTTTAGGAAAAGCCCTAGAAGAAATAAGTGAAAACTTAATACATGTAAAGTATTAAGTTTTTTTGTGGTAAAATAGAAATAGGAGATGATATTATGAATTGTATTTTTTGTAAAATTGTAAATGGAGACATTCCTTCGTATACTTTATATGAAGATGATATTGTTAGGGTGTTTTTAGATGTCAACCCACAAGTTAATGGGCATATACTTATTATTCCTAAAAAACATTATATAGATATTTTAGATATTGAAGAAGACGTATTAAAGTATATTTATAAAGAAATAGCACCTAAAATGTATGATTTATTAAAATCTAAATTACATGCAACGGGACTAAGTATTAGTCAAAATAATGGTTCTCTTCAGGATGTAAAACATTACCATGTCCACTTAATACCAAAATATGAACACACAGAAAAGATACTTGATGTTAAAGAAGTGTTTGATAAATTAAACAAATAAAAAAAGAGGTGCGCCTCTTTTTTGTTAGCAGAAAACTGAACCAATTATTATAGCTAATAAGATATATAAAACTAATACAACAACAAATCCAGTATTAGGACATGGAGTAGGACAAGGATTAGAACAAGTCATTTATAACACCCCCTTAAAAGCAATTTGCTAGATCCATGCACCTATGATAATTACTAAAAGAATAAATAACACTAATACGATAGCAGAACCTGTTACATATGTATTCCCCATAAATTCATTCCTCCTTTTTTTCTTTTCACATTATTGTATGGTAAAATCATAATATGTGTGATTAATTAGAGATAAAATATTGTAATTTAGACTATATTTTGGTATGATTAATATGTTATAAATATAAGGGAGGAAATAACAAAATGAAGAAGACAATGATAATTAGTTTATGCTTAATGATGTTTTTGGTCACAGGTTGTGGCAAGGTAGCAGAACTAGAAAACGGAGAGGACATTGTAGCGTCATTTAATGGTACAACTATTACAGCTAATGATTTATATGATGAAATAAAAAATAGATATGCAAGAGATGTATTAATAGCTATGATCGATAGAGCAATATTAGATAAGGAATATGAAAATACTGATGAATTATTAGAATATGTTGATGGTTCTATTGATTATTATAAACAACAATTAGGGGATAATTTCTTATCATATATCAAAAGTCAAATAGGTGTTAATAGTGAAAAAGAATTAAAAGATCTTTTCATATTAGAATATAAGCGTAATATGGCAATTGAAGATTATGTAAAAGCTAATATTACTGAAGATGAGATTAATGTTTATTATGAAAAAGAAACTGTTGGTGATATTAAAGCAAGTCACATTTTAATTAAACCAGAAGTAGATGATGATATGTCTGAGGAAGAAAAAGAAGCAGCTGAAAAAGAAGCTTTAGATTTAGCAAAAGATATAATTAAAAAGTTAAATAATGGTGAGGATTTTGCTGAATTAGCTAAAGAATATTCTAAAGACGGTAGTGCTAGTGATGGTGGTAATTTAGGTTGGTTTAACAAAGGGAAAATGGTAACATCGTTTGAAGATGCGGCTTTTGCGCTTGCGAAAGGAAAATATACTAAGACACCTGTTAAATCAGAATTTGGTTATCACATAATTTTAAAAACAGATGAAAAAGCAAAGCCAACATTAGAAAAAGCAAAAGATGATATAATCAAGAAAATTATGGATGAAAAATTAGAAGAAGAAAATAACACACTTGCATATGAGGCACTAATAGAACTTAGAAAAGAAAAGGAACTTGATATTCAAGATTCTGAATTAAAAAAACAATATGATTCTTATATGAAAGCTTTAACAAAGTAAAATAAAACAGGATTAAATATATATCCTGTTTTTTAATTATTTAAAGACTAGATATGTCATATCCTTTTTGATATAACTTTTGTTTAATAACCATATCTAATTTAGTCCCACTATATTTAGGGGAATACTTTTTATATAATTTTTGATATTCTTTTTGAATATCCTTATTATTACTAAAGTCAATACTTTCTAGTTTTTTTAATACTTCGTCTTTGTCATAACCTAAATTAATCATATAATTTAATATTTTATTTTTTAAAATAAAACCACTATATTTTTTGTTTGCTTTTATTTGTTTATAAACTAACTTATCTATTTTGTTACTTATTATTTCTTCATCAATATTAGATATAACATTTGAAATAATGGTTTCTTCTACTTTTAAGTTTGTTAAATTCTGTCTTATTTTATTTGGACCATCATTTGTCAAGTTGATTTTATCGTTAGTATAAGAAGCAGCAAAAAGTTGATCGTTTATATAGCCTGCCTTTTTAAGTTTTTCAATTGTTTTTTCAATATCTTTTTCGTCATAATTCTTTTTGTTAAGATATATCTTTAATTCTTCTTCACTTCGTATTCTTAAACTTATATATTTTAAAGATTGATTATATATCATAGCCTCATTATTGTCTTTTGTAATTTTATTCATTAAATTATCATCTACATTTTTACCTGACAGTAATATATTTTTAATTATGACATCTTCATATAATGTCATGTCTTTTTTATTATCTAATGAAATTTTATATTTACCACCAGACATCTTTTTAATGTTAGTAATTTTCATAGCATCGCCTCTATTAAATTATATCATAGGTTTTGTAAATTGATAAGATTACCAAACTATGTTAAAATTAATTCATATTAATGGTATAAATATATAATACGAATAACGATTATAGAGGAGAAGAACTAGGGGGCAGTAGGTTTTTGTGGAGATGGTGGTTCAGGATACATAGGCGGTGTTACAAATGGTTCTATGGAAAGTGGAGTTCGTTCTGGTAATGGATACGCTAAAATAACTTATCTTGGGTCATAAAATATATAAAAATATTATATTCAATTTTAAAATTCAATAATTGATTGATTAATCGCGTAAGTTAGGGTAAAACCTAACTTACTTTTTTTGTATTACATTGTTAAATTACAATTATCTTTGGTTGTAACTTTCATTAAATAATGTTAAAATGTAAGAGTTAGAAAGGGCTATGAATATGTTATTAAGAATAGATAATTTAGGTGTAAGTATAGATAATAAAAAAATATTAAATGATTATAACTTAGAAATTAAAGAAGGTGAAGTTCATGTAATAATGGGGCCTAATGGAAGTGGCAAATCTACTTTATCCAAGGCTATAATGGGTGACACTCGTTATACTGTAACAAGTGGAAATATATATTTTAATGGTAAGAAGTTAAATGATTTAAAAACTGATGAACGCGCTAGACTTGGTATTTTTCTTGCTATGCAAAACCCTATGGAAATAGAAGGAGTATCTAATGCTGATTTTTTAAGAACAGCAGTAAGCATTAAAAACGATGGGAAATTGAATCTTTATGAATTTGCAAAGAATCTTGAAAAATCATATTCTAATTTAGATATGGATAAGAAGATGATTCATCGTTCCTTGAATGTAGGTTTTTCTGGTGGAGAACGTAAGAAAAATGAAATAGCACAGATGCTATTATTAGAACCAAAATTAATTATTTTAGATGAGATTGATTCAGGCCTTGATGTAGATAGTTTAAAAATTGTATCAGATAATATTAATAAATATAAAAAGGAAAATCCAAAAACGGGACTTTTGATTATTACTCATCATCAGAGATTGTTAGATCACATTAATCCTGATTTTGTCCATATTATGACATGTGGCAAAATTGCTAAAACAGGGGATCGTAAATTAGCTCTAGAACTTGAAAGCCACGGGTTCAACATTATTAATGCTAAAAATGAGCAAAACAATATAAAGGAAGAATCTTCTAATGAATAAAATAGAAGTAGTAAGTAATAATTTAATTTTAAATGATGCAGGGGATATTATTTCAACATATGTTAATAATGATATTTTAACTATTGATTGTAAAAGTGATATTAAATTAATATTTATTAATAACATATATAAAGATGTTGTTATTAATGTATTAGATAATGTAGCATTAAATATATTAGAAATAAAAAAAGAAGATAGTTTAGATAGTAATTATAAATATATATTAAATGAAAATAGTAAAGTTATTATTAATAAATTTTATTATAGTGGTGAGTATTCTGAAAATGTTAACATAGATTTAAATGGATATAATTCAGATGCAACATTTAATTTAAGCGTCGCATCTTTTGGTAATCAAAAATATAATATAAATATCTATCACAATAACAAAAAAACCATTAGTAATGTTTTTAATCATGGCATTACCTTTGGTGATTCAGTAATAGATTTTATCATTAATGGAACTGTTAAAAAGGGTATGAATGATAGTATATTAAACCAAGATAATAAAATAATGATAATGGGTAATGGTAAAAGTAGTATTGAACCTAATTTATTTATAGAAGATGATGTTATCGAAGCTAGACATGGAGCTTCAATAGGAAAGTTTAGTGAAGATGAATTATTCTATTTAGAAACAAGGGGAATATCTAGAGAGATTGGTTATGAATTGCTTATCAAGGGCTTTTTACTTAATCATTTAATAATAGAAGATGATGTGTTAGAAGAACTTGAGGGTATTGTATGCTCACTTAGGAGGTGAAATAATGAATAGAGACGATTTTCCAATGCTTAAAAATAATGTGTATTATTTTGATAACGGGGCAACTACGTTAAAACCAAAAGAAGTTATAGCATCTACTGTAGATTATTATGAGAATTACAGTGGTAATGCTCACAGAGGGGATTATGACATAAGTTTAAAAGTTGATAATGTTTATGAGAATGTTAGGGAAAAAGTAAGAGCATTTATTAATGCAGAGGATGCATCAGAAATTATTTTCACAAGTGGAGCCACTGAATCTATTAATATGGTTGTAAATGGTTTTTTCAAACATAATTTAAAAAAGGGCGATGAAGTATTAATTACTAAAGCTGAACACGCATCACTTGCCCTTCCTTGGTTTGTGCTTGAAAAGGAAATAGGTATTGTCATAAAATATATTGAACTTACTAACGATATGGAAGTTACTTTAGATAATGTTAAAAAATCTATTACAAATAGAACTAAAGTTATAGCTTTAGCGCATGTTACTAATGTAATGGGAGATATTAGACCTATTAAAGAGATAAGTAAATATGCTCATGCTAATAATATATATGTAGTAGTTGATGGTGCTCAAAGTATTCCGCATATAAAATGTGATGTGAAAGATTTAGATATAGACTTCCTTGCTTTTTCAGCTCATAAAATGTTAGGCCCTACAGGAGTAGGTGTTTTATATGGTAAATATGAATTGCTAGATAAAGTAATACCTACAAATGTAGGTGGTGGTATGAACACTATTTTTACTAGTTTAAATGAATATAATTTAAAAGGATTACCATGGAGACTAGAAGCTGGAACGCCAAATATAGCAGGAGTTATTGGTTTTGGTTCAGCAATTGATTATATAAATAAAATAGGAATTGATTCCATTAGCAAGCATTGTGCCGAATTAAAAAGGTATGCAGTATCAAAACTTAGTAATTTAAATAATATAGATGTGTATAATCCAAATACAGAGGGTTCAATTATTGCTTTTAACGTAAGAAATATTTTTAGCCAGGATACAGCTATATATTTAAATAAACATAAAATATGTGTTAGAGCTGGTAATCATTGTGCTAAATTACTTAAAGAAAGTTTAGGTATAAATAATACTTGTCGTATTAGTTTTTACCTTTATAACACTAAAGAGGAAATCGATTATTTAATAAAAGTATTAGATAATGAAAATATTTTAGAAGAATCTTTGTAGGTGATAGAATGGATAATAATTTAAAAAGAAGTATTATATTAGAAAATTACTCTAATCCTTTTAACAAAGGACTAATAGATGATCCTAATTATGAGAAAGTAAATATGAATAATGAATCTTGTATTGATAATATAGATATTATGATAAATATTGATAATAATACAATTAAAGATATTAGATTTGATGGTGAAGCATGCGCAATATCAACTTCAGCTACATCTATTATGTTAAAGGAATTAATAGGAAAAAATATAAAAGATGCTTTATATATAATTGAACAGTATGAAAACATGATAGAAGAGAGGAAATATGATGACGCCGTCCTTGGTGAGGCGATTGTATATAACGAAATATATAAACAACCAAATAGGAAGAAATGTGCTCTATTACCTGCAAATGGTATTAAGAAAATTCTTAAGAATTATGTAATATAATTCTTTTTTAATTATTTAGACTCATATAACATATTATATACCGGAGGTATTACATGAATAACAACGATATAAATATGAGTGTTAACTACCAACAACAAATAGTTAATTATTTAAATCAATATTTGAGTAATATTCTAGTTTTCACAATCAATATGTATAATTACCACTGGAATATTGTAGGTCCACAATTTTTCACACTTCACTCAAAACTACAAGGTTATTATGACAAGGGAACTGATATGTTTGATGTTATTGCAAAGCGCATTAAGCAACTAGATGGTTATCCAATAACAACCTTAAGTGGTTATAGTAACAATGCTACAATTAAAGTTATGGAAAGTAAAAATTATAATACAAATGAGGTAATAAGAAACACAATCAACGATTTTAAGCATATTCATCGTATGGGAACGGATATTGCAAGTTATGCATCTTCTATTGGAGATGGAGTTACTAATGAAATAATAGGGGAATTCCTAATATATATAGAAAAACAGTTATGGATGTTAGAAGCTAGTATTAGATAGCTTCTTTTTTTATAGTTGACAAAAAATGGAGATGTAGTATAATTGAAGTGTACTAAGACAAGTGGTACATTCATATTATTTTATAGGAGGTTAAAATGATTGAAATTACAAATGTCACTAAACGTTTCGATAGAGAACCTGTTCTTGAAAATCTTAATTGTAAGATAGAAAAAAGTAGTATCTACGGTTTAGTTGGCGCGAACGGGGCTGGTAAATCGACCTTGTTAAGACTAATAATGGGTATATATAAACAAGAAGAGGGTACTATTTTAGTCGATGGTGTAGAGTCGTTTGACAACCCAATAATCAAAGAGAAGATGGCCTTTGTGCCAGATGATTTATTCTTTTATCCTGGATATTCGTTATACGACATGGCAGGGTTCTATCAAGGAATTTATAAAAATTTTGATATGGAGTATTTCAAAGAATTATGTAGTCTATTTAAATTAGATATCAATCGTAAGGTAAGTACTTTTTCAAAAGGTATGAAAAGGCAAGGAGCTTTAATTCTTGCTATATCAACTAAAGCTGAATATTTATTTTTCGATGAAACGTTTGATGGTCTTGATCCAGTTATTAGAAACTTAGTTAAAAAGATAATTTGTGAAAGTGTTGCAAAAAACAATACTACAATTATATTAACATCACACAACTTAAGGGAACTTGAAGATACTTGTGATCATCTAGGACTACTGTATAAGGGTGGTATTCTTTTTGAAAGTGATATAGATAGTTTGAAAACAAAAATGTTTAAGATACAAATATCATTAGATAGGGAATTTGATAAGGAAGATTTTAGTAATCTTGAGATACTTAGTTTTAAAAAGAAAGGCTCAGTTGCTGAAATAATTATTAGAGGGGATAAGGAGAAAACTAAAAAAGATTTAGAAAAATTAGATCCTAGAATCTTAGATTTTATTCCTCTAACTCTTGAAGAAGTATTTATATATGAAATGGAGGTGCTAGGGTATGAATTCGAAAGTATCCTTCGTTAATTTTAATTATTTAAAAGAAAATTTAAAGAAATCAAGGGGTGTAATATATTTAATTTTATTTATTGTTCCAATTTTTACATATTTAACAATGTTAATAATAAGTAAAAATGGTAGTGGCTTAAAAGTTTTGCCTAATCTTTCTAATATATCAATACCTACTATAATTGGAATGTATTTGATACCATTTGTAATGGCAACAACTTTATTTAATTTTGTTTTCAAAAGAGAGAGTGTTGATTTTATAAATGCACTTCCTATGAAGAAATCTACTGTATTTATAACTAACATAGTTGGTGGAGTTTTAGTGTTTTTCGCAACACTTCTTATATCAACTATAGTATTAGTGGTGTCTTCACTTTTCTTTGACAATTTAATTATTCCTAGTACTATGTATTTTCATTACTTTATTACCTTTTTTATAACATATATTTATGTATTTATAATTTCATCACTAGCTATATCTTTAACAGGTAGTAGGTTAGTGCATGTTGCTTTAACTCTTATATTACTTTTTATACCTGGATATTTAAGTGATTTTTACTACTCTAGAGTAAATGATAGTACTATTGATTATAATTACTATTATCCAACTTGTGATAAGTATGATAATGAGTGTCCGGAATATGAAATAAGAAATAATTTTGTGGTAGGAAGATCATTTAGATTATATAATGAGCAAACGCTTCCGTATAAATATATTAATGTACTTCCAAGAGCAGTATTTAGCATGTATAATGGCGAGGCACTATATAACTATGAACTTCAAAGTGTATATAACTTTAAATCAATTATTAAAATGATAGTGTTATCTGTAGTATATTTTATACTTGGATTATATGCCTACATTAACCGAAAGATGGAAGTTGCTGAGTCGACATTTAAAAATGAACATGTCCATCAATTTGTAAAATGTTTAACCTTATTTCCGTTATCCTTAGGTGGTGTTATTATTGCAGCAGACTCAGGAGAATATGTATCAACTGTCTTTGCTTTCTTTTTAGCAATCACTATGACCTTATATGTAGTGTATGATCTAGTTACAAGACGAAATAGTGGCAATTTCATGAAGTCTACTATCTATTTCCTAGGTCTTATATTAGTGTCGATTTTGACATTCTATAGTGTTGACTTTGTTGCTAGTCGTGAATCTACTAAAAAAGTATTAAAAGAAGATGTAGTAAATATAGGTATACAACCTAATAATTCATTTGGTCTTGAAGCTTATGGTCTTAAATCTTATAACTTCAACATTTTAGACTACAAAATAAAAGATCAAGAGGTCATTGATTTAATTTTTGATAATGTTAATAAAAAAGTAATATCTGATGAGCAAAGTACTATGATAGCAACTCGCGTATCACTTAAAAATGGTTCTAAATATTATTTTAATGTAAGGCTTGTAAAATCTGAATATGATAAATTGATTAATTTATTAGATAAGGATAATAAATATACAGATGAGTTTAAATATATACCATATGATAATATATATGGCGTTAAAGTAGGCGATAGTTACTTAAAGGAAAAAGAAACCTCAAAGAAGATTATAGAACTTATTAAAGAAGGGTATAAGGATAAGAGTCTATCAGATATTATTAATCACACATATGTAGATTTAGACTATGTAGAAGATACTACAATAAATTATTTATCTACTTATAAAAAAGGTATTCAAACTTATACTGTAAATAGTTACATAAACCCTAAATTAGCGAATTATATAATGGAAATTCAGAACAAAGATTACATTAAAAATATATATTCTAAAAATATTAATGTTAATAGATTGCATATATGGCTTGATTTGAATAAAGAAAATGATATCAACAGGGAGCTTTATTATAATTTCAGTAGATTAGATGGTGGGGATGAAGTTATATACAGGTACATCAACGAAAAAGTTACAAAAGAAGTAGATCTATCAAAATATGATAAAGAAGATGTAGTAAGCTTTACAGTCTATTATGGATCGAAAAGTTACCATGTCTTTTTACCAAAAGATGATTCTTATGATGAATTGTTTGATTTATTTAAAAAAGAGATAGAGAAAGCAGATATATCAAATATTGAAAATGAGGAAGTATAATGAGTATGTTTAGTATTGATTTTCAAACCAGAATGCCCATCTATGAACAAATTGTTAATCAGGTAGAGAAGTATATTGTTTTAGGTCTTTTAAAAGCTAATGAGCAATTACCATCAGTTAGACAAGTAGCTTTTGATCTTGGGATAAATCCTAATACTATTCAAAGAGCATATGCGGAGCTTGAAAGAAAAGGTGTTATTGTATCAGTTGTAGGTAAGGGAACTTTCGTAAGTGATAAAACTGATGAAGTAGTAAAAGATAAAATAGATGATATAATTGATTCTATAAGTGAAAACATTACTATTTTAAAAAGTTTAGGATTAAGTGATAAAGAAATTAAAAACAAAATACTTAAAGACCAAGAATAACTTGGTCTTTTTTCATTTAAATAGTATAATTAAATTGGTGAATAAGATGACACAAATTAAAGAAATGCCTAAGGGCTTAACAGTTGATATAGTTAGAGAAATATCTCAATTAAAAGGCGAACCAGAGTTGATGAGAAATTATAGATTAAAATCATATGAAAGTTTTAAGAAACAACCTCTTCCTTCATTTGGTCCTCAAATAGATATCGATTTTGATAATATAACTTATTATAGAAGAATAGATAATAAAGTTCATAGTAA
>FZPS01000048.1_pt468 | contig 21401 bp, 15 predicted proteins | sample 1817821 | NCBI WGS metagenome assembly FZPS01 (sample SAMEA104158645, study PRJEB21678) | metagenome | place: Germany | collected 2015-04-21 | reverse complement strand
CGTATATACCGTGTAAATACATTCTCGTCGCTTACTATACTGTTGAGTTTAGTGGTCTAAAAGCAAAATTTAAGGGATGAGCACAATTAAGTGTTCATCCCAATGCATATATACGGCTATCTTTCGGAAAGAGGGGTATATTCTCTGGGTTCGGAAACCGATTTGTATGCGGGCCTGATGATTTTGCCTGCGTTTGAGATCTCCTCTAAACGGTGTGCCGACCAACCGGGCACACGTGCAATCGCAAACAGTGGTGTAAACAGCTGTAGCGGCAAATCGAGCATGTTATAAACAAATCCGCTGTAAAAGTCGACGTTCGCACTTACTCCCTTATAGATGCGACGCTTTTGCGCAATAATCTCGGGCGCCAACCTCTCAACCAATGAGTATAGCTTAAACTCGTCGTTCCGGCCCTTTTCTTCCGCAAGACTCTCAACAAATCCCCGTAAGACGTTGGCTCTCGGATCGGAAATGGAGTATACTGCATGGCCCATACCATATATGAGTCCCGCTTTATCAAACGCCTGCTTATTAAGTAGTTGTTCGAGATAATCTGCAACGCTTGTCTCATCGGTCCAATCTGAGATATTGGCCTTCATATCCTCAAACATCTGGACCACCTTGATATTTGCGCCGCCATGTCTAGGTCCCTTCAATGAGCATAATGCAGCAGTGATGGCAGAATAAGTATCGGTCCCGGAAGATGTTACAACGTGTGTTGTAAAGGTTGAATTGTTACCGCCGCCATGTTCTGCATGTAGCACTAAGGCCAAATCAAGGATTTTTGCCTCAAGTGGTGTGTATTTGCTGTCGGCTCTAAGTATGTGCAATATATTTTCCGCAGTAGATAAGTGATCTTCAGGCGGATGGATAAAGAGGCTCTTTTTGTCGTGATAGTGGCAATAAGCTTGATACCCGTAGACGGATATCATGGGAAAAAGGGCCACCAACTGTAGACATTGTCGGAGTACATTAGGTATAGATGTATCACTAGCGTAGTCATCATAGGAGTACATAGTTAGAACGCTACGAGCCAGTGTGTTCATCATATCCTTGCTTGGAGCCTTCATAATAATATCACGCACAAAGTTTGTAGGCAGCGATCTATAAAAAGCAAGAACTTTATTTAACATGTCCAGCTCATCCTTAGTTGGGAGCTTTCCAAACATTAGCAGATAGACAACTTCTTCAAAGCCAAAACGATTCTCTTTCAAAAATCCCTCTACTATAGTCTCAACGTCAATGCCCCTGTAGTACAGCTTTCCTTCGCAGGGGTACTCTTTGCCGTCAACTGTCTTTGTTGAGACAATCTCAGAAATAACTGTCAGTCCCGCCAGCACACCTTTTCCGCTCAAATCCCTAAGCCCTCTTTTGACGTCATATTTGTCATAGAGGGATGGATCTATCCTTGTGTTGTTCTCGAACAAATTTGAAAATTCCATAATCTCCGGTGTGGTCTGTGAGAAAGGATTCATATACGCATTCACTCTCCTTACGCGGATTTTTTTTGAAAATTTATAACATTATATCATAAAACAGGGCAATTTACGAGCATTATTTCGCTAAAAACAAGAGTTCGTAAACATATCTAAATTGTAATAGTAAATCCACACATTAATCAAGCAACAGTGGTGGGATCAGGTTCTACATTTTTGGGTTGTGTTGTGTCCGGAGTTGAATTTACTGATTCAGAGAAAATGGAAATAGAAAGAGAAAGATTCTTCTCCGTAGCACTTAAGGCTTCAAAGCAGTAAAGGATTTCTCTCGAAAAGAGAAAGCAAAGAGGTAGAGTAGATTAAACTTTCTATCCTAATGCACAAGGAGAAGATTATATCCAATGCTACATATAGTGCGAAAAATGCGCAAAAATCGGAGTAGTGTGTTAACGCTGAGGCGAAAACCAGCACTTTTATACGGAGTGTGATATATAATATGTGGTATACCGCATACCGTCATCCGAAGATTCACACACAACTTAAGATTTTGCGCAAAATCAGCGAAATTTGTGTCTCCTACCCCAAGACCACAGGTGTTGGATATTTCAGGTTGATATTTCAGGTGTTGGATATTTATTGGCACTGAGGTGGGGAAGTATCCGCGTTATCGGTTTCGAGAAGTATCTCAATCGTTCGGTTGCCCAAGGGCGGAAGATCGTAGATGATGATGCCATCATCGAGATCGACGATCTCTTTTGATTGATAATCAACGGCCTGAGCAGGCCGGAAGCGTGCGATGTCCAATCGCACGAAGACTTCGTCTTCTGTGTCCATGTTTATGGACAACACCAAAAGCCTGCTTTTGGTGGACCTTGCATAAGCAAGGCATGCCTTGTAGGCATAGATTATTTCATAATCTCCATCGACAAATATGCTATTTGTCCGGCGTAGTTGAATCATACGCCGATACAGCGACATAACATCGCTGTCTTCGCTACCCCACGGGTAGGTCCTTCGGTTTAGGGGGTCTTCAAACCCCTCCATGCCTGCTTCATCACCATAATAAATGCACGGCACACCGGGCACTGTCATCTGAAGCAGCAGGACATTCTCAAGCCGCTTCTTTGCCAAATCCAGCGCGGCCTCATCCAATACAAAGCTTGCCCGCTCATCTTTTGAAAGCTGGTGCGACTGCAGTCCACCTCCCAGCACTGTCAGTATCCGCTCGACATCATGGGTGGAAAGCATGTTCAGCATTGCGTAGAAGGCCTCACGCGGGTAATTCTCTTTCTGAGACATTGCTCTGTCAGCAAAGCTCTGCGCATCTATAACACCGCAGGCAAAATCAACCACGGCTCTTCTAAACGGGTAATTCATTACCGAATCGAGCTCTTCACCGAGTAAATATTCGCGCTGCTCTCCATAGCTTATCTTATTGGATGCGTCCTCCCAGACCTCCCCGATTATGACTGCGTCCTCTTTGGCTGATTTGACCTCTCTCCGCATCGTCTTAATGAACTCAGACGGGAGCTCATCTGCCACATCAAGTCTCCATCCGGAGGCGCCGAGATGCAACCACTTCTTAATGATCGCATCGGGCGCAGTAAGACTATAGTCTACAAATGAGGGCTCATTCTCGTTAACTGCGGGTAGAGTCTTTATCCCCCACCAGCACTCATATTCATCGGGGTGCTTTGTGAACTTATACCATCCGAAATAGGGCGAGTCCTCGGACTGATACGCCCCGACTGTGGGGTATGTCCCATCCTTATTGAAGTATTTGCTGTCACTCCCTGTATGGTTAAAAACCCCGTCAAGGATTACCCTTATTCCCCGCTCTTCGGCCTCCTTACACAGACACTCGAAGAGGCCGTTGTCGCCAAACATTGGGTCGATAGACTCGTAATCACCAGTATCATATTTATGATTAGAGTATGCCGTAAATATGGGATTAAGATATATTGCTGTAATACCGAGTTCTTTTAGGTAAGGTAGCTTCTTCCTGACACCATCCAAATTCCCTCCAAAAAAGTCATTGGACAGATACTCGCCGCCAAACTGTTCTGCTTTATAGTAAGGCATATCTCCCCATTCACGGCGGATAATGTTCTTCCTACCGTGCCCCTCAAAGCTATCCATGTCACCTCTGCAGAACCTGTCAGGGAATATCTGATATACAACGCTTCTTTTGAGCCAATCTGGCGTCTTATAGTCCCCCCTATAGACTGTAACCTGATATTCGGGAGGAACATCTTCATACATCCTGCCGATTCCGCCCAGTGCCTCCTCGTTGTTCCCAAAGTAGAAGGTTTGGGAGTTCGTCTCAAGCTTAAAATAATACCACAGGAGCCCTGGCGTATCTGGAGCCTCGATTATCGCTTCATACAGGCTTCCCGCAGCTATTGACTGGACAAAGTACATAGGGAGTTTTATCAGCTCTTCATCCTTAAACCGGTAGATTAAACTTACAGAGCGGGGGATCTCATCGGTCTTGGCAAAAAGCCTGAGTATGATCCTACTCAGGCATGGTACGGCCCCAAACGGAGACCGGTAAATAGTACTTCTTGAGTTGTGTTCTACTACCATTTTGTTGACTCCAGGTGCCAAATCAAATCGTTATAGTTTCTAATCGTCCTGTCGCTCGAGAAAAATCCGGCTGAAGCAGTATTCAGCACCGCTTTTCGCCACCACAGATCCCCGTTTAGAAAGTCCTGTGAGACCTTGCTCTGCATCTCCACGTACGCGCGGAAATCCCTGACAACCATGAACGGGTCGGGCATACCGTAGTCTCCAAACAGTAGGGACTGATATATATCTCTGAATGCGCTTGGATCGTTGTGGCTAAGCGAACCGTGGAGCAGCTGTTCAAGGACCCGGTGGAGCTCAAAATCGGTGGTATATATCTGCTTTACCTCATCTGAACTATGGGCATATCTGAACTCCACTTCATCGGCACGCAGTCCAAAAATGTAGATATTATCCTCGCCCACCAATTGAGACATCTCAACATTTGCACCGTCCAACGTGCCGATAGTAAGAGCACCGTTTAGCATAAACTTCATATTGCCCGTTCCGGAGGCCTCTTTGCCTGCAGTAGAAATCTGTTCGGAGAGGTCGGATGCCGGGATGAGAATTTCGGCTAAGCTCACACCATAGTTTTCAAGATATACGACTTTCAGCTTGTCATTTACTTCAGGGTCTTTATTTACGAGTTCCGCAATGGCGTTTATTAGGCGAATGATGTCCTTAGCTCTGCGGTATCCCGGTGCGGCCTTTGCAGCAAATATGAAGGTTCTCGGAGTGAAGTTGTCTCTGGGGTTCTCCTTCAGACAGTTATACAGGTAGAGTATGTGTAGAGCATTGAGAAGCTGGCGCTTATACTCGTGCAGTCTCTTTGCCTGTACGTCAAACATAGAATTAACATCGACCTCAATACCGTTGTGTTCCTTAATATAGTCGGCAAGCCTCTTTTTGTTGTCGAGTCTTGTCTCTTCAAAGCAATTTCTAAAACTGGCATCCTCTGCCAGAGGCTTAAGCCTCTCTAGCTCGTCGGCATTCTTTAGCCAACCTGTGCCTATATGACCGGATATAAGCTCTGAAAGTTTGGGGTTGGCAAGGTATAACCAACGCCTGACAGTAATTCCGTTAGTAATGCCGTGGAACTTGGCCGGCTCCATCCTTGCGTAGTCGGCGAATAGACTGTCTGTGAGAATCTGTGCGTGAAGCTGTGATACTCCATTTACTGCAAAACTGGCTGCGAGACATAAGTTTGCCATGTTCACCTGGTCGTTTGCAATAATCGCCAAGTACTCTTGCTTCTTCTTATCCCCTGGGTAATATTTTGAATGCTTCTCCACAAGTCTCTGATCGATTTCTTTGACGATGGAATATATTCTTGGAAGCAACCCTTGGAACATATAGACGGGCCACTTCTCTAGCGCCTCACTCATAGTGGTGTGGTTGGTGAAAGCGAAGGTCCTACAGACAATATCCCTCGCCTCAACCCACTCAAGACCCTCATCGTCGAGAAGTATCCTCATCATCTCGGGAATGGCAAGCGCGGGATGTGTGTCATTAATATGGATAACTACCCTGTCTGGTAGTTTGGAAAAGTCGTTACCGTAGTTTTTCTTATACTCGTTTAGTATATATTGTATTGTCGCGGAGGACAGAAAATACTCCTGCTTTAGTCTCAGCAGCTTCCCCTCCGGATTGTTGTCTTCCGGATAGAGAACTTTAGAGATAAGCTCCAATCTCTCCTTTTCGGTTACAGCATCAAGGTGGCGGCCCTCATTGAATTTCTCCATGTTCAATCGCTCAGGAGACTGGGCCTCCCAAAGTCGCAGGTAGTTGACCCTGTTTGCGTCATAACCGCTTACGGGGAAATCGTAGGGCACAGCCCAGACAACCTCGGCATTGTGGTGCTTGACCTTCAGCTTCCCATCAACCCAGATGTTCTCAATGTTGCCGCCAAACCTAACTTCCAATCTCTCTTCTGGACGTTTGATCTCCCAGCTGTTATCTTTCTCAAGCCACCAGTCGGGCTCTTCAATCTGCATGCCGCCTCTAATGATCTGCTTAAATAGTCCGTACTCATAACGTATTGTGCTTCCTACAGCTGGAAGCTCCATAGTCGTAAGAGAATCCATAAAACAGGCAGCAAGTCTACCGAGACCGCCGTTACCTAGCCCGGCATCCGGTTCATGGCGGGTAATATCATCAACATTTACGCCAAACTCGTTCAAAACATTCCTAAACACATCGGACCGCATGAGGTTGAGGATATTGTTGGCAAGAGAGCGTCCCATTAGAAACTCCATTGATATATAGTACACCTTCTTGCTTCTGTTCTCCCTGTCTCTCCTGTCACTCTCAGCCATCTTAACAAACAGGCTTTCTCTCACCACTAAAGCACATGCTCTATATATGAGCTCTGAGGACGCATCCTCAATGTTCCTTCCGAACTCCGAGCGCAGTTTGTCGATAATTGCATTTTTCAGGTTGTCCTCATTAGTAAAAATCCTGCTTGCTTCCATGGTTCCTCCTCGGTATATATCATATTGTCACTTGCTTCACTTAAGTAGCTCTGTGTATAAATCAGCATATTTCGCAGCAGATTTCTCCCAAGAGAAGTCCTGTGCCATACCCCTCCTCGCAATGCTGTTCCACACAGTACGGTCATTATAGATCTCCCTCGCATACTGGATCGCATTCCACATTTCCTCAGCGTCATAGTTCTTGAATGAAAAACCGGTGCCTTCTCCGGAATATTCGTTAAATGGGATGACAGTCTCCTTGAGCCCTCCCGTCTCTCGAACTATCGGAACGGCTCCATATCTCATTGCTATGAGTTGACTTAGACCACAGGGTTCAAATTGAGACGGCATTAGGAATGCATCCGCAGCAGCATAGATTTTGTGCGCCAACTCATTCGAGAATAGAATATTTGAGGATATTAAGCCTGGGTATTGTGAGGCGTAGTACTTGAACATGTTCTCATACCCTGTTTCTCCGGTTCCGACAACAACAAGTTGTATATCCCGTTCGACAAATCGGCCCATCACCTGTTCAATCAACGGTAACCCCTTTTGGTCTGTCAACCGGGATACGACCCCGACAAGGAATTTCTTTTTGTCGGGACTCAATCCCAACTCTCTCTGGAGCGCGATTTTGTTCTCCCTCTTCCTTCCCGGGAAGTCCCTACGATCATATTTTGCATAGATGAAGTTGTCGGTTGTCGGATCATACTCGGTATAGGAGATTCCATTTACAATTCCCGTCAAGCTGTCTTTTCTTGCACGGAGCAACCCGTCTAGCCGTTCACCGTAGTACGGGGTCTGGATCTCCTCCATGTAATTGTTGCTTACGGTGGTGACATGGTCGGCGTATACAATTCCGCCCTTTAGCAGATTGGCATCGCCATAGAACTCAAGCTTATCGTGGGTAAAACAGCTATTGGGCAGACCTGTTGCATCTTGAGTCTCCGCGATCCCCCATATACCCTGGAACCTCAGGTTGTGGATCGTCATTATCGTCTTGATGTCACTGTAAAAACTGTCGTGCCTGAACAGGACATTGAGCATGATCGGTACCAAACCCGTCTGCCAGTCGTTGCAGTGTACGATATCGGGCTTTAAGTCAATATGCGGTAGGATGGACAGAACCGCCTTACTGAAGAAAGCAAACTTCTCGACATCTTCATGGATATAGCTGTAGATGGTTGTCCCACTAAAATAAAACTCGTTATCAATAAAGTAGTAGATTACGCCGCCGTAGTTCAGCTCGAATATGCCGCAGTACTTATTCCGCCAGCCGAGAGAAACATTTATACTACAAATGAACCTCATCTGCTCGCAGTATTCCTTTGGTATTGAGCCGTACTTTGGCATGATCACTCTGACATCGTATTCACTTCTGTCGAACGCTGCCGGCAGTGAGCCGGCCACATCCGCCAAGCCTCCGGTTTTTGCGAAGGGAAAAGCTTCGGACGTTGCAAACAATACTCGTTTCACTTCAAATCCCCCATTTACCCAGAAGTCATGACAATCTTTACATTTTTTCGATTGAATTAAGCGGTGTTGTCTTATATAATTGTTCTAGGTATTGACATAAACATCTTTGTTTGATTGTACCATACCAGTCAGATTATTACTATATTTTGCTCCACGAACCGGTCTGCAGATTTATTAATAATTGTTTGTAGAAAGTGTTGCAGCCACCTGAGAACAAACAGAGTATAACAGGGGGATAGCATTTTGAATAAGGCAACCAACCTTACCCACGACCTGACCAGTCTTCAGACGTATCTGTTTCACGAGGGGACAAACTATAGATCATACGAAATGCTAGGCAGCATTTTCATCCCAGCAGGTGCCGGATGTGATTCGGGTTTTCGATTTGCTGTATGGGCCCCCAACGCGTCTCATGTGAGCTTAGTTGGAGACTTTAACGGATGGCTCACCGACAAGCACCCGATGAAGAGGGTCAAAAATAGCGGAATTTGGTGTATCTTCGTTCCTGGTATCAAGCCGGGCGAGCGTTATAAATACGCCATTGCATCAAAAGACGGAAAGACAGTACTTAAGGCAGATCCCTTCGCATTCTGCGCCGAATTGAGGCCTAACACCGCATCGGTCACATATCGGCTCGATTTGTATGAATGGAAGCACTCTAAGAGTAGTGCTAGTAGTGCTCAAAAGGAACCGCCGTACGAGTCACCGATGCTCATTTACGAGGTCCATGCGGGCTCTTGGAAGAGGCATAAGGACGGTGCCTTTCTAAACTATCGCGAGCTTGCTGACGAGCTTGTGCCCTACCTCACCGAAATGGGCTATACTCATGTAGAGCTAATGCCCCTTTGCGAGCACCCTTACGACGCTTCATGGGGGTATCAGGTTACAGGCTACTTCGCGGCTACTCGTCGTTATGGGGACCCCGAGGACCTCATGTATTTCGTGGATAGTTGCCACAGTGCAGGTATAAAGGTGATTATGGATTGGGTTCCCGCCCACTTCCCAAAAGATGCTCACGGTCTTCGGCGGTTCGACGGGACATTCCTCTACGAATACGAGGACCCTCTGTTGGGCGAGCATCCCCATTGGGGCACTCTGGTGTTTGATTACAGCAAGCCCGAGGTCCGCTCTTTCCTTGTGTCCAGCGCTATGTTCTGGCTAGATATTTACCGTATTGACGGTCTTCGAGTAGATGCTGTATCGTCCATGATATACAGAGACTATGGCCGAGAGCAGGGCGAATGGCTGCCAAACCGTGAGGGAGGCAACATAAACCTAGAGGCTGTAGAATTTCTACAGTACCTCAACAAAACAGTATTTGCCGAGTTCCCCAATGCGCTAATGATTGCTGAGGAGGCAACCGCCTTTCCAAAGGTTACAATGCCAGTCCACGAGGGGGGACTAGGCTTTAATTATAAATGGAACATGGGTTGGATGAACGACACCCTAAAGTATTTCTCTATGGACCCCGTATATAGAAAGGACAGTCACCATCTTCTTACGTTCCTGATAATGTACACTTATTCGGAGAACTTTATCCTACCCCTATCACATGATGAAGTTGTACATGGCAAAAAATCGCTCCTCGATAAGATGTACGGCACCTACGAACAGAAATTTGCCTCTTTAAGAGCCTTCTATGCCTACATGATGGCGCTCCCGGGTAAGAAACTTCTCTTTATGGGCGGAGAGTTCGGGCAGTTCATCGAGTGGAAATATGATTCGCAACTCGACTGGCTGTTGCTTGACTATGACAGCCACAATAAACTGCAGAACTATACAAAAGAGCTAAACCTAGTCTACCATAAGAATCGGTGCCTATGGCAGTTGGACCACGTACCTGAGGGGTTCGAGTGGATCGAAGCTGACGATAACCAGAACAGTATTGTTGCATTCATGCGTCGTGGTAGACAAAATGGAGAGTATCTCATAGCAGTCTCCAACTTTACGCCTGTATCCAGAATGCAGTATTCTATCAGAGTCCCAACACAGGGGGAGTATTATGAGGTACTGCACAGTGATTGGAAGGATTTCGGGGGTAGTATTGAAATTCCCCGTTCATATAGAACGACTAGAGAAGCAGATACCGGAGGTAACATATATACAATTCGCATGGATCTTGCACCACTCTCTACTGTATATTTAAGGAAGCGGGGCAAGAGAGCACCAAGCAGTAACATTTATAGAAGTAAGAGGGAGGGTTAGTTATGGCGAGAACGGAATGTGTTGCTATGATACTTGCCGGAGGACAGGGAAGCCGCTTGGGTGCCTTAACGGACGAGATAGCAAAGCCGGCAGTGCCCTTTGGTGGTAAGTATAGAATAATCGATTTCGTATTAAGCAACTGTACGCATTCGGGTATTTCGACCGTGGGAGTGCTGACGCAGTATCAGCCGCTTGACCTGAACACCTACATAGGTAACGGGGGCTCTTGGGATTTGGATAGAAATAATGGCGGTGTTTACGTACTTCCACCATATGTCAGCATGCAGGAAAACAAGTGGTATAAAGGGACCGCCAATGCCATATATCACAATATTCCATTTATCGAGAAGTTTAGTCCCTCCTATGTGCTGGTCCTTTCGGGCGATCACATATATAAAATGGATTACAGAAGATTGATCAGATATCACAAAGAGACCGGTGCTGCCGCTACCATAGCAGTAATGCCCGTGCCCTGGGAGGAAGCAAGCCGCTTCGGCATTATGAACACTGACGACAACGGCCGTATCGTTGAGTTCCTGGAAAAGCCGGAGAACCCCATCAGCAATCAGGCCTCTATGGGTATCTATGTTTTTAGCTGGGAGTCATTGAGAGAATATCTCATAAGCGATGAACTAGACTCAGCATCGTCCAACGATTTCGGGAAGAACATTATTCCAAACATGCTTGATAATAACGAATCCCTTTATGCCTACCGATTTGAGGGTTATTGGAAGGATGTTGGGACACTACACAGCTTGTGGGAAGCAAACATGGATATTATAGCTTCTCCGCCGGTATTTAATCTACATGACCACAATTGGAGGATATATTCCAAAAACCCCATAAAGCCACCCCACTATATATCTTCTGATGCAGTGGTTAGAAACAGTTGCGTAACAGAAGGCTGTCACATATGCGGCTATGTGGATAAGTCAGTAATTTCGGATGGAGTAACGATCGAAAAAGGCGCTAAGGTAATAGACAGCATTATCTTCCCTAACGCCCACATAGGCGAGGGCGCTGTAATTGAGAAGACTATTGTTGGCGAAGGGGCTAAAGTCGGAAGAGGAGTCGTTTGCGGTGTACACAGCGGGGATGATAACCCCTATGCGTCCAACCTCTGCACTGACGGCATTGTACTTATTAACGGAAACATTGAGATTGAAGACGGAGCAGTAATATTCAAAAACTCAATGGTCAGGACCTACGAAAAAGGGGTGATAGACAATGACTAATACAATGGGTATTATCCTGTCTGAAAGCAATTCCCAGGTCTACAGCCTTACTGAAAGGCGGGCAATTTCCGCGCTACCCATAGCCGGCAGATACCGGTTGATTGACTTTGTCCTCTCTAACATGGTAAACTCTGGGATCACCAACGTCGGCATCGTCCTCAAACACAAATACTCATCCCTCATGGACCACCTCGGCTCGGGTAGAGAATGGAATCTGAGCAGAAAGAGTGGCGGTTTACGTGTTTTCCCACCCTATATAAGACGGGGTTTACCGGGAGTCGCTGAAGGTAACATCGATTTGCTCGCATCTACCGAGAGCTTTATAAGAAAAAGCAAACAGCAGTACGCTCTACTATCGACGGGCAACGCTGTATTCAACATAAACTTCACCGATGTTATGGACTTCCATACACAGAACAATGCCGAAATAACCTTGGTGTATTATGAGCATAACCAAGCCGATAATAGAATACTGTCTAACAGAGTACTCTTAGAAGTAAGCGAGGATAACCTTGTAACAAGAATCGAAATGAGACCGGGCAGGCCAAAGAGCAATAATGTATTTATGAACTTAATACTATTGGAGAGAGATTTTCTGCACTACTTGATAGACGAGGCTGTCTCTGTCGGTGAGCACGACTTCATTAGGGACATCTTAATCAAAAATCTCTCAAACCTGAAGATATGCGCATATAAATTCGACGGCTATATTGGCTGTGTAGACAGTGTCCGTTCCTATTTCGAAATCAGTATGGATATGCTTGACGCAGATATTCGCAATGAACTCTTTAATCCCGACAGACCTATATATACCAAAATAAAGGACCAGGTACCCACCAAGTATGAAAATAACGCATCCGTCCATAACAGTCTGATAGCAGATGGATGTATCATAGACGGCGAGGTCAGAAACAGCATCCTTTTCAGGGGGGTAAACATCGGGAAAGGTTCAAAAGTATTTAACAGCATAGTTATGCAGGATGCTGTCATTCAGGCAAACTGCGAACTACAGCACTGTATCCTTGACAAGGAAGTGGTCGTGCGCGACGCGGGCAGATTGATCGGAGAATCTGGTCATCCGATGATACTCGGTAAAGGCGAAATCGTCTGAAATAAGCAGCTCCAGTATAGAAGTGAGGGATAAACGGTGATTCTTGAAGATGCTCAGAGACTTTTTTCCGAACATATTCAGGACTACGCCAGAGAAAAGGAACTGCTGGCAAAGATTATAGAATTCATCCCCTACCCCATTCAGGTATTTTCTCGCGATGGCACAGTACGGCTCATTAACAAGGCAGCCCTTGATGTAATTGGCATTGATAGGCTGGAAGAACATATTGGTAAATACAATGTTTTTGAAGACCCCATTGTAAAAAGGCACTGCGCTACCGAGAAAATACGACAAGTTCTTCAAGGGAAAGTAGTCTATCTACATGATTTTAGCACTCCATATGCGGACCTGAAGTGCGGCGGCAACATCGTTGACAGAGATGTCCAGGCGATATCATCTGATATTACTATCTTTCCGCTCATTAACGAAGACGGATCAGTTAACTACTTTACTGCCATCTTTTTAGCAAACAAACTATATCGCGGCAAGGAAGAGGTCGAACTCGGGAAGAACTACATAGAGACGCACTGGAAAGAAGCTTTTAATGCCGATGAAATAGCACGTGCAGCGTGCTTAAGCAAATCCTACTTTACCAAGCTTTTCAAAAAACACACGGGGATGACTCCGCACGAATTCTATACAGACATTAAAGTCGAAAAGCTGAAGTTAGCCCTACTAGTCAATAATTCTACTGTTTCAGAAGCCTTTAACGCATGCGGAATGGATTATAACAGCCATTTTGCTAAATTATTCCGAAAGAAGGTCGGTGTTTCTCCCGCCGAGTATAGGAATATTCACCGTGACACGCTCTAAGTCTCATTTGCTCATGCTCAGTGCATACGCAAAGTGTGCCTTTCGATATTCTCCGATTTCATGACAATTAGGATAACAGCAGAATAATATTACTTTCGCAGAAAACTACAAAAACAGCCTCGGTTCCTGTGTATACTAGGAATAGAAGCTGTTTTTATTAACTGTGTTTTTATGATGTACGACCTTACCCTAACTTATGCCTGGGAAGGAGACACCTCTGGCTCCTCATCTTTAAGAAGGGGCTCTTTTTCTCTATTGACCTTAATTGCTCCGTTAACAGTTGCGCCTTCCTGAATTGAGAGTTTTTGCGTTGTTAGATCACCAAAGATTATGGCTTTCTCTCCCAATTTAGCAGAAGTGTGGACCTGAGAATTACCCTCCACATTACCGTTGAGGACCAGGCTTTCACACTCAATATCTCCCTTGAGCGATGATTCCTCAGATATTGTAATAGAGGTTACGCTTTTTAGGTTACCAACGACACTGCCGTTTTGAATCTCTACGGATTTACCGCTAATATCCCCTTCAACTGAGCCAGCAACTCTAATATTTGCCTCGCTTGAAATATTGCCAGTTACCTTACCATTGACCAATATGGCACCACGGCTGACTATAGAACCGTTGATTTCCGCTCCTGCCGAAATTACAGTATCTTCATATGTGTCTGAATTTGGGGCTTTACTTTGTCCGAACAATTTCGTCTTGTTGTTATCAACAGTGGGCTTCGGACCTGTTTTTATGATATTATGCAGAATCTCAGGTTTTGACGCTTCCTCTTTAGGAACGGGGGCATTTATTTCATTTGCCTCTTTTGGTGTTGGATTTGCCAATGGAGAATCCTTTTTTACCTTTTTGCTCTTTTTGCTCATATTGCTCTCCCCCTAAGTAGAGTTTGTTAATAGAATTTTAACACGAAACTAATTGCATTATGGTGCAGAAAAAGGGCAAAGCGGGCAAAAATAAGGCAACCTTGTCGAAATATGTGGCCTTGAGTGCGGTCGCCAGAGCCAAATCACTTCAAGTCAAAATGACACAACATCCTCATTAACCAGGCCTAGTTTGCGTGCAAGGGTAATTGCCTCGTTGCGACTATTGAGATTTAGCTGCTTAAGAATGTCTGACATTTGGTATTTTACTGTACGCTCACTTATGTAGAGCTTTGCTGCTACTTCCTTATAGGTATGGCCCTTTGAAACAAGAGATAAAATCTTGATCTGTCTGGGTGATAGACGAGTGCGCAAACTAGTATCAGGTTCAGGTTCGGGATAATTTTCTGATAACTTTAATTCTTTCATTACTTGTGAGGCCATATCTGGAGATATTGCAACACCATTGGCTACTATACCACGTAGCTGCTCAATGAAGTCCTCAGTATCGAGCCCTTTGAGAAGATAACCGGAAGCTCCGTTTCTTATTGCTTCAAAAAGATCGCCTTCTCTGTCAGACATAGTCAGAACAATGATTTTTGTGTCGGGCATCTCACTACTCAATATTTTGGTGGCAACAATACCATTACACCTGGGCATTTGCAGATCGATCAATATCAAGTCGGGTTTGAGAAAACGTGCTTTTTCAATAGCCTCCAGTCCGTCCTTAGCTTTACCAACGACCCGGAAGCCATATTGGTCCAAAAGATTTTTCAGCCCATCCATGAAAAGAACATGGTCATCTGCCAACAGAACTGTAACGGCATGATCTTCAGAAGCATTTTCAACGACTGGCTTGACCAGTTCATTCGTTGCACTTGCAGTCAAAGAAGTAAATATGGGAAGGATTACTGTGACTGTGGTGCCCTTAGAGGGTGATGAATCAATCAGAATGTCTCCACCAACATCTCTCGCCCGATCTCTCATTATCGTTAATCCGAACGACTTATTGATGTCTACATCCTCTGCAGAAAATCCTACACCGTTATCAGAAATAGATACGAAAACACTATCGTCCCCCTTTGTATATGTAACGATCACTTTACTCGCTTGAGCATGTTTTCTTACATTTGTTAGGGCCTCTTGCATTATCCTGAACAGCTGAACACCTACCGACAAATCGATATCCTCATCGGTTATGTTACCGCGGTTTTCAACTTCGACGCTAATTCCGAAGCTCTCCTCATAATGCGATATGTATTTTTGCATTGCTGTGAGAAATCCATTACTAAATATGAGTGATGTTCTGGTCCCATATATGAATTCCCTGACTCCGGCATTAGCCTCTTCTATTACTTTCGAGAGTCTAACAAGCGTACTGTCGGCATTGTGGATCTTACCGGATTCTAACATCTTGCGGATCGACTCTATTTGCAGGATAGTATAGCTCATCACTTGACCGATGCTATCGTGCATCTCCCGTGCCAGCCAATTCCTTTCCTGTAAAGTAATTAATGCCTGCTCCCGCTGATATGCCTCCATTTCAGCCTGCCTGCTATCAGTAACATCAGTAATGATAACAACACTTCCAAAAGAATTATGCCCCTCACTTAGCTCGGAGAAATATGCAGAATAATGGCGCTCGTCCGAAACAAAATCGGTATGGTCAATTTTGTTCATGCAGGCATTTACCAATTCCTCCCACTCGCCTAACTCGTTTTCTATGTGTTTTCCGGAAGCTCTCTCCGCATCCAACCCAAAGAATGCTTCAGCCGATCTATTCATATCCATTATCCGGTTCTGATTATCCAAAATGAGTACTGCACTGGTCATTTTTTCTATTATCGCATTTCGCGAGACCGGAGCTAGCTCCTTCTTCTTTCCGCCCATGACATCCTTGACAAAAATGATAACAACAGTAGATAACGCTGCTGCAATAATTAGAATCCCGAGTAAATTCATCCAAAAATATTGATCGTTTTGAACCAATTTATGTCCCTCCTAATCAATTTTTCCTTATGGCAACATTATACAACGATATTCGACAAAATGAAATTCCAATCAATGGAATTTACTGCATAGTGCCTTCAGAATTGGCATATAGTATGACGATATTTGAATCAAATACGAGCATATATTACCTATCACCTACGCTGAAAGTTTAATAGAATAGAGAAGGCATAACCAAAATAATGTTAACAGGAGGGAAAGTTCTATGAAATTTAGGCGTTTTTTGGCAATCCTTATGATAATCACACTATTCTGCATTATCATCTCCGGCTGCTCAGGTAGCGACAACAATCAAGAGCCCTCTCCAAACAACGGCGGTAGTACGTCTCAGTCGGTTGGTGACGATAAGTCCAAAGGTTCGGACAAATCAGAGAAATTCGATGATTCATACAAAGAGGCAAAAGAGGCATCAGAAGGAGGATCCTCGGGTAGTGTCTCGGACTCCGGAGACTACCCTATTATTGACGCCTACACAGCCTTTTCCGAAGCAAAAACAGAACTCTTATCGAAAATGATGGATACGCTTTCGGACAATCCCGACACTGTCTTTACATCACTCGAGCTGTTAGGTCCAACTATGCTTGACCTTGCATTGCTTCCAGTTCTCTACTTTAGTCTGGGGGAAGAAGTGGCAATAGCCGGTCTTACCTTTATGAATGCTTCAGACGTCAATTACAAGGAAACCGGAGATGTGTATACCATAAGCTACAAGGATGACGAAGGTGTAGAGTTTGTTTATGAGGGCAAATTCGATGAATCTGCCAATTCCCTCGTCTGTGAAGTTACAAAAGATGGTGACGCCAGCATACTACTCGACTTTATCCGTACAAAATACGGCTACGCATCCCAGTACTACCTCATTAACGATGACGGCACCGTATCGCTCTACATAATTACCACTGATGGCGAAGGTGGTTACGTAGGGATGTCCAACTCCTATAGTGGTAAATACTCGCCATTGAGCGGTAATGAGCCCTCCGATTTTCCATCAGATTGTGACCAGTGGTTTGCCGTTTTAGGTGATAGACTTATAGGTGTCTTGACAGACGGAACAGAAATTGATCTAGCTCTTGTAGTCCAAGATCCTTAGCTTCAGAATATTATAAAGGAAGTGCTCAGAAACTTTAGAGCACTTCCTTTTTCATATCCTCGTTGAATCCCAGGTCAGTGAGAATCTCTCTTTCGCTGCCTATGCCCAGATTAACCAGTTAAGGACATACCCGGTTACTACGGCTGTAATCGTAAAAGGTACGCTTATCTTCATAAACTCTATTACACTAACCTCGTGGCCCTCCTTACGGAGGATTCCAATACCAGCTATGTTAGCCGATGCACCTATGGAGGTAATGTTTCCTCCAAGCGTCGCACCAACCAGAAGATACTCGGCCTACTCTGATACCAGAAAAAGTCGAGGAAGTTCATATTTGCTTCTCCGCCAAGAAGGATTGAAGTAGTATCACCAACTAGCGTTGCAGCGCCCTGAAGATTTGAAGAAATCGCAATAGCAATAATACTCGGCACAGGTTATACTTTTAGCTTTCTAGAGATATTTAGTGCCACTGGTGCTACCATCAGGACCGTAGCTACGTTATCGACAAAAGCTGAGATAATGCCTGCAAAAAGTGCCAGCCACACCATTGCCCACTGTACATTTGGAACCTTATCCAGAATAATATCAGCCAATTTTGAAGGCATCTTCGACTCAATAAAAAGGGCAACAACTCCCATTGCACCTGCAATCATCATAATTACATTCCAGTCGATTACGCCTAAGTAGTTGTACACTGGTAATATACCGATTTGCCCCAGAATTACAAAAACGACCGCCGCACCTATCGCTATGTACGCCCTGATTTTAGAGAATATAAGTAGACATAGATAAGTGATAAGGAAAATGACAAGTGCTACTATTTTTGGATCAATTCCTGTTCCCCCCCATTCTATTGCTTATTATAATACTTCAATGACTAAGTAATTCATCAGTGAGTATATCATATTTCCACCTGTTTACCAGTATAAAGCGAATATTATCGCTTATTATGTATAATTGACCAAAATTATTACACAATAATGCTCCCTTCAGAGAATCCAGACGCTTTGTCCATTGCATTTCATCTGTCTACCCTAAAGGGAGCGTTTTATTGCTAGTTGTGAGTATTACCGCCGTGTAAATCTATGGCACACGGGCTATTCTTCTGTATGTTTAGTACTCGATTATATGATTAGTACTCAATAAATTTCTCGCCCACGACACCGCATATGCTGCATCTTTCAGGTCTAGCTTTCTCAATGTTACCACAGACTGGGCAGAGATAATAAAAGACTTCTTCCTCATTGTCGAGGTTTTCCAATGCTTCCTGATAGAGTCCTGCATGGACTTCTTCAGCCTTCATGGCAAATGTGAAAGACATTGCTGCAGCCTTATTTCCTTCCTTCTCGGCCTGCTCAACGAAAGGCGGATACATTTCCTTATACTCATAGGTCTCTCCGGCAACCCCGTCCTTAAGGTTTTCTGCCGTTGAACCAATTTTTCCTGCCACTTCAAAGTGCTTAAGGGCGTGGATCGTTTCCGCATCTGCTGCTGCTCTAAAGAGCTTTGCTGCGTTCAGCTTTCCTTCCTTTTCGGCCTTGTTGGCATACGCTGTGTACTTTCTGTTTGCCTCAGATTCACCAGTGAATGCGGTCATCAGGTTTTTCAGTGTTTTGTTCTCACTCATTGTGTCGTCCTCCTCATTATTACTTAAAGCTTTTATTAGTCTCTTCACAGCTTCTTCAGGGAACCCATCAGGGAACTGTTTTTCAAGAAGTTGCTGTAAGAAGTTTCTTGTGTTTTCGCTCTGAGGCAACATGAACCCCGCCTCGCGGATAATGTCCTCGGCCATGATATGGTTTGATTTCTCAATAGCTACGGCCAGTTTTCCGGGCAGACCACTTGCGATGTTCTCCTGCTCCGCCTTACTTCTCATTAGAGCCCTCATCGAATCTACGACAGACTCTGTCTTTTCCTGCTGCTTCGGATACTCCTTAGGCACCATCGAAATCGCGCCGGACGGACATGCATCCGCACAGTCCCCACAACCTATGCACTTGTCGACATCAATTATGCTGTTCTCTGTGTCTGTCGCACCGGTAGGACATACATAGAGGCATAGACAGTCCTTTGTACACAAGCGAATATTTCTTACTGCATATTTCCGTGCCATCATTCCTACCTCCCCACAATCTCTTCAAATTTCCAGTTCGGCACTTTACATACGGGACAGACTTCAGGCAGCGCATCTCCTATGTAGATAAAGCCGCAAATCGTACAGACATAAACACCGGTATTTTCAAGCATTGCGTCGCCTAATTTCTGATAGCGCCCCAACAGGGATTTCTGTATGCGGGTTACCTTTTCGCTCCATACCAATGCCCTAAGCGCCCCCCTATCCTGTGCGTCAGAGGCCATGGCATTAGCGTTTGGGAATCCCTCTTCCAAATCCCTTTCGACTAGCTCTACCAGTTGGCTGAAGTCCGGATTCTCAGCAGGTACCGAAGCTCTCTTAAAATAGTCAGAGAGTTCTCTAAAAAGCGCCGCTTCCTCGGGCTTATACTGTTTCTCACAGCCCCGTGCAAGATTCGTGCAAAGTGCGCTCAGTTCGATGGCCGACATCTCCTTCATGTCAGAAGGTGGATTGGCTACAGCAATCGGCTCGCTCTTCTTCGATAAGTCCGGTTCGCCCTGTTTCTCAAACTCACCTTTTGTTGCACCACATAGAGGGCACACCCAGTCCTCAGGCAACTGCTCCCACGTTGTACCGGCAGCAATGCCTTCCTCAGGTATGCCTACAGCTTCATCATAGACGTACCCACAAACGGAACATACATATTTCGCCACTTTATAACCTCCTTATTTGCCTTTCCCTTTATTTTTCAGGCATCCCTTACAAATACCCTTAAAATATACACTCTTATCATTGATTTGAAAATGGTTCAAATCGCTGTTTGCCAACAAATCTAAATCTATACTGAAATCATATATGGCTCCGCATGATTCGCATATGAAATGTCCATGGTCCTGGGTGTCTATATCGTATCTGGTCTCACTTTCACCTACTATGACTTTGACAAGGCCTGCCTCTACCAATAACTTCAATGTATTGTAGACAGTTGTCTTTGACAGAGTGGGGATATCCTCATGAAGGGCGGTGTATATCATATCCACAGTAGGGTGACAACGGTTGTCGGTGAGATACTCCAAAACCTTCAATCGCTGAAATGACATGTTGATATTTTTTCGCTTTAGCTCCTGCTTTAGCTCATCGTATAATGGTTTCATGAATCTCACCACCTATCCAGTACCAATTTGTAATGATTACAATGTTGTGGCCGTTGTAACTCTATAATAACATACCCTTCTCCGGATTGCAAGTGTAAATCGAATTTTTCCTACACTGCAAATTGCATGTTAAAGTGAAACACTTTTATCTGTCATAATGTCATTTGAAAATCTTGTGTTTTTCTCTTTCTGTCTGGGCAGTCTGGGTGATAATTACCGTATCAAATGACAAGTTTCCACACGTCTCTTGGACTTTTGTGCAGAAATATGCGTTCTGCTGCGAATAAGCTCTAGATAACCACACATTATTTGAGCCTTACAACCTAACAATATTCAATGAGATATCTAGTTATATGCAATAAGATATAATGCGAAAATGCGATGTGAAAATATGCGGTCAGTCGCATACTTTGCAAAGAGGAAGATACATATTATGCGAAAAATGCGCAGAAATCGAAGTAATGTGTGAACGGTGAAAAGGAAATCGACTCTTTTATGCGGTATACGTTATAGAATATACTGTGTACGATATATCACCCCGAGAGAATCCACACACAACTCGAAATTCTGCGCAGAAACCGTGATTCTACGCGCAGAGGTACACATTGCTCAAGATTCTGCGCAAAATCGCGTCCTAGCACCCATTAAGGCACTTCTCAACAAGCACAAGCAAGCATGCCCTGCCTTTTCCTCAACCTATTCAACACAATCCATTTCCCAGTAACCGATTTCACTGCATCATACGCCATTTGTGGGCGGTCATTTATGTCCTTGACGTCTAGATCACGTTTCTGCGGGCTACTCGGAAGCTTCTCCGTTTCTGCTTGTAGTAGGAACTAACACTAAAACAGAGGAGCTCTAGCGGGCCTATTTTTTCACTTCTTGTATTTCCTCT
>FZPS01000051.1_pt166 | contig 21405 bp, 20 predicted proteins | sample 1817821 | NCBI WGS metagenome assembly FZPS01 (sample SAMEA104158645, study PRJEB21678) | metagenome | place: Germany | collected 2015-04-21 | reverse complement strand
GCCTATACCTATGACTTTTATCTGGGCAAATTGTTCAACTTCAATATCAAACTCGATCAACAGATAGCCCTCCCCTTCCTACAACAAATTTAATCAAACATATCCAGAAGCCAGTTTTTTATCTTCAGGAAAAAACCGGGAATAGATGCCCGGCTGCCCCGGAAACCCCTTAAGTTGTGCATTTGAGTATGCTGTATGTAGTGAATAATACCGACAGCTGTAGAATAAATCGGACTTTTTACTCCCACATAACCGGGCTGGGCAACCCGTACGGAAGACTGCAAAACCTGTTCGGCAAGCTCAACAATACCCCGGGTAAGGGATACGCCGCCGGTCAAAACTATCCCTCCCGGAAGCGGTTCCTGATAACCCATATCAGCCAGCTCTTCAGCGGCAATATGTAAAATCTCAACCAGGCGTGATTCAATAATCATTGCCAGCTCCTTTACCGGGACAATGCGCGGTTTCTTTCCGGAAATTTGCGGCAGTTCAATTGCTTTATCGTCGGCAGCAAGGTGCCGTGCAGCAATACCGTGATCAAGTTTCAGCCTTTCGGCATTCTGCAGTGTTGTCTTTAAGCCCACGGCAATGTCATTTGTAATATGATCACCGCCGATAGGCAGAACGCTGATGTTTTTTAAATGCCCGTTCTGATAAACGGAAATTTCCGTAGTTCCGCCGCCAATATCTACCAGCACCGTGCCAAGTTCCAGTTCATCACGGGATAATGCAACTTCCGCATTGGCAAGCGAGGTGAGGACGGTGCCTTCTATTTCCAGACCGGCCCTTTCCACGCAGCGGTAAAGATTACGCAGGGAAGTGATCGTCCCGGTTATGACCATGGCATCCACTTCCAGGCGCACGCCGATCATTCCTACGGGGTCGTATATTCCGTCATACCCGTCAACAATAAATTCACGGGGAATAACATCGATAATCTCACGGTCCGGAGGGAGAGCTATAACCTTGGCAGCCTGCAGTACCCTTTCCACATCGTCTTCTGTTATTTCCTTGTCCGCTCCGGCAACGGCAACTACACCGCGATTGTCAATCAGTTGTACATGGGACCCGATAATACCTAAAAAAGTGGAAGGGATAGCGGATCCAACCATGCGCTCGGCCTCTTCCACTGCGTCTGTAATTGCCTCTACCGTTTTATCCAAATCGACAATTACCCCTTTTTTTAGACCGTTTGAGGGGCTTGTCCCGACACCGACAATACTGATCGTACCGTCCGTATTTAACTCCCCGACTATAACTCGGACATGAGTTGTACCGATATCCATACCACAAATTAAGTTGCGTCGCATCACACAACACCCCCTCACCACGTTCCTTAAACTATTATAGATTTATTCAACAAGAGTTAAGTATTCCCTTTTTTTAGACTTACTGTTTTTAAATAATTCCTATTCTGTAATATGGAATGCCGGAGCCGAAGACACCCGTAAATCCAGGTATCCTTCCTCCTGCCTGTCTTTCAGCCTGCCAATAATCTGCACTAAAATATGAGTTTTTTCCGCAAAATTCTCATTGCCCAGCCAGACAACCAGACCGTCCATGGTTACAATAACAAAGTTTTCAGGATCTTCCACGTTAATTTCAGAAACCAAAAGCTTCTCTTCTTTCAGGGCTGCGCACAAATCCCACACTCCCTCCAGCAGCCTGCCCTCCCAAACAGCTTCCCCGACCGTGCCGGCTACCGGCTGCAAACCCGTTATCAGCGGCAAATCATAATTCTGCACGGCAGTGGTTGAATCAAGGATAAGCCCGTTTTCTCCAACTTCCAGAAAATAATCCTGATAAGGAATTAAGCCCAAAAGTTCATATTCAACAATAACCACATGCAACTCCCTCGGCAGATGCCGTGTCACATTTGCACCGGCCACACGGGGAAGGTTAAGCAGCCTTTCCTCCAGCTGGGAAATTTTGATTTTCAGGATATTCTCTCCCAGAGTAAGCTGCAAAGCCTGCAGCACTTCTTCTTCCGACAGCCGGGCAAGGCCGGTTATTTCTATCTTTTCCAGGCTGAAAAAGCCGGAGTTGAGAAAACTGTAAGCCGCCCAGACTGCAAAAAAAAGCAAAAAGACACCAAGTAAATATTTCCTTGCTCGCCGGAACAGTTCCGGTTTTTTCTTTTTCCGTGCTCCTCGGTAGTATATTTTGGGGCGAAAATGCTTGTCCATTACTGCTGCCCTCCGGTTTAAGGAACTGGGGAACCGGCGGGCTGCCGGGACAGCCCGCCTAAACTTTTACTCGCCTTATATCTGCTCCCAGCCTGGCCAGGTCACCTTCCAGGTTTTCATAGCCCCGGTCGATATGTTGCAGTCCTTCCACAATTGTTTCACCCTCAGCCGCCAGACCGGCTATCACAAGGGCTGCGCCGGCTCTTAAATCCGGAGCTTTGATGACGGCGCCCGTCAGTTTTTCCACACCATGAACTATGGCCGTCCGGTTGTCTGTAGTAACCACTATTTGCGCCCCCATACGGGTCAATTCCCCGACATGCTTAAAGCGGGAGTCAAAGACGTTTTCAACAATCATACTGGTCCCCTTTGCCCGGCTCAGAGCGGCTGTCATAGGTGCCTGCAGGTCAGTGGGGAATCCGGGGTGCGGCAGCGTGCGAACAAACTCAACGGCCTTTAAGCGGGGAGGCGCCTGAATGCGCAGGCGGTCATTCTCCTCCCGTATCTGCACACCCGCTTCACGCAGTTTAGACGTCACAGCTTCCAAATGCCCTGGAATAACATTTTCCAGAACAATATCGCCGCCTGTGGCAGCAGCGGCCATCATCATTGTTCCTGCCACTATGCGGTCGGGAATAACCCCGAATTCCGCACCATGCAGTTGTGTTACTCCCTTGATGCGCATCTGGTCTGTACCGGCGCCGCGGATTTTTGCTCCCATTTTATTGAGAATATTTTGCAAATCAACAATTTCCGGTTCTTTGGCCGCATTGTTGATAGTTGTGGTACCCCGTGCATAAACAGAGGCCATGATAATGTTTTCCGTAGCACCGACACTGGGATAATCAAGATGGATATCGGCTCCTGTCAGACGGGAACAGGAAGCATAAATATATCCGTGCTGTTCTTTCAACTGTGCACCTAAGGCCATCAGACCCTTTAGGTGCAGTTCAATGGGACGCTGCCCGATGGCGCATCCACCGGGATGAGATATGCAGACCTGGCCGAAACGCCCGAGCAATGCCCCCATCAGGAAAACCGTAGAGCGCATTTCCCGCATCAGCTTTTCGTCAACGGCGTACCCGGTCAAATTATCGGTTTGGATGGCCATGTCTTTGCCGCTCCAGGTGATCCGGGCACCAAGACTGCGCAGGATATCCACCATTTTAACAACATCCCGGATGCGAGGTACGTTGGTAAGTATTATTTCATCACTGCTTTTATTAAGCAAAATTGCTGCCAGGATAGGTAATATGGAATTTTTGGAGCCTCCTATGCGAACAGTTCCCTCTAGTTTATTCCCTCCGCGTATTACATATTTCTCCATGCCTCCACCTTCTCCGTTAATAACCGAGCAGACGGACCTCCAATTCCAATTCAACACCGAATTTTTTTGCCACTTCCGTGCGCACCATATCAATCAGCTTGGTGACATCCTCTGAGCTGGCCTGCCGGAAGTTGACAATAAAATTGGCGTGAACATCGGAGACCATCGCCCCACCCAGCCGGCAACCTTTCAGTCCGGCATTTTCGATAAGCCTGCCGGCAATTCCACCTGGAGGGTTTTTAAAAATACTTCCGGCACTGGGTTGAAGAGGTTGGCGTTTTTTCCTGTACTGCAGGAATTCTTCGCACTCGGCAGTTATTTCCGCCATGGCTCTCTTCTCAAGCTGAAGAGTCACGGAACAAACAACCTGACCGGGAAGGATGCTGCTTTTCCGGTAAGACAACTCCAATTCTTCCGGCAGATATGTATGTACTTCCTGACTGCTGCACGAAAAAATCTCTGCCTTAACCAAAAGATCGCCTAAAGATGAACCATGAGCACCGGCATTCATAACCAGTGCACCACCCGTTGTTCCGGGAATACCGGCAGCAAACTCCAGACCTGAGAGCCCCCGCCGGCAAGCTTCACCGACCAGGAGGGGCAGCGGAACTGCCGCACCGGCCACAACTTGCAGGCCGGTAAAACAGTATTTTTTAAATTCACCGCCCAGGCGTATTACTGCACCCCGGTAACCCCTGTCATGAACCAGAAGATTTGTACCGCTGCCTAAAATAAAACAGGGGATGCCCGCCTTCTGCAGGCTGGCAGTAACATAGGCCAGCTCACTGATATTCTGCGGTTCAATAAACAGATCCGCCGGGCCGCCAATTTTTATTGATGTATAATTTTTCAAAGGCACGGAACGTTTGACAGGACCTGTTATCTTGGCAGCAATTTCCCGGGCAATCTTTTCCATGTGCACCTCCGCATTCAACCCATACCGTATTTTATAGTATGCAAATATCGCCATAGTGTGTTTCACGGGGCAAGTGAAAGCAGGCGTTTTTTGTCGATAATAATTCGACAATTGCTTTTTTTAAGCTGCAATAAAATCGCTGTCATGAATCAGCAGGAGCAGCAGCGCAATCCCGGGAGCGTGGAAAGCCCGCTGCAGCAGGAAAGCTTGTACACTTTTAAAACCTTACCTGTCGGCATATTTGGAAATATTAAGCAAGATGCCGATACTGCAGAGTGTAAAGAAGAGTGATGAACCGCCGGAACTTATCAGCGGCAGGTTGATACCCGTAACCGGCAGCGACCCCGTTGTAACTCCCACATGCATCAATGTCTGCAGGGCAATCATGGCGGTAATACCTGTGGCCAGAAGGCTTCCGTAACTGTCTGCAGCCGTCAGCGCTACTTTTATACCGCGCCAGAATAAAAGGAAAAACAAAAGCAGTATGGTAATAGCGCCTATAAAGCCGAGTTCCTCGCCGATAACGGAATAAATGAAATCACTGTGCGGCTCAGGCAGGTAAAACATTTTCTGCCTGCCAAATCCCAGACCAATGCCAAACAGCCCCCCTGAACCAATGGCATACAGGGACTGAATGACCTGGTAGCCGGTTTTTAAGGGATCAGCCCAGGGGTCCAGGAAAGAAAGCCAGCGCTGCAAACGGTAGCTCTCGCTAAAAACCAGATAAGCCATAGCAGGCAGCGCAGCAAGAACAATGAGGAACAATTGCCAAAGCTGCATTCCCGCTACAAAAATAATAACCATGATTGTACCGGCTATGGCCACGGCGGTTCCCAGATCGGGCTGTTTTAGGATAACGGCAACAAATATCACCATTACCGCCATTACGGGCAAAGGCCCCTCAACAAATCTGTTTACCCGTATATCCCTGCGGGCCAAATAAGCTGCAGCAAACAGTATAAGGGCGATTTTTGCCAAATCAGAGGGCTGGCCGGTAAAACCGCCGATTCTGATCCAGCGCTGGGCTCCGTATATTGCTTCGCCGAGACCGGGAATAAAAACGGCAAGCAGCAGCAGGAAGCTGAAAATCAGGAGCGCATTGGTCCATCTTTTAAGTTTCCAGTAGCTGACATTGCTGAAAAAGAACATACCGGCCATACCCAAAGCCGCCCACATCACCTGCCGGCGCAGGTGCAAATACGGGTCGTTTCGTTCATGCAGCACATAGTAACTGGCACTGAAGACCATTACAATGCCGATTGCCACCAGGGTCAGTGTGGCAAATAAAATTATAAAATCCGCTTCCTTTTTTTTTCGGATCCTGTTTTCGCTGTTGCCGGTCATGTTTATCCCCCTAAAGCCCAGACTAGACGTTTAAACAGTTCCCCGCGCTCTTCAAAATCCTTGAACATATCCCAGGAAGCACAGGCCGGGGATAGAAGAACCACATCGCCGGCCCGGGCGCGGTCATGGGCCCCTGCCACGGCTTTCTCCAGCGTCGGTGCCAGTTCATAAGAATAATAGCCCACACCTTCCAGGGCGTCTGCCAGGCGGCCGGCCGTCTGGCCAATAAGGAATACATGCAAAACCTTTTCCTTTACCTTCTCCGCAAAGGAAGAAAAGTCCGCCCCTTTCTCATACCCGCCCGCAATGAGTATGACAGGCCGGTTTACAGCTTCCAGCGCCTTTATGGCGGCAGCGGGATTTGTTCCCTTGGAATCGTTAATATAATCTACTCCCGCCAGGGTCCTGACAAGCTCCAGCCGGTGGGGCACACCGGAAAAGGAGGACAGGGTTTTGGCTATTACACGCGGCTCTATTCCGCCGAGGCAGGCCAAAAGAGCCGCTGCCAGCGCATTTTCCAGGTTATGCAGGCCGGGGATTTTAATTTCAGTATATTTGCAGATTTCCTTTTCCTTTTTCCCGTCCCGAAAAACAATCATCCCGTCAGCCAGGAAAGCACCGCGGTCAACTTCTTTTTTGCGGCTGAAAAGGTAGACCCGGCAGGCCGGCAGATGACGCAGGGCAAAGGTTTCCGGATCATCGGCATTAAGTACTACCGCATCAGCGGCTGATTGATTGGCAAATATCTTTGTTTTTGCCTCCCTGTAAGACTGCAGGGAACCATGGCGGTCCAGGTGGTCGGGAGTAATATTTAAAATTGCGGACAAGCGGGGATGAAAATTTATGGTTCCTTCCAGCTGAAAACTGCTTACTTCAGCAACTACAATATCATCCGGTTTGTCTTTGCCAACCAGGGTGACAAGCGGCAGACCGATATTTCCGGCGACAAAAGTCTTCCTGCCGGCTGCTTTAAATATTTCTCCCGTCAGGGCGGAAGTAGTGGTCTTGCCGTTTGTTCCTGTTATGGCAATTAGCGGAGCTTTTAGGAAATGGGCTGCAAGTTCTACTTCACTGATGACAGGTATACGGAGGTCTTCAGCCTCCCTGACAGGTGCGAGCTGCAGCGGGACACCGGGATTTTTCAGGACAAAGGCCGTCTCCCCGGTAACAAGTCCCGGTGGATGCCCACCGCTGACAAAAGTAATTTCGGGGTAGGATGCAAGGAAATCCCGCTCCTCTTCCGTTATATCTTTTTCTGGGCGGAGTTCATTAATTATAACCCTGGCACCGTAATCAAGCAGCAGCCGGGCACCTGCCATGCCGCTGCGCGCCAGGCCGATAACAAGAACTTTCTTGCCGCTTAAATTCCGGAAAAGATCGCTTTTCCCCACTTTATTTCAATACTCCCAGCTGCAAAAGTCCGATCACTACAAAAACAAAGCCAAGCGCCCAGAAGCCGGTCACCACCCGCCATTCACTGTGGCCGGCCAGTTCAAAATGATGGTGCAGCGGGCTCATGCGGAAAACCCTTTTGCCCGTACTCTGGAAAACGAGAACCTGGATAATTACTGACAGCGTTTCAATGACAAATACACCGCCAAGGATCAGCAGGTAGAGTTCCGTTTTCGTCAATACTGCCAGCGCGGCCAGGGCACCGCCCAGGGAGAGCGACCCCACATCCCCCATAAATATCCGGGCAGGATGGAGGTTAAAAATTAAAAAGGCAAATACAGCTCCCACCATGGCTGCGCTAAAATGGGCAAGCCCCAATAGTTCCCGGTTTGCCGCTATCAGGCAGTAGGCAAAAAAGGTAAGGATGGCCGTACCGGCAGCCAGGCCGTCAATGCCGTCGGTAAGATTGACGGCGTTTGTGTACCCAAGGACAAAAAACAGCAGAAAAATGAAATACAATGGTCCCAAATCAAAAGTATAAGCCGTAAAGGGAACTGATAAAACAGTATCGGCCAGGCCAAAGGCATGCCAACCGGCATAAAAAATAAGTACAATAACAAACTGGCCCAACAATTTGCTGCGGGCTTTGAGTCCCAGTGACATCCTGCGGACTATTTTCAGATAATCATCAATAAAACCAATCAGACCGTTGCCCAGCGCTAAAAAAACTGCCAGCAGCAAAGCTTTGCTTTTCGGGGCGAAAAAGTAAATGGCGGGAATCTGGGCAAGCAGGAAAATCACGCCTCCCAGCGTCGGAGTTCCTGCTTTTTTATAATGCCGCCTGGGGCCTTCTTCCCGGATTTGCTGCCCGAAAGACCTGTTCCGTACAAAAGAGATAAAGAAGGGAGCCAAAATTATTCCGGTTAAAAAAGCGGCCAATGCCGTTTGTTCCAAGGGACGGTTCATTTATCTTCCTCCTGCAATATTTCCAGCACTTTCTCCAGGCGCATGCCGCGGGAGCCTTTAATTAAAACCCAGTCACCGCTTGCCGCCATTGCCGCAAGCTCTTGAGCCGCTTGCTCATGACTGTCACATATTCGCACGGTTTCCCGCTGCATGCCGGAATTTACGGCAGCTTCCGCAATCCAGGCAGCTCGCCGGCCGATTAATACCATGCCTTTCAGCTTATGTTTCGCCGCCAGTCGCCCGACCTGCCGGTGCCCCTCCTCCTCCAGGGAACCAAGCTCCAGCATGTCCCCTAATACGGCTATTTTCCCCGCCCTACCTGCCTCATCGGCTAAAACATCCAGGGCGGCCGCCACTGAAGTAGGGTTGGCATTATAAGAATCGTTAATCACGTTATAGCCGGCAGGCATAATAATTTTTTCCAGGCGCATCCCGCTCAGCCGGACCTGCCCGAGCCCTTCTCTGATTTCCCTGTCTGTAACCTGCAGGAACCTGGCGGCGGCAACGGCTGCCATAAGATTGTAGATATTGTGCCGTCCCGGCAGGGGCATAACAAGGGAGAGCGGCCGGTAGCCCTTTTGCTGCAGGCAGACAACTTTTTCCCCTTTTTCCGTCCTGACAGAAGTACAGCGTATCTCCGCATCTTGAGAAAAGCCAAAGGTAACGGCGGGACAGCGCAGTTCTTCCAGATATGGTTTGAGCAGCGGTTCGTCGCCATTGATAACGGCAAGTCCATCCTCCGGCAGGCGCTTCAGCAGCTCCGCCTTTGCCCGGGCAATATTTTCACGGCTGCCCAGCATTTCCAAATGCGATTCGGCAATATATGTAATGACTCCTATTTTCGGTTGAGCCATTTCCGCCAAAAAATCAATTTCTCCAGGCCCACTCATTCCCATTTCCAAAACAGCCGCCTCCACGCCGGAATCCAGGCGTGAAAGCATTAGCGGCAGGCCGATTTCGTTATTAAGATTGCCTTCTGTTTTCAGTGTCTTGTAGCGTACCGATAAAAAAGCCGAGAGCAAATCCTTGGTTGTTGTTTTTCCCACAGAACCTGTAATGCCGACTACCGGCAGGCTGAAGCGCCGCCTGTATGCCCGGGCCAAAGACTGTAAAGCTGTCAATGTATCAGGGACGGCAATGGCGGTTATGCGCGGCGGCAAATCTATGTCGGTCCTGCTGATAAAACAGCCAATGGCGCCTCTTTCAGCAGCGTGTCCGATAAAGCTGTGCCCGTCTGTATGTTCGCCCTTTAGGGGAATGAAAAAATCACCAGGCTCTACCTGCCTGGAATCAATAACCAGCAGGCGGATAAGCTGTTCTGCTGCGCCTGCGGAAATTATTTTACCGTTAACGGCCGCCGCCACCGCCCTGCAATCCATTTCCATTATCATCCCGTCTCCTCTGCAGCCATTCCCGGACAATTTGACGATCATCAAAAGGAACGGCGTAATCCCTGAATACCTGTTCCGTTTCATGCCCTTTCCCGGCAATCAGCACAACATCGCCTTTCTCTGCCATCTGCAGAGCAACTGTAATGGCTTCCCGGCGGTCAGGCAGTATAAGATAAGCATTTTTGCCTTTTACTTTTTTTAAGCCCGGCAGAATTTCCGCTATGATCTGCCATTCATCTTCTCTCCGGGGATTATCACTGGTAACGATGCAAAAATCACTGTAAATTCCGGCAGCTTCGCCCATTAACGGCCGCTTGCTGCGGTCCCTTTCCCCGCCGCAGCCAAAAACCGTAATCACCCTTTTGCCGGCAAATTCACGGATGGCGCGCAAAGTATTTTCCAGGCCGTCAGGAGTATGAGCATAATCCACTATCACCGTGAATTCCTGGCCCGCATTGATAATTTCAAAACGCCCCGGCACACCGGGATATTCCTCCAGGACCGTCCTGATCCGGGCAAGGTCCATACCCTCCAGCAACGCTACGGAGACAGCCGCCAGGGAATTATAGACGGAAAAAAGCCCTGTCATCCGCAGTTGCAGTGTCAGTCCTCCCGCCGGCGTATCCAGGCGGTAGCGGACCCCTTCCCGCGTCACCCTGATATCGGAAGCCCTGACATGGCAGTGGGAAGACAACCCGTAGAGCAAGTATTCCGCCGGCGTCAGGTCGACCAGCTGCCGGCAGTGGGAGTCGTCGCCGTTAATGACCGCCCGCCGCAGCCGCCCGCCCTTGACGGGCATGGAGCCAAGCCAGGCAAAAAGCTTGCTTTTGCTGCTAAAATAGTGTTCGAAGGTCCGGTGAAAATCAAGATGATCCTCGGTAATATTGGTCAGGACAACGGTATCAAAGTCACAACCAATGGTGCGATGCCAGGCTAGGGCATGTGATGACACTTCCATGGTAGCATAAGTTATTCTTTCATCAACCATTTTCCGCAGTAAAAACTGCAGGTCGCTGGCCTCGGGCGTTGTTGCCGCGGACGGATAAGAACGGCCGCGTATCCGGTAAGCTACAGTCCCTATCAGCCCGGTTGCGGCTCCCTTCGCCTGCAGCAATGCGTCTATCAGGTGGGTGGTTGTTGTTTTGCCGTTGGTCCCTGTTACACCGACAAGCACAAGCTCCCGTGACGGGTAATCATAGTAGCAGGCCGAAAGCAGCGCCAGGGCAAGACGTGTGTCAGGCACCTGCAATACTGTTGCTTTACCTGCATCAAGTCCCAGAATGTCGGTCACCACGGCAGAAGCACCGGCAGCAACGGCCTCTGCCACGTATTGCCTGCCGTGGGAACGGGTGCCGGGCAGACAGACAAACAAATCTCCCGGACGGACACGGGATGAATGATAGCAAATTCCGGTAACCGGCCTGTTTTGGGGCCCTCGCACCTCTACATGCAGCAGACAGCCGGCAAGGTGGGCAAGGGTCTTCATCCTGTTATTATACCCCCTTAAAGCCAATGTAACACCTGACTGCCACCATCTTCAAATAACCAAAGAACTGTTTTCGCTCTCCCGGCCCTTATTCATCACCGGGAACGGCAAATTCCACATCAACCACACTGCCTGCAGGCACCTGTGTTCCGGCTTCCGGGTCCTGCCGGACCACTACGCCTGTACCTGTACTGTTGATGCGCAGCCCCAGCCAGTTCAGGATTTCCCCTGCTTCCCGCATGCTTTTACCCTGCAGGTCGGGAACGGTTACCCCTTTATCTTCCCCTTCCTCCCCGCTGCCGCCCAGGTAAACCAACACTTCCGTATGTAGCGGGACCCTTGCCCCGGCTTTTGGTGTCTGGTTTAAAATTGTTTCGCCGCTGCCGATAAACCGGATCAAAAGTCCCCGGGTTTCCAGCAGATTATAGGTATGGTCATCCAGGGAAAGTCCTGTGAGGTCGGGGACCTCGACAATGGTCGGCACAGTCTCTTCCGCCACAGTTGACGGCGGGATGTTTAAGTACTGCAATATACTTTCCATCATCCTTCTAAACATGGGAGCCGAAACCTGCGAGCCCCACTGCGGACCAACCTGTGGTGTATCGACAGCGATATACAATAAAATTTTAGGGTCTTCTGCCGGAGCAAAGCCGATAAAGGATAAAATATGTTCACCGTCTATGTAACGTCCGCCTTCTCCTACCTTTTGCGCCGTACCTGTTTTGCCGCCCATGCGATAGCCTTCTATGTAAGCATTTTTCCCGCTGCCTTCCGTAACAACAAGTTCCATAATGCGCCTGATTTCAGCGGAAGTCTCCGCAGAAACAACCTGCCTGATCAGCTGCGGTCCGTACTCAGTAATATTTCCTTCGCTGTCGCGCAGCCCTTTAACGATGTACGGCTTCATCAGATAACCGCTGTTAATCATGGCGGAAACAGCTACAGCCTGCTGCAGCGGCGTGCACGACACTCCCTGGCCAAAGGCTGTCGTTGCCGCTTCTACCGGCCCAAATTGTTCCGGGGTAAATAAAATCCCCGTACTTTCACCGGCAATATCAACCCCGGTTTTTTCCCCAAAACCAAAAGCTTGAACATATTCCATGAGTTTATCGGGCCCGATTCGCTCGCCCAGCTCAATAAATCCGGGGTTGCATGATCCTAAAACCACCTGGGTGAAATCAATGGCCCCGTGGCCGCCGCGGTCCCGCGTCCAGCAGCCGATAGTAGTGCCGGCCACCTTTGCATAGCCGCGGCAGAAAAAACCTTCGTTTGCATTATAATGGCCTTCTTCCAGGGCGGCTGAAAGAGTTACCAGCTTATAGGTCGACCCCGGTTCAAAGGTATTGCTGATGGGTGTCAGTTTCCAGTTCTCCTGGGGATAAGAAGCGTAATCATTGGGGTCAAAGTCAGGTTTGCCTGCAATGCCGAGAATTTCCCCCGTATGCGGGGCCATGGCCAGGGCAACAATGCTTTTAGGCTGCGATTCCAGCATGACCCTGTCCATTTCCCTCTCCAGAATGAACTGGATTTTCTGGTCAATAGTTAAAATAAGGTCAGCCCCTCTTTCAGGGGGGAAAAACACTTCCCTTCCCTGTGGCAGCCGCTTGCCCTTGGCATCGGTTTGCAGTTCAATTCTTCCATCCTGGCCTTTTAATTCCTCTTCATACTGGTATTCCAGCCCGGCGAGACCCTCATCGGTACCGACAAAGCCCAATAACTGGGAGGCCAGCCTGCCATGAGGGTATATACGCTTTGGTTCCGGTGTAAAGTACACTCCCTCCAGGTTCAGTTTACGTATTTCCTGCGCCACATCCTCATCCATTTGCCTTTTTAGATATACAGAATCAATTTCTTTGCCGAGCAGTTCCAGAAGGCGGTTTTCATCCATTTCCAGGATAGAAGCCAGTTCTTTTGCCGTTTTTTCCTTATCATCAATCTGACCGGGCCGCGCCAGAATACTTAAAGAAGCGGAACTGCCTGCCAGAAGCTCGCCGTTGCGGTCATAAATATTTCCGCGCTGGGCCCGGGCCACATTAATGCGGGTCCACTGTTCCCAGGCCTTCTCGCGCAGCTCCTGCCCATGAACAAGCTGCAGCCATCCCAGGCGGCAGATAAATGCAAACACAAGAGCGGCTATACAAATAAAAAAGAAGATTAGTCTTTTTCTGACAGTAATATTAGATAGAGTTTGCCTGTTCAAAACTAACCCTCCTGAAACAAAACCTTATCCGATTGGCAATTATGCAAATTATTCGTTTGCCGCTCTTGCCGTCAAAATAATTATTTGCTCCTTTCCGGGGTACTGCATGCCAAGCTTATAAGCTTCTTCTTCCAGGCGCCCGGGTGTACGCAGTGAAGCTATCTGCAGCTGAAGCTGCCTGCTTTCTTCCAGTAAAGCCTGAAGTTCCGCTTCCGCCTGTTCTACCTGCCTGACAGTATTAATCACAGATACAGAAAAAGCAATCAGGGCAAGAGCCGCCAGAGTACAGACAATCATGGCTGAAAGCATTTTCAGCTTCCAGAAAATCTGCCGGGGCTTTACCTTCTTCCTGCGTGCAACCAAATATATCCTGAGCTTGCGGTGAGGTTCCCTCCTCCAATGCCGGGCATCTTTTCTGGCTACTAACAACATTATTCACCCTTTCCCTCGTTTAGAACTTTCACTGCGGCACGTAATTTAGCACTGCGGGCGCGGGGATTTTTATTAACTTCCGCTTCTCCGGCCCGTACCGGCTTGCGAGTCAGTATTTTTAGCTGCGGAACCTTATGGCAAACACACTGCGGCAGCCCGGGGGGGCAATTGCAGCCTGAAGCCGCGTTCTGCAGCGTTTTCTTGACTATTCTGTCTTCCAGGGAGTGGAAGGAAATAACCGCCAGGCGCCCGCCGGGGCGCAGGTTGGAAATAGCAGCCCGCAAAGCTTTCTCCAGATTTGCCAGTTCATCATTGACGGCAATACGCAGCGCCTGAAAAGTACGCCTGGCGGGATGCGGGCCGCAGCGGCGGGCTGCTGCCGGGATCGCCGCCTTGATTATTTCTACCAGCCGGCCCGTTGTTTCAATGGGCTTTTTTTCACGGGCGGCGACTATAAAACTGGCAATCCGCTCCGCCCATAATTCCTCGCCAAAATCACGAATGATCCTGGTCAGTTCTTTAACATCAAGCTTATTTACCAAATCTGCCGCTGTCCTCTTGCTGTCCCGGTCCATCCTCATATCAAGGAAAGCGTCACTATGAAAAGAAAATCCCCTTTCCCCCTCATCCAGTTGATAACTGGAAACACCAAGGTCAAACAGGATACCGTCAACAGCAACAATGTTCAGTTCTTCGAGTATGGCACCTAAGTCGGCAAAATTACCTTTGATGAAGATAACGGCACCGGCGTAGCTGCCCAGATTCTCTTCTGCCGCCTTCAGGGCAGCACTGTCACGGTCAATGGCTATCAGTTTTCCCCGGGGGAGAATACGTTCCAGGATAGCTTTGCTGTGGCCGCCGCCGCCGACAGTCCCGTCAACAAATATTTCGCCGGGCTGCGGATTAAGCAACTGCAGCGTTTCCCGCAGCAGGACAGGCTGATGGGCGAATTGCAACCTGCTCACATCCTTATATCTCTTTATTGCGCCTATTATTCCCCTCCGGTTAAAGCTCTATATCGATGATTTTCTCTGCTATCTGTTCAAAAGATATCCCTGTTTCCTCGCTGTACTGGTCCCAGACCTCGCGGCTCCAGATTTCCACCCGGCCTGAAACGCCGATTACCACCACATCCTTCTTCAACTTGGCGTGTTCACGCAAATTATTGGGAATTAAAACACGTCCCTGTTTATCCAGTTCACACTCCGAAGCCCCGGAAAAGAAGAAACGCACAAACGCCCGGGCATCGGAACGGGTAAACGGCAGGTTTCTCAATTTCTGCTCCAAGAGTGTCCATTCGGAAAGCGGATAAACAAACAGGCAGTTGTCCAGCCCGCGGGTTATAACAAAACGTTCACCAAGTCCTTCGCGGAATTTGGCAGGCATAATAATTCTTCCCTTGGAATCAAGTACGTGATTATATTCACCCATGAACATGGACAACCCCCCCCTTCTCAGGTATTGCTCACCACTTTCCTCCACTTTACACCACTGATGACTACAATTCAACCCTATAGCCGCATTTTCCTTCCTGTTTGGAAGAAATTTTTAAAAAAAATTAAAAAAAAAGCCCCTTTAGGGCTGAAACACTGAATTTTCATTATTTTTAAACCTGCAATAATCCAACCTGCTCTTTCTTCAGGAGATGAGAAGTAATCACCCTATCTCCACATTTCGGGCACAGAAGATTTACTTCTCCATCGGGGCCTTGCTCCTTGAATAAACCCTGCAAACCGCATCCCAGACACAGGAACTCAACCTTATCGTCCAAGCCCTCCATCTGCCGCCTCCTTATTTTTTTGGTAGCTCGCTCCTGAAGTCTTCTCTTTATATAATTCCTCACATTTATATATTTTCCTTTTCTGCGCGGTAAAATTATCTGCTCTCAGTATATGCATTATTGCAGGCATAAAACTCCCTGCCGGCAATTAAAATTCGCGTGGTTTACATATTATTTCCTTTATTTTGCTGTCAAAAAAGTTTTTTGCATGCTCGGGCCGGATGACAAGGGCTGTGTCGGCTCCCCGCCCGGAACCGCCTATGGCGATAATATCCTCACCGTAAGGAATTATTCCCGCGTCCAAGGCCATAACGGCAATTTCAACAGCCACTTTGGTCCCCTGCCCCAGCATCCGCAGCGTATGGGCAATTAGGCCTCCCGGATATGTACCGCCGAACTTGTTTTCCGCCGCCCTGTCAATACCGCCCAGCAAATGAGTTGTTGTCAGGATGCTGACGCCGGAAGAACTCAATTCCTCCCGCACCTGCCTGCTCATTTCCTGTTCGCCGGGTTTCCGGAAGCCAGTATGATGAGTTATGCATGCCACATGTATACCCGCCGCCAGGGGCAACAGGCGCTTTACTGTCTCGCCGGTATTTGACGCCACCGCAATATGGTTGATTTTCAGCTCTTTTGCTCTTGCTGCAGCCGCTTCCAGCGTTGCCCCGGTCCCTGACGGCCCTTTTTCCGTAAACAGCATATTAAACCATCCTCCCGCATTGTTTTTTTTTATTATTGCCGGATATACTCCGGCAGTATCCCCTTCCCTCTGCCAAGACAAAAACAAAACCCCACCATGCCGTGATTACCGCCTAGTTTTGAACTGCTCTCTCCACAGGTGGGTGTTCGCCTGCATATTTTACATGTCCTCTGAAGACGAGAGGCATATGCGCAACATACAGAGTCCGAACTCCCTATTTAAAGGTGTTAGCTCAAAACTTTATACGGCTGACACAAACATAGCAGGGTTGTATTTGATTTAGCGCGTACTTGCCTTATCTAAAGTACCTTAATTATAGCAACTTTTTTCGACGCAAGCAAGTGAAATATCGTTGCAAAAACAGCAACTAATCGCCATAAAAGGAAGTACGGTACAGTATTTAATTATAATATGCGAATATGCAGTTCTTTAAGCTGTTCCGCCTCCACCTCTGAAGGAGCACCGGTCATTAAGCAGGATGCGCTGGCGGTTTTCGGAAATGCCATTACATCCCGGATGGAATTTCTGCCGGCCATTAACATCACCAGGCGGTCCAGCCCGAAGGCAATTCCTCCGTGGGGCGGAGTCCCGTATTCAAAGGCATCCATTAAAAAACCGAATTGCTTGCGAGCTTTTTCAGGCGTTATGCTTAGGAGGGAAAATACTTTTTCCTGCAATTCGCGCCGGTGGATACGGATGCTGCCGCCGCCGATCTCGACGCCGTTTAGTACCAGGTCATAGGCTTTGGCCCGCACATCCTGCGGCCGGCTGTCCAGTTTTTCCATATCTTCATCCCGCGGGGCTGTAAAGGGATGATTAACAGCCGTATAACGTTTTTCTTCTTCATCATACTCCAGCAGAGGAAAATCAACAACCCAGAGGAAATTGCGCTTTGCATCACCGGCAAGCCCCAGCCGCTCCGCCAGCTTCAGGCGCAAAGCCCCCAGGGCATGACAGGCCGTTGCGCGGTCGGCGGCAACAAAGAGCAGTAAATCACCGGGCTTTCCTTCCAGTTCATGGGTAATTTCTTCCAGCAGGTCACTGTGAAAGAACTTGGCAATTGGCGAACGAATGCCCGCTTCCTCCACATACATGTAGGCCAGTCCTTTTGCACCGAACTGGGAAGCATAATCCGTCAGTTCGTCAATTTCCCGGCGGCTGAAACTGCTGCAGCCCCTGGCGTTAATTCCTTTTACAACCCCGCCCTTTTCTACCGCCTTCCGGAAAACCTGAAAATCGCATCTTTTTGCCGTCCCGGAAATATCCCGCAGTTCCAGGCCGAACCTTGTATCAGGCTTGTCGCTGCCGTAACGTTCCATGGCGTCATAATAAGTCAGGCGGGGAAAGGGAATGGTTATTTCTTCCCCCAGCGCCTCCTTAAACAGCCAGGCTACCATTCTTTCTATTAATTCCAAAATGTCATCCTGGGTATAAAAAGACATTTCAATATCAATTTGCGTAAACTCAGGCTGCCTGTCGGCCCGCAGGTCTTCATCCCGGAAACAGCGTGCAATCTGAAAATAACGTTCTATCCCCGAAGCCATCAGCAATTGCTTAAAAAGCTGGGGAGACTGGGGGAGAGCATAAAAGTTGCCGGGATTAACGCGGCTGGGCACCAGGTAATCACGGGCTCCCTCCGGCGTGCTTCTGGTTAAAATCGGCGTCTCTATTTCCCAAAAACCTTCTTTGTCCAGAAAATCACGGGTAATCTGGCAGACTCGGTGGCGCAGCAGCAGATTTTTTTGCATTTCCGGCCTGCGCAGGTCAAGATACCTGTACTTAAGGCGCACATTTTCATCCGCATCAACGCCGTCCTCAATATAAAAAGGCGGGGTTTTGGCCGTGTTTAAAACGATTAAGTCCAGAGCCCGGACCTCAATCTCGCCTGTAGCAAGTTTCGGATTGTAGGCCTCGGGATCCCGGGCAACCACCTCGCCCTCTACAGCAAGTACATACTCACTGCGAATGCTTTCAGCCAAGGCAAACATTTCCGGGTCCTGCTCATAATCAAAAACTACCTGCACCAGTCCGCTGCGGTCCCGCAAATCAATGAAAATAAGCTTGCCGTGGTCCCGCCGCCTCTGCACCCAGCCGTTTAAAATTACCTGCCGGCCAATATGCCGGGGTCTGAGTTCCCCGCAGTAGATTGTTCTCTTCTTCATTATTTATTCCGCCTCCTTAAGCTGTGCAGCCAGATAATCCGCCAGTCCTGGTAAATCCACAGCCTGCTGTGTGCCGTCCCGCATATCCTTGACAGCAGCCTGCCCTTTTTGCAATTCTTCAGCGCCAAGCAGCACCGCATAACGGATTCCTTTCTTGTCGGCATACTTCAGTTGGGCTTTCAGGCTCCGTCCCAGGAAATCCGTTTCCGCCGGGAGTCCCGCCCGGCGCAGTTCCATTGTCAGCTGCAGGGCCTTCACAGAAGAAACACCCGCCCTGGCCACGAAAACAGCTGTTGCATTTTCAGCGGGAGCAGGAACATTTTCCTTCTGCAAGGCCAAAAGCAACCGCTCAATGCCAACGGCAAAGCCTATTCCCGGAATGTCCGGGCCGCCGATTGTGGCAATCAGATTATCATATCGTCCCCCGCCGCAAATTGAACTCTGAGCCCCCAGGGCAGGCGAAATAATCTCAAAAGCCGTTTTAGTATAGTAATCCAGTCCCCGTACCAGACGCGGGTTAATCTCGTATTCCACTCCCAATTCATCAAGGACTCCGCGAACGGCTTTAAAATGTTCCTCACACTCATGACAAAGCGAATCAGTTAAGAGCGGCACCCCGGCAAGCAGCCTTTGGCAGCTTTTCTTTTTGCAGTCCAAAACACGCAGGGGGTTTTTTTCATAACGCTCCGCACAATCGGAACATAACCCGCTTAGCTGCTCCTTTAAGTATTGCTGCAGTTTCCCGCGGTACGGCCCGCGACAGCGGGAACAACCTACACTGTTAACCTGCAGGGAAAATTCTTTCAAACCCAGCGCTGAAAAGAAAAACAGCGCCAGCAAAATGACTTCCGCATCAACGGCGGCATCCAGCGAGCCAAACACTTCAACTCCGAACTGATGAAACTGGCGGTAACGCCCGGCCTGCGGCCGGTCATAACGGAACATGGGACCGGTGTAATAAAGCTTAACCGGCTGCGCCCTCGCCTGCAGATTGTTTTCCAGATAAGCCCTGGCCACAGAGGCTGTCCCTTCCGGCCGCAGGGTCAGCTGCCGGTCTCCCCGGTCCGTGAAAGTATACATTTCCTTGGCAACAATATCAGTAACCTCACCCACACTGCGCGTGAACAATTCAGTGTGCTCAAAGACAGGTGTGCGTATTTCCTGATATCCAAATAACTTGCAGGTTGTACGAATCTTTTCTTCCAGCAACTGCCACCTGGCAGCTTCCTCCGGCAGTATATCCCTTGTACCCCGCGGCACTCTGGTTAACATGAAAACACCCCCTTATTTGCAAAAAAGCCCCCGTCCCAACGACCTGGAGGCCAAGACATTTTTATTCTAGCCAATCGCTACCTGCTTGTCAACCGGGCGTATCCAACGGGCGAAACACGACCCCTGCAAAAAATACCTTGACAAATTATGGGATATTTTTTATAATAACAATATAGTATAGTATAGAAATGATATTAATTTGATATTAAAGGAGTGATAATAATGACCGAAAACTACAGAACGGCTTTCCAAAACCGGCAGGACGAGGAAAAAATACTTACCGCTCCGGCGGGGCTTCTCATTTTGCTGCTGAACATTATTTTAATGCTGGCGGCTGTTTTTGCTCTTGGCCGGGGCTTCCGGATTATTTCCACCGGAGATGCGAGAACGTTGGGAACACTTCTGGTTGCCGCCGGGTTCCTCTATCTTCTGCTTATCGGGCCGGTTATTTTTGCCGGCCTAAAGGTCCTGGGGCCAAATGAAGCCCTCGTTTTTACCCTTTTCGGCAAGTACTACGGTACGCTAAAAAAAGAAGGCCTGCGCGGCAGCAGCCAGGAAATTGCGGAAAAGCTGCGCAAAGAAATTCAAGCCAAAGTCGACATCGCCGGGCTTGGGATCCTGGAGGCAAGGATAACCCACCTCGCTTATGCCCCGGAAATCGCCGCCGCCATGCTGCAGCGGCAGCAGGCTGCGGCAATCATTGACGCCCGGCAGATGATTGTGGAAGGCGCCGTCGGCATGGTGGAAACGGCCTTGGCCAAGCTGAATGAACATGAAATTGTCGAACTGGATGAGGAACGCAAGGCGGCAATGGTCAGCAACCTTTTGGTGGTGCTTTGCGGCAGCAGGGATCCCCAGCCGGTTATCAACAGCGGTTCTCTCTACTAAGCGGAGAGGATAGAATTTATGGACGACAGCAAGAAAAGGAAAGGGAAAAAACAAGTGCTCTTGCGCATATCATATTCCCTCTGGAAGGAACTGGCAGACTGGGCTGAGGATGATTTCCGTTCTCTAAACGGGCAAATTGAATACCTTTTAAGTGAATGCGTCAAGCAGCGCAGGAAAAGCAAGCGGAGGCAGCCTGAAGAATAATCCCTGGAAAAAAGGAAAATGGAAAATCGCAGGAATATAAGCCTTTTGGAAAGAAATAGTTTTATGCTTTTATCATGCCTGCCTGAAAGGGGTAGAAGCTTTGAATAATATTCTTATACAAACCAAAAATTTAACCAAACGCTTTGGGACGTTTACCGCCGTGGACGGCCTGAACCTGGCAGTAAAAGGCGGTGAAATCTACGGTTTCCTGGGACCGAACGGCTCGGGCAAAACCACGACCATCAGAATGCTGACAGGGCTCCTTGAAGCCACGGAAGGAGAAGCCTATATTTGCGGGTACAATATTGCCACAGAAGCCACTCAGGCCAAGGCTATGCTCGCTTATGTGCCCGATCAGCCGAAACTGTACGGCAAATTGTCCGCCCGGGAGTTTTTGGCACTGATAGCTGCGCTTTACCGTATGCCTAAGGATGTTTCGAAAGAGCGGGCAGAACAGCTGCTGCACCTGTTCGCGCTTGCCGACCGGGCCGATGACCTCATAGAAGGTTATTCCCACGGTATGCGGCAGAAAGTCGTCGTGGCGGCAGCTTTAATCCACCGGCCGCGGGTTATTTTTCTTGACGAGCCCACTGTAGGGCTTGATCCCGCCAGCGCCCGTCTTCTAAAAGATGTGCTCCAGCAGATAGCTGCCCAGGGAGCTGCCGTCTTTTTGTCCACCCATATCCTGGAGATTGCCGAACGGATGTGCCACCGGGTGGGTATATTAAAAGAAGGCAGGCTGATTGCCGAAGGCAGCAC
>FZPS01000171.1_pt25 | contig 21418 bp, 16 predicted proteins | sample 1817821 | NCBI WGS metagenome assembly FZPS01 (sample SAMEA104158645, study PRJEB21678) | metagenome | place: Germany | collected 2015-04-21 | reverse complement strand
CATTAAGAGCAAGAAAGGTTAGAAATCAAGTAAAAGAAGTAAAAGTTAAACTAATAGTCTATAATATAAACAAAAAAGTAATACAATTATTATGGATTAAATTAAGGATTTCTACAGAGCCGAAACTTCTTTAAGCCTGCAAGTTCTTCTCGCGCATCTTCAAGCCTTGATTCAATATTATCCTTTTTAACGTTAATCACCTTTTAAGAAACAAGTTTTTTCACAAAATTTTTCACAAGACTTTTCAAAAAAGGCTTGAGCGAAACCGTTGCGCCGGTTTATCACGCCATCATGCCGGTTTTTGATCAAACTTTTTTCTAAAAAGTTTGCGGTCAAGCCTTTTCGTAAAAGGGTTGCAGTGCAACGGTTTTGGTCAAGCGATGCCACACTTGCAGTTCAACGGTTTAATTACAACTTTTAGTCATATTCTAACCTAATATCCGTAACATTTAATTACTAGCATTTCTCTTTATGATAAACCCAAGGCTTGATGACATTTATAATTTTGCACCTTCAGGCCTCAAGGAATATCAAATATCTTCAAGTATCATTGAGAATTATCAATTTAACGTTATCGAGTCAGGAAATACCTGTTTGAATACTTGCTTATTGGGACTTGCCGGATAGAAGAAAAAATCCGCGGCAACCGGCAGTATCCAGCAACAAGCAAATACTTGTTACAATGTGATAAATTACAAATAATTCAGAGAAAATTAAGATAAAAATTTTAGCGAGGAATGATAATGGGCAAAACCGGCAGCATTGAATGGGTAAAGGTAAAAGGCAGAAAAGGCAGAGTAATTAAGGTCCCGAAATCAAATGCTCAAAAAGCACACCCAGGACCTGCACAGCGATTTACTTCTTCTGGTCATAAGAGGCGCTTTATCAGAAGATCTCCAAAAGCCCTTGTAAAGTGATTTTAAGGGCTTTTAATTTTAACTTTTTTAATTTTCTTTTAAGCGTTCAGAAGTATTTTTAATATTTTTAAGGAATTCTAAATATTTTCTTCAGAAAATAGGTTTTTTCCTTTAAATAGCAGGGTTTGAAAAGGAGAAATTTTGAAAAATACAGGGCTTTTATTCTATCAAAAAGACATCCACTTCTTCTCCCTCATCATACCCTTCAATATCTTCGGGCACAAGCACGTACCCATCAGCCTTTGCAACCGAACTAAGGATCCCTGCTCCAGCCCCTGTAAGGGGGCGAACCTTATCCCCCTCAAAGACAACGCGGATAAAATTAACGTATCCTATTTTAGAACTGATTTTTGCAGCCAGGCGCCTTTTAAGAATAAGTTCGGGAACTTCTGGAATTGCTGCCAGTTTCCTAATTCCGGGACGAACAAAGAAGTAGAGAGCAACGAGTCCGGCGACAGGATAACCGGGAAGGCAGACAACAGGGACACTATTTATAATCCCAAGCGCTGCAGGTTTTCCTGGACTGGCTCCTATGCCGTGTACGAGTAATTCCCCGAGGGCTGCCAAAATCTCAGGGGCATGATCCCTTTTCCCTACCGAGGTTCCGCCCGAAAGAAGGATCATATCGGCGTCCAGGTTTGCTTCTACAGCCCTTTTTATACTATCCGGATTATCAGGCACGATCTCAGTACATCGAGGAATTCCACCCCATTTCTTCACATAAAGGGCCGACATCAACCCATTGGTTTCAATCATCTTGCCGAGTGGAGGAACATCCACACTCTTCTTACGGCTTACAAGCTCATCCCCTGTCGGAATGATTGCAACGACAGGCTTTTTGAAGACTTTCACTCTGTCAAATCCAAGCGATGCCAGTACGGCTACGTCACACGGACGAAGGAGATGCCCTTCTTCAAAAACCCTGTCTCCTTTTTTTATATCTTCCCCGATCTGTCCTACATTCCTATTCGGGTAGACCTGTGCCCTGATCTCAACAAGGTTTCCTGCAGTAGCAGTATCTTCAACCATGACGACAGCATCAGCTTCTTCAGGCACTGCTGCTCCGGTATGTACCCAGGTCGAGCCTCCTTCCTCTATTTGATCAGAGAGCTGCAGCAGAACAGGGTTTGCAGGAGAAGCCCCCAGAGTATTGACAGCCTTTACCGCGTACCCATCCATAGCAGCACGTCTGTAGTGAGGCACATCCCTCTCAGAAATTATGGCTTCTGCAAGCACCCTGCCTGCGCAGTCTTCGAGTGAAACTTCTTCTGTTTTTCTCAGAGTGGAAATATTTTCAAGGAAAAGTCTTAAAGCTTCATTAACCGGGGTTCGCTCTTTGAATATCCTGCCCATAGTCTCCCTTCCTGAAAAGAGAATTAGCCTCCAGAGACAGGAGGCAGGACTGCAAGCTCATCGCCATCTGAAAGAAGCGTATCAAGTCCGTCAAGATGCCTGACATTGTTTCCATTTATAAGGACATTAATTGAACCGCACATGACAGGAGTTTCGCGTTCCTCTTCGGATTGTTCAAAAATAAGAGATTCTAATTCGGGATATTTTTCAGTAAGGGATAAAAGGACATCAATAACTTTTTCTCCTGAGATCTGCAGTTCCGATGTGCCTGCCTTTTCACGCAAATTTGCAAATAACTTGATTTTTACCTCAGCCATGAGAGACTATTTTATCCTATTCCTTAAATATACCTATGCCTTATTAAGAAGCAGCTATGCTGGAAGGTTTGGGGAATAATGCAACAGGGTCAGGATTACAATATAGAGAACTCATCAGGGCTTTCTGAGAAAAAATATAAAGCATCAGGAATTCTGATCATTCTTTTTGCCCTGTTAATAAGACTGTTTGACCTGGGAGAACGAGTTTTTCATCATGATGAAAGCGTACATGCCAGTTTCACTCTTAAACTTCTGGATGCCGGGCAATACAGTTATAATCCGGCTTATCACGGTCCCTTTCTTTTCCACTCTACCGCTGCAGTCTTCTATTTTCTAGGAATCAGTGATACAACCGCACGCCTGATTCCTGTTTTCTTTGGAGTAGCGGCAATTCTGCTGGTCTTTTTGCTCAAGAAGGAACTTGGGAAAAGAGGTGTACTCTGGGCGGCTTTTTTGCTTGCTTTTTCTCCGAGTATGGTGTATTTTTCAAGATTTTTCAGGAACGACCTGATCATTGTTTTCTGTACCCTTGCTGCGGTTATAGGGGGGATTCGCTACCTTGAAAACCTCCACAGCCAGAAGAGATATCCTTATCTTATCCTTACAGCTTTTTCCCTTGCCCTTGCCGTATCCTCAAAAGAAAACGCCTATCTTGTCATTGTGATGTTCGGAGCCTACGCAGGGATTTATTCCTTATACAGGTTTTATTCCGACTGGGAAAGAGGGGGAATTAATCTTAAAAAGGTTTTTTCTCTCAATATCACTGCTATTTCTCCATTTCTTCCCGATATCCTGCTATCTGGCGTATTCTTTATTTTTACGGTAATGTTATTCTATACAAGCCTTTTCAGGGTCCATGAGACCCTTTTCTCAATTGTGGGGAGAGCTTTCTCCCACTGGATGGAGATGCACAAAATTGAACGCATAGGAGGTCCTTTTTACTTTTACATTCCTATTCTTTTCGTGTATGAAAGCCCTATTCTGATTTTTGGGACTGCAGGTATTGTCCATTTCCTGAAAAAGAAAGGTAAAAACTTCTCTTTTTTCCTGTTTGTCTCCTACTGGGCAATTGCAAGTTTGCTGCTCTATTCCTATCTCCAAGAAAAGGTTCCCTGGCTTGTTGTGCATATTGTCTTGCCCTTCGGAATTCTGGCAGGAGCTTATCTGGGTGACCTTTTTTCCAGGACTTCTGGCAGAGAACAGGTAAGTTCATCAGGAGCAGAAAACATTAGCTTCGGAGCAGACAAAACCCCTGCGTCCAGAATGAGATATTCCAGTACCTACAATCTCGTAGTGGGAATTCTAGCACTTACCCTGATAATGTCCCTGTTTCAGTGCATTTCTGTAAACTTTTACAGGAGTATGGAACATGACGAATTGATGACTTATTCACAAGCGCCTCAGGATATCAGGGAACTTATGGGGAAAATCGAAGGATTCAATAAAGGGCCTGAAAACCTAAGGATAGCTGTTGTAGATCCATATAATCTTTACTGGCCCCTGCCCTGGTACTTCAGGGACTATGAAAAAGCAGAGTATTATACAGCTCCTCCTGGGAACGAAAAATACGATGCAATAATCGTGCCTGCGGCGTACCGGATGTATGAGGAAATACCCGAAGAAAGGTATGCCTCATATAACTTCTCCCTGCGCCCAGGAAAGCAGCTTACCCTTTACTATGACAAAAACTTGAAAATAGTGAGCGATGATCTTTGAAAAGGGAATCCTCGTTAAATACCAGGGAAAGAGTAGTGAGTGCTTCCAGCTACTGTTTTTGATATTCAGTGTTAAGATTTTCGGGGAAGCTGCAGAACGAATCAGTGTCCCCTCAGTTATGGGGGAAATCCTGGCTGGAGCCTCACTTGGAGTGTTTTTCCATAATGTAGAGATTGACACAATTATTTTTTTGCTGAGCTGAGTCAACCTTCCTGCTATTCACTGCCGAATACAAAGATGTGAGCTTCAAAATTACCTGCATGTATGAAATGGGCTATCCATGCCAGGCAACGAAAAGTTGAGCAGCAGTGACAGGTCTCAGAGTTAAAAATAAATTAAAAACTTAAACTAAGTCTTGAAAATCTTAACTCAGTCAGACTTTGTTTTTTCATATTTATTCTCCTTATGACCTCTTCCGGAGAAGTACTTTACAAGTTCCATAGCGATAAACGTAGTAGAAGCAAGCGGCAGTATTACTTCCCAGTCAGAGAGAGAGAGTGGAACAGTCCCGAAAGCATTCTGGAAGAAAGGAACATAAATTACTATCAGTTGCAGGATTATTGTTGTCATGACTGCATAAACCAGGGGCTTGTTTGTAAAAAGCCCCAGGGAAAAGACCGAGTATCGATCAGAACGCCAGTTGAAGGCATTGAACATCTCTGAGAAGACCACAAGTGTAAAGATCAGAGTCTGGAGTTTTTCAATGGGGAAGCCTCTATCAAGAGCCCAGGTTAAAACGATGAGACCCTGAAGAGCAATCAACCCTCCTATTCCAAGCCCGGCTATGATTTCCCTGCGGGTGACAACCCCTTCCTTAACATTTCTTGGCTTTTGTCTCATGATGTTGAGGTCCGGAGGCTCAACTGAAAGAGCCATTGGAGGAAGCCCATCTGTAATCAGGTTAATCCAGAGGATCTGAACTGCAAGAAGAGGCAGGATTTGCCATCCCAGAATCGCAATAAGGACTATGAGAACCTCGCCAGTATGAGTTGAGATCCCGTAAGTAATAAAATTCCTAATATTTTTGAATATGTTGCGCCCTTCTTCAACCGCTGCAACAATGGATGCAAAATTATCATCTGTGAGAATCATACTTGAAGCTTCTTTGCTGACATCCGTGCCTGTGATTCCCATAGCTATTCCCATATCTGCAGCTTTGAGGGCAGGGGCATCATTCACCCCGTCCCCTGTCATTGCCACAACATAACCCTTTTTCTTAAAAGCGTCTATTACCCTCAATTTATGGGCAGGATAGACCCTTGCATAAACTGAAATCCTCTCAACCTTCTCTTCGAACTCGGCATCCCCAAGACTATCAAGCTCTGATCCTGTAAGAGTGAGATCGTTTTCCTTTAAAATCCCGAGTTCCTTTGCAATTGCAGACGCCGTAATTTTATGATCTCCTGTTATCATTACAGTTTTAATACCTGCGTCTGCACACTTCTGGATTGCAACCTTTACTTCCTCTCTAGGGGGATCTCTCATGCCCATTAAGCCTGAGAAAATCATATCCTCCTCAATTTCCTCTGCAGTGCGTTCTCCAGAGGAAACTTTCTCAGGAGAGATATCCTCAGCCAGGGGGCGGAATGAGAAAGCCATAACCCTTAGGGCCTGGTCAGCCATTTCCCTGATTTTCCCTGAGATCAATTGTTTTACCTCAGGAGATAAAGCTTTTATTTCACCATCATGAAAAATTTTCGTACATGATTCAAGGATTACTTCAGGAGCTCCCTTTGAGAAAGCAACCAATCCATTTACAGGAAAACTGACTGAGTTAGCTTCCACTCTATTGAGGGTAGCCATTCTTTTTCTTTCAGAGGAAAAGGGGATTTCCCCAAGCCGTGGATATTCCTGATCAAGCTCGGTTTTATGGAGTCCTCCCTTTGCGGCTGCAACCACAAGAGCCGCCTCCGTAGGGTCCCCTTTAATCTCCCATATCCCATCCTTTTTAAAAAGACCAGCATCATTGCAAAGCACAGCCCCCAGAAAGAGAGCCTGAAGATGGGGATCTTCTGCAGGAAATTCCTGATTTTCTTTAAAGAACTCTCCTTCAGGAGAGTATCCAACTCCTGTAACCTTTAAAAGCTGTTCGTTGACACAAATTATCTCAACCGTCATTTTATTCTGTGTAAGTGTGCCTGTTTTGTCCGAGCAGATAACGTCTGTAGCTCCAAGAGTTTCTACAGATGGCAATTTTCTTACGAGGGCATGTCTTTTGATCATTCTCCGAACTCCAAGCCCAAGCCCTACTGTAACAACTGCAGGAAGAGCCTCAGGAATGGCAGCGACTGCAAGGGCGACTCCCCAGAGAAACATATCGAAAAGGGGGAAGCCATAAAGAACCCCAAGTATTGCAACAAAAGCCACAATTATGAGAGTTGCGATACCAATCAATCGACCAAATTTATCAAGACTATCCTGCAGAGGAGTTCTGGATCTCTCTATTGTTCCTAAAAGCCCTGCCAGTTCTCCAAAAGCCGTATTCATTCCAGTTGCCGTGACAACGGCACAGCCTCTTCCGTAAGCAACTGACGTTCCTGTATAGACCATGTTTGTTCTGTCAGCCTCTGGAGTCTCTGAAGGCAAAGCTTCAGTACTTTTCTTAACTGGGACAGATTCTCCCGTAAGAGAAGACTCATCAGTTTTTAGATTGAATTCTTTAACTACCCTAGCATCCGCGGGAATGCGATCCCCTGTCTGGAGAATAATAAGATCTCCCGGGACAAGCTTTTTTGAGGGAATTTTTTTCTCGACCCCGTCCCTTATAACAGTGGCTTCCGGAGATGTGAGGGATCTCAGGAGTTCAATTGCTTTTTCAGCCCGGTACTCCTGCGCAAAACTCAAGGTACCTGCAAGAAAGACCGTGAAAATGATTACTATTGCATCAATTAACTCCCCAAGCAGGGCTGAGATAATAGAGGCAGTTATCAAAATGATAATCAGTACACTTTTAAACTGTGAGATAAAGAGTCGCAGGACTGAAACTTTTTCCTCTTCTTTAAGTTCATTTTCGCCATATTTTTCAAGTCTTTTTTCGGCTTCCTCTGAACTTAAACCTTCTTCTGATACCCCAAGCTCTTCAAAAACGGAATTTATTTCTTGGTCGTAATACACTCCCCTACCTCTCAAGCCTTTGGATTAACAGGATAATATCCCTCAACTAATATATTCGCTCCTAATATATTCGTTCCTTCAATATAAGTTAGTTCAAAGCATATATAATGATTAAGCGTGTCGATATATTACAAGATTTGTAAAGGAATACAGATATGTAGTGAACCTTTGTGGAAAAGAAATATAAGACATTAGCTTTTTTGATATCAAGATCGGGTTTGAAATCTTAAGGGGTATTTAGATTTCGATTAAAAGCTAAAACAGGTAAAGGAAAATTGGGTATGAAAATTATAATAATCGGAAGTGGGGTTGCAGGACTTACAGCCGGATACAGGCTCTGCAAATCAAATGAGATCATTATTTTTGAAAAAGATGCGGAAATAGGGGGGATGGCTGCAAGTTACTGCCAGGACTGTGCAGGAAAAAGTTATTTTATAGAGAAGTATTACCACCACATATTCAGGAGTGATTCGGAACTTCTTGATCTGATAAGGGAACTGGGTCTTGAAGATCAAATGCTGTGGCTTAAGGGGAAAAATGCCTATTTTGTAGAAGGTAAAAGCTATCCTATGAATACTCCTGTTGAGATTCTAAGATTTGACCCGCTTTCATTTACAGATCTGGTAAAACTTGGCCTGTTGGTGCTCAGGATTAAGTTAATAAGAGATACTACCCCCTATGACAGTATAAAGGCGAAAGACTGGATTCTTGAGACCACGGGAAATTCCGTATATGAAAACTTTTTTGCTCCTCTCTTGAAAAGCAAGTTCGGGGATAACGCCGAGAATGTTTCTGCAGCCTGGCTTATAGGGCGCGTTAAAATAAGGTCGGATAGAGGAAAAGATGGGGAGAAACTGGGGTACCTGAGAGGAGGATTCAACTCCCTGATAGAAGCTCTTGCAAGAGAAATCACTGCACAGGGAGGCAAGATTCTGCAAAATAAAGCTGTAGAGGAAATTGTTATCAAAGATAATGCTGTGCAGGGTGTGGTCGCTGACGGAGAATTCATACCCTGTGATGCCGTGATTTCAACTGTTGAACCCAGAGTACTTGATATTCTCACAAAAGGCAAGCTTGGAGCTCTTCACGAAACCCTGCGAAGTATTCGTTACCAGGGCACAGCATGCGCCCTGATAGGGCTTAAGAAAAGGCTTATGGAAGATGGGAATTACTGGCTGAATATAAAGGCTGACGTGCCTTTTGGAGCCGTGATAGAGCACACCAATTTTATGCCTTTTGAGGATTATGGAGAGCACCTTCTCTATGTAACTTCTTATTTCCAGAATGAGAACGATGCTCTCTGGGTTAAAAAGGAAGAAGAAGTCCTGGATGCTTATCTAAAAGGTCTGGAGAGGATGTTTCCAGATTTTAAAAGGACTGATATTAAATGGGCAAAAATCTTCCGCAGAATGGATACTGCACCTGTGTATGAACAGGGATATCTTCAAAAAGTTTTACCATTTGCTCCAGGTCCATCGGGACTTTACCTGGCAGGAATGTTCTCATCAACCAATTACCCTGAAAGAAGCATGAACGGCTCTGTAAAAGCCGGGTTGGAGGCTGCAAATTTCTTCACGAAAAAAGATAAAAAATGTGAGGTTTGCTGGCTTGACTGAGAACTGAGAAAGTGGCATCCTGTATTTTAATTAAGAGTTTTGCATACCTGAAGAAGCCACCTGACTTAATATAATCTTTCAGGACGAACTATTATATAGCCTAAGGGATGATAATATACTGTCTGTAGCTACATGCAGAAAGAAGTTCTGCATGATTACCTGTCCTTCCAGATTTATCATTCATGGGGACTTTAGCGATGATGAAGAAGGAAAAGACAGTTAAATCTAAAAATTTGGATTTCTGCCGTAATCGGCATTCTGGGGGCATGCTGGTCAAACCCGCATTAGCGGAGATGGCACAGGAGAATAAACTTGTTTTTCCCTGAGGCTTGGCTCTCAAAGAGCCCGGATGCTGTAAAGATGCTGCCCTGGCTTCCGGGAAGGGGTTTTGGCAGCGTAGAAATAAAGAGGAGTGGTAAAAGATGTTATTCATGGACGTTAGTACCTGGGACCCTTCGAACCGCGATAAGATCCTAGAACATTTTAAGAAACTGGAGATTCCAGAAGGAATTGATGTCATTAACCAGTGGATTGACCTTTCTGGAAATAGATATTATATTCTTTACGAAGCTGAAAGTGCAGAGGCTTATGGAGCGTTCAATCTGCCCTGGTCGGATATCTGCGTAATTGACAGCGTGCCGGTTATGGAAGCTTCCGAATTCATGCAGCTTCTGCCGAAATATCAAAAGAAAGCCTGAACTGTCAGCAAGGCTCTATAAAAACTGCCGATGAGCTGCAAACTAACAGCCTCATCGAAAAATCTTTATTTTATTATTCTCGATTACAGGGCTTTTTATAGCTTTTTAAATTACTCCAGGCTCATATCCGATTTTAATCATTACATCAGGTTTTCAGCATTGCTGTTTTAAGTTCAAGATTAATCATTACATCAGGTTTTCAGCATTACCGTTTTCAGGTCAAGATATTCGGAAAGAGCATCAGGCCCGTTTTCTTTTCCTATCCCACTCTCTCTGGTGCCTCCGAAAGGAACCTCAGGAGCGACCTTAAGGTGCTGATTTAGCCAGATAATTCCTGCATTCAGCCTTTCGCATCCTATACGTGCTCTATCAATATTCTTTGTCCAGATGGATGCTCCAAGGCCGTAGCATGTATTGTTTGCTTTCTCAATTGCTTCATCAAGGTCTTTTACCCGGACTACAGGTAACACCGGGCCAAACACTTCCTCATTTAAAAGTCTGGATTCCTCTGACACATCTGCAACAAGTGTGGGCTCAAAGAAATATCCCTTACTATAATCGCTGCCCTCTGGAACCCTGCCCCCTGTAAGTATCCTTCCTTCCTCCTTTTCTTTTAATTCTGCGACAAGTTCTTTTATATACTCCCATTGCCTGCGGTTGTTAAGGGGTCCCATATCAACATCTTCGTGCAGTCCATTCCCAACTCTTAAATTCCGGATACCAGCCTCAAGCTTTTTTATGAATTCTTCAGCCACGGATTCAAAAACAAACAGCCTTTTTACGGCAGTACAGATCTGTCCGCAATTGTAAAACCTTCCTCGAAGGGCTCCTGCAACTGCAGCCTCAAGGTTTGCATCATCACAGACAAGCATAGGGTCGCTTCCTCCAAGCTCAAGTGTTACTCTTTTCATTCCACTGGCTGCAAGTTCAGCTACACGCTTCCCGGTTCCGGTTTCTCCGGTAAAAGAAATTCTTTTCACTTTACGGTTCTTAACCAGGGATTCTCCTACAACCTCACCAGGACCTGTAACGATATTGAGCACACCCGCAGGCAAACCTGCTTCACTAAGGATAGAAGACAGGGTGAGGTTAGTAAGGGGAGTGCTGCTTGCAGGTTTCAGAACAAGCGTATTCCCGGAGATCAGGGCAGGACTTATCTTCCACGCCATAATAAGGGCAGGCATATTCCAGGGAATTATAGCGGAACAGACTCCAAGAGGTTTCTTCACGGTAAAAGCATATCCGCTTTGGTGGATCGGGATAAAATCTCCGTGGAAACTGCTCGCAAGCCCGCAATAATATTCAAGGACATTTGCAAAACCTTCTATCTCGTTTTTAGCTTCGGTAAGAGGTTTTCCCTGCTCCCTGGTGAGCAGGACGGCAAGTTCATCCTTTCTTTCTCTTACAATTCCCGCAGCCCTGTAAAGTATTCCAGCTCTTTGCTGCGGGGATGTGGAAGCCCAATCACTAAAGGCTGACCATGCAGCTTCAACAGCCATTGCCGCATCTTCTTCAGTGCCTCTTGGAACCCGATCAATAAACTCACCTGTTGCCGGGTTTATAATATCAGAAAACTCACAACCGCATGCTTCCACAGCTTTTCCGCCAATCTGCATTTTCATATTTATCACTATCTGCAAAGCTCTATTTTAAGATAACAAGAGGGATCGGGAACGCTAAACCGGAGAAAATCACAAGTTGTAAAGCGTCTCAGGTACAATCTCACGATCATATATTCCACTTTGGATTTTTTCACCTGAGGTAAGCGGGGCTAGAGCCTGTATGACTTGTCTCCAATGGGAGGAAGGATGACTCAGGAATCCACTAAATTTTTAGTTTAGCGCTAGTTCACGTTTATATCTTCTTTCGGGCACTATTTAGAAATGTCCAACACCTTTGCTGCACATAGCTTTTTTCCCATGTAACAAATAATACAATAGTAAGCACACTACCGCAAAAACTGCCATGAGCATGTATATCCCTCTATAACCAGTAAAAGGAATGATAAATCCAACCGCCAAAGGTCCAATTCCCATTCCTATATCTGAAAACACAAAATATGTTGAGTTTGCCAATCCCATACGGTGTTGTGGGGTTATTTTAACAGAAATGGCTTGAGTACTGGACTGTATAGCTCCAAATCCAAGCCCTATCAAAGCTGCGGCTAACAAAAGTGTATAGCCGTGATGAGTTTGGCTAAATAATACCATTCCAGCCGTAAATATCAGAATTGCCGGGTACATGATTGCATTTTCACCTTTGGAGTCAAACAGTCGACCAATAATAGGCCTCGAAACTAAAATTACTGTGGCATATACTATGAAAAAGAAGCTGGCTGCATCCACGAGATGAATTTCCTTGGAGTACACTTCAAGGAAGGACACAACACTCGAATAACAGCTGAAAATAAACATACCAACAACTGAAATTGGAATTACCCTGGGTTCAAAGAAGTTGTTAAATTTGAATTCCTTCATTTTCTCCAGCTGTTCTTTTGTTAATTTTATTTCATGTAAGGATGATAAAAATGGCAGAATCACAAGACTGATTGCTGAGGCAACTGCACAGGTAGCAAAAATTATGACGAAACTGCCATGTTGGCTAATTAACATACCCAAAAAGGGGCCGATAGCGGTTGCGAGTATCTGACTTAATCCGAAATAGGCAATCCCTTCACCCTTCCTCTCCATAGGAATAATATTTGCAACGATTGTAGCCGCTGCTGTAGTAGTAATGCCAAATCCCATGCCATGGAGAAAGCGGACAGCAAACAGAAGACGAATATTATTAACCCTAAAATATAATAGCGTCATAATTAAGTTTAAAATAACTCCAACATAAAGGGTCTTCTTATGACCGATTTGTCCAATCCATTTTCCGACAAACAGACGTGCGATAAGTCCACCAATTATGAATATGCTGGCAGAAAAGCCCGCTTCACCTGGGGATGAATTAAATTTACTCATCGCATATCCAGACATAACTATCATTAATAAGTAAAAATTTAAGGCAGCTATAAAATTTTCAACGAAAACGACTACAAAATCGTTAGTCCATAATCTTGTTTTTTTTGGATTCATGTATTATGTCTCATTATGTCTCCTTTTTCTTATGAGGAACTCTTAAGATTAGTGAAACGTGCCACTTTTATGTATTTAAAAAGCCATAATTGAATTCGGAGAGCTAGCATGCAGGTTTACCGTATATGTTTGGAGGCAAAATAGACCAGAAGCTGTTTCGATCTAGCCTTTTTTCATATGTTGAACTATTCTTGGATAGCTGTTCTCGGATAACTGTTCTAAAAGTACTATGTTTGAATTAGTTACATTATGAAACTAATTTGATCTTTATACATTTTTAGCGTATATAGTAGTTACTAATGTTAAGTAGTTACTAATGAAATCAAATCAGGATACGAATTAGCGAGATAAGAATTAGCAAAGCCGAACACAAAGTAACAAAAACCTGAATACAGAGGAATAGTGAATAATGAAGGCTTGCTACAAGCCTCAAGAGAGAATTCAATCATGTAAAATTTAAAAAAGATAAAATCGGAAGAAAAAGGAAATTTATTCCATACGATAAAAATATAAACCTATTTACAAAATACATAAAATAAATATTATCGGCACTTATGTCAGGTAAATAAAAGTTGGGGAAATAGGAATACCGACTGCAAAAGTAGTTGGAAGATCTCAATAATCTCTCGGAAACGGCATAACCTTTAGTGGTCTTTCCGAGCTAATAAAAGGCTTAGATTTTGGATACAGGTTTTATTTATAGAAAGTGCACCTCAAGAAAGTGGGGCTTTAGAAGTGCACGTTAAACGACCGATTTTAAAGGGAAGAGAGCAGTGCTAGAGTATTTTAACGTGATTTTGTGGTTTGTATTTATAGAAATACTGGGCTTGATTTCCATTCCTCTTGCCGGAATAGTTGGGAACAGGCTTGCTGACAGAGGATATTCTGCAGCCAGAACTCTGGGAATAATGCTTGTTACTTACATGACCTGGTTTTTTTCGTATAGATGGGGCTTTAACCGGAGTACGATCCTGATTTCAGTTCTTTTGCTTTGCCTTATTTCGGGAATAGTTTATAGAAAACGAAGTATTTTACCGGAAAAGAAGGTAATGCTGTCAAACGAGCTTGTATTCACAGCAGGATTTTTTTTCTTCCTGTTTGTACGCATGCATCTCCCTGAGATTTACAGGCACGAAAAATTTATGGACTTTGCCTTTCTGAACGCAGTGATGAGAACTGCTTCTTTTCCCCCGGCAGATCCTTGGTTTGCAGGTGGCTTCCTCGACTTTTATTACTACTTGGGATACCTTTCAGTAGGAGTTCCGGGAAAATTACTTTCTGTCGAGCCTTCAATGCTTTTCAATCTGGCTATTGCACTCACTTTCGCTCTATCTTTCAACCTCCTTTTCGGTTTCGGATATAATATTTCTCATGGAAAAGCCAGGTACGGAGTCCTGACCGCCTTATCTGTGATTCTGCTCGGAAACCTGCAGGGACTTAAAGAGTTCCTTACCCTGTATATTGTCAAACAGCCAATCTCAATGGGATACTACTGGAGCAGTTCGAGAGTTATTCCCTATACGATAAATGAATTTCCTTACTTCAGTTTCATACACGGGGACCTGCATTCCCATGTACTTGCAATTCCCTTCCAGCTGGTGGTACTTACTTTCCTTTTGAATATATATTTAAGAGAAGACAGTAAATGGGTCTTTGAAAACGTGCTAGCACTCCTGATTTTTTCAGTATCTCTTGGCTTCTTATTCCCTTCCAATTCCTGGGATTTCCCAGTATATTTCAGCCTGACGCTTGCAGTTATTTTTGCTTTTTACTGCGGGTGTTATATTCGCAATAAAAACTTACCCGGCTCCTTTACAGGCTTTTTGGGAACAATTTTTCTGGTTTCCGTTCTCAGCCTTCTTCCTTATTTGCCCTTTTACCTGACATTTAAACCCCAAGCTGCAGGTGGATTTGACTTTGTTCCGCCGGAACTTCGAACAACAATTAAAGAGTTTCTGATCCTGTTCAGCCTTTTCCTCTTTCTGACTTTCTCGTTCCTTATGACCAAGCTGGAATCCAGACAAAAAGTACAATATTTCATTCTGTGGATAGGAATTACTGCAATTCTCGCCAGAGAATTATCTATTCCTCTGCTTGTAATTCTTCTCCCCTTGTTTGCCCTCTCGCTGTATTCATTCCTTAAAGATCTTCCGGAAAGGAGCAGTGCAGGATTTGTATTCCTTCTTATAGCAGCAGCTGCATTTGTAGCACTTCTCTGTGAAGTTATTTTCCTTGATGACCCTATTCCAGGGAAATTTGCTCGTATGAATACAGTTTTCAAATTTTATATGCATTTATGGATTTTTCTGGCTATTGCAGCTTCCTATTCGTACTCTCAACTCTATCTTCGTTACAGGGCATTATCACCCGGAAATATCTTTTTTTCGACTAAGCGAGGTTATGGAAAAAAAGTCTGGATGATCTCGCTTGTGCTCCTTGTTCTCTCATGTAGCGTTTTTCCTGTGGTAGCAACCGTCACAAGAATTGAAGATATGAATGCAAAACCTACTCTTGATGGCATGGAATATATGAAAAAACTGGACAGGGGAGATTACGACGCCATAAGATGGATGCAGGAAAATATCAAAGGAACTCCTGTAATTCTTGAGGCTTCCGATGTTAACAGCAGTTATCAGTATACATCACGTGTCTCGGCAAATACCGGGCTTCCAACAGTTATCGGTTGGACAAGGCATGAGCGGTTCTGGGGAAGAGACCATGAAGAAATCAGGACAAGACTTGAAGATGTAAATACCACTTACAGTACAGTCAGTGAAAAAAAAACTCTTGAGCTTATGAATAAATATAACGTAAGCTATGTGTATATCGGTAAACTTGAAAGGCAAATGTATGACATAAAGACGGATAAGTTCGAGGATGAAACTTATTTTGAACCGGTTTACCAGGGCTCAGTCCGGATTTATAAAGTAAAAAACAAGTTCTGAGAGTTTTCGGTTTTTAGGGGGGACCTTAAACTCGGACTCATATAAAAATCAGGATATACAAACCGTAAATTCGCTCCTAATACTGGAATGAAAATAGAGAGGTTTTATCCATTACCAGCGTTTCGGTAGTTTTACCAGCTTATAACGAGGCAGCGAATATCGAAAAGGCTGTCTTTGCTACAGCGGAAACACTTTTTAAAATAACTGATCATTTTGAGATCATTATAGCAGAGGACGGCAGCACAGATGGTACGGACAGAATAGCTTCCGAGCTCTCGGAAGAGTACGCTTATGTTGTCCACCTGCATTCGGATAAGCGGCAGGGCAGAGGAAAAGCCCTGAGCAGGGCATTTAAAATCGCTTCAGGAGAAGTCCTCTGCTATATTGATGTGGATCTTGCAACGGATATGAAATATCTGGAAAAATTGGTCAGGGCTGTGAGTAAGGATGGCTATGATTTTGCCACAGGCTCGAGAATGATGCGTGAAAGCGATGCAAAAAGGCCTTTTAAACGGGAGTTCGCAAGCAGGGGATATAATTTTCTGGTGAGGATCTTTTTGCATTCAAAGCTTTGTGATCATCAGTGCGGATTTAAGGCTTTCAGAAGAGAAGCTCTTTTTGAACTTCTCGATGATATCGAGAATGAACACTGGTTTTGGGATACAGAAGTACTCGTAAGAGCCCAGCACAGAGGATACAGGGTAATAGAGTTTCCTGTTTACTGGAGGCATGGAGGATCAAGTAAGGTTAATCTGGCAAAAGATGTCAAAGGAATGGGATCAGAGATATTCCGGCTCTGGCGGGAACTCTCATTCCCACTTATCGTTTCAGGAAAAAGGAAGGTCTTTCTTGCAACTTGCCTTGCGATTCTGATCCTTGCATTTGTTGCGACTTTCTTGGGCGCGTCCGATATTCTGGAAAATGTGAGAGCTGCCTCTTTCAGGACTCTGGCGTTCGCTTCTCTGGTGTACTGCATCTCCTGGCCTTTAAGGGGAGTGCGTTTTCAGCAGATCCTTAAAAGACTCGGAAGCGAGTACGGACTTGGTTTCCTTATAGGCAGCATTTTTATCAGCCAATCAGCAAACGTAGTTCTCCCCGCACGCATAGGAGATCTAAGCAGAATGTATATCCTGAAAAAAAGCAAGAATCTTGCCTTTACAACAAGTTTCTCCTCACTGACCGTAGAAAGGGTCTTTGATATAGTTGCAATTACTTCCATAGCAATACTTGCATCTTCAGGTGCAGCGTCCCGTTTTGAGCTTGCTTCATGGATGAGCTCCCTGATAAAGCTATCCGGGCTTGCAGTAGTGCTTTTCTTCTCAATTCTTTTTATTGCATCTTTTAGGGAAAGCCACGCTAAAACAACACTGGAAAGAGAAAACTTCCAGAACGGGCTCTCTGGCAAGATAAAGGGTTTTGCATCAACTTTTCTCCACCAGATGAGCGTTGTTGCAGTACGACCTGGCTCATTTCTGGCCGTAACCGCATCCTCTCTTCTTATATGGGGAATAGATATATTCACCTGCCTTCTGGTGCTTAAAGCTTTTCCGATAGCAGGAGTAGATGTTTCCTCAACGTACATGATATCTCTTATTTTCCTGGCTGTAGCTCTCGGAAATATAGCAAAAACCTTCCCAATAACACCTGGTGCTATAGGAACATACGAAGTTGCTCTTACTGCAGTTTTTGCTCTTGGGGGAATCGAGCCGAAAATAGGGTTTACGGTTGCCGTGCTTGATCATATTATAAAAAATTCAATTACTCTTATTGGAGGCGGCTTTGCCCTCTCGGGGCTCGGATTGAGGTGGAAAGAAGTACTTTGCACGGATAAGGATATTTTGAAAGGATAAAGCAGGATAAATTCAGGATAGCGTGAACTGAGTCTGACAGTCTTAAAGATGAAGTTCGGAGAGGCAATTGTAAACTTAACACAAAGAATTAAAGCAATAACCACATGTTTTATTCGAACTGGTGGTCAAGTGGAAGAAGTATCTGAGGAAAAAATAATAAAAGTAAAGGATGCATATTGTCTTCCGGAAGACGTTTTTAGTGCCGTGCATACAGCAATCAATGAAGAAATGGAAGAAATTGTCAGCCTGTTTAAGGTGCTTGCAGACCCGACGCGCCTCAGGATTCTCAGGGCTCTTGAAGTCCAGAGCCTCTGTGTCTGTGTCCTTGTAGAGTGCACGGATCAAAAGCATTCAGCACTTTCCTATCATCTTAAGCTGTTAAAAGAAGCAGGCCTGGTAGACTCTCGAAGAGAACGCAGTTTCCAGATCTACTACCTCACGGAGTTCGGGTGCTTACTCCTGAAACACATTGAAAAATATTTTGAAAAAACTTGAATTGGAAAAATGGGGAGGAATTATCTCTCTTTGGAATTTTCCTCCATTTAGGGGGCACAATTCTCTCTGGAACGCTTTCCTCTTCTCTTGTCTGATTCTCTTTACTGCTTAGAGTGTTAGTCCTGCCCTGCCAAGTAAGGTCAGATTTTTTCGTTTGACGCTACCGTTGTAAGCTTTGAGAACTTTACCCCTTTGAGGGCCATTATAGCTTCAGCAAGCTCCTTAATCTCTTCACCGTCTCCATCCAGGACGATTACTTCAAAGCAATTATCGTGATCAAGGTGGATATGCACTGAGGATTTTATCAGGTGAGAGTAGTTGTGCTGGATGTCTGCAAGGGCATTTGAAAGCCCTCTTTTGGTGTGATCGTAAATAACCGCAACCGTTCCGACACGGTGGCCTTTAATATCACCCATCCATTCGTAATAGGAAATATAACTCCTGATAGCGTCCCTTATGCCTTCCGAACGGGAAGAATAACCTCTTTTTTCGATAATCTCATCAAATTTATTCAGAAGGGTACCGGGAAGGGAAACCCCTATCCTCATCAATTCTGTTTCCATCGTATCACCGGGTAATCTTGGATTCGTCTACAAGATAATACTTTAGAATATTGTAAGTATTACTATATATGTTTTTTTCACTTGGATACTAATATAAAAGAGTTGATTAAAAGATAATTATTCTTCAGTAATATTAATCTTTGGGAACGATTTACATTTGCCATCAGGAAAACGGAGGGCTCTTTCATTAAGAAGAAATAATATAAAAATGCAAAAAAAAGTGAAAGAAAGTCTTAATCAGCTTTTTGTTAAACAAGACTTTCAGAAAATTATATTGAACATACATTCCCGCATGAGTATATCTGGCAGTGCAGATGTGATTTTCCGGCTTAAACACAATTTCCTTCTGAACGTAATTGTCTGTATGAAAAGAACCTGCCACTCATGCAGTTGCGCTGTTATCGTCTATCAACAAGCCTTTTAGGTCTGCCCTTTATCCTGTGTAACTCAAGCCCCATAGGGTCTGTGAAGTTGAACACTATTTTGAAAGTGCCTTCAGTATAAGCCCTGGAAAGCGAAGGCTTATACCTTAGAAAAGCCCTGATAAAATTTTCTTCTATAAGGTCCCGATCGCATATATCAGGATTTTCACACTCTATACTGACCCTGAGTATGGTCTCTCCCTCGTCCTCATCACCATAAAGGAAAGCCTCATATTCTCCTGTCAGATAGTCCATGTTCTCACGCTGGAAAACACCCTTTTCCACATCTACGCGGTTAAAGGGAGCTCCTCCTACCCACACAGTTTCAGCCTCCCTCTGGGGAGTCATAATTTTCATATGAGTTCTTCCGCAGGGACATTGTTTACGAGTGAGCACCACAGTTGTGTCTTCAGTATCATAGTTTAAAAGAAGGTTTCCTGCTTTTGCCCCAACAGGCAGCAATGTGCTCAGAATTACCCTTCCACATTCTCCTTCAGGTACGTAATTCCCTATATGGGGATCGTAAATGTCAAGGTGAACAAAATCCTCAGGCACATGCAGCCCGAAGACCTCACTGCACTCTCCGCACATTGTGCCTTCTGTGCTCCCATACGTGTTGTACACAGGACAACCCCAAATCTCGGAAAGGTAGTTCCTGGATTCTTCAGCAAAGGCTTCTCCTCCCACGACCAGTTTATCTACACCTGATTCCTGAGGATCAATGCCTTCTATCCGCATTCTTCTGGCAAGATTCAGGAGTTTGAAGACACTGCCTACTATGCCTGTAGGCCTGTAGGACTCGATAACGCGAAGGGGAAATGTGCATTTCCCCTCAGGAATAATGCTCATGCCAAGCTGCCTGGCTGCAAGGGTCATGGTGTTTGCGCCTACGTTCATTCCGTAAGAAGCACAGACAACAACCCTGTCTCCAGGGCCGAAACCCTGTGACCTGAAAATCCGGGCATATTTTTCCGAGTATCGTTCCCAGTCCTCCCATGTAAGAAAAAAGCTTTTAGGAGTTCCGCTAGTTCCGCTGGTTTCGTGAACTGTAAAAACATCTTCCCAGGGCACGCTCTTGAACATAAATTCCTTCATCTCGGGAGGCTGGTTCTCACGGATAGTTTTGCCAGAGATTATAGGTAGATCCAGAAGATCTTCATGGGTTTTAATTTCAGCTGGGTCTATACTCTGTTTCTCAAACCATTTTTTGTAAAAAGGGGAATTTTCTGCCGCATATTTTGCCGTGTACCGCACCCGCTCCTCGATAAGAGCATCAAGTTCTCCTCTGTCCAGAGTTTCGATTTCTGGGTTAAAATAAGGTTCTGAGCTGTCCATACCAAACACCAATACCAGGTAAATTAACTATTTAGCGCATATAAAAACCTGTTATTTATTGGTTCTAAACATGAAACATTTGTGAGTAAATTAAGAGTTTTAACCTTTTTTCGGGTTTGACAAAAGCAGTTTAGTATTCCATATCTTAAATCAAAGCAGCTGTCAGGGACTTAAACAGAGTGACGTAAAAAATTCCAAAAATGACCGATGAAATTGAGAAGTTATTTATAATATATCCCATATGTGGGAATTGGTGGTAAATAGAGTTAAGCGCAGGATATCGTGCCTTCAAAAGCCACATATATATCCGATGTACGATGCTGATACTATTTACCGAATTGGCAGCAAAAACAGAGGGAAGAGGTTAATTTAGAACAATTACTGCTGCCCAAAAAGCAAAGGAAAAAGGGCAGTAAACGCTAAACCAGAGTGTGATGGAATGACAAAAATTGCTGTACCATCGATAAGTGACAAGGGATTGGAATCGGATGTGTGTGCCCATTATGGCTCATGTGAATATTTTACTATTGTAAATGTCGAGAACGGCACAATTACAGGCATTGACACTATAATTAATAGCTCTCCTGATGGAGTGCATAACTGCGCCGCTCCCTCAGTAATCCTGAAATCACACAATGTCGATACCGTACTTGTCTCGGGTATTGGCGGAAGACCTCTAATGTCACTGAAGGAAAAGAAGATAAAAGTATTTGCAGGAGCTGCAGGCAAAGTATCTGATGCAGTTCAGGATTACAACAACGGATTGCTGCAAGAGTTATTTATGAATGGAACTTGCAGTTGTTCTCATCACTAAAATGAAAGGTTATTGAGAACTGGAGTTGAGAATATGGATGTAGGAGAGATAAACAGATATGGACAGGAAATGGTAGAGTGCCTGAAACTCACAACTTCCCCGGTTGCAGTAAAACTGATTCCTAAAGGAGGAGAAATCCCGAAAGGGATTACCAGAGTAGATGAAGCTATGAGACACTGCCAG
>FZPS01000151.1_pt264 | contig 21420 bp, 22 predicted proteins | sample 1817821 | NCBI WGS metagenome assembly FZPS01 (sample SAMEA104158645, study PRJEB21678) | metagenome | place: Germany | collected 2015-04-21 | reverse complement strand
TTACGGTAAGCCTTTTTGTGTTTGTCATCCTATCATTCACCAGGATGACGTATGAGAAGACCACCCGGGAGCTTGTGTATGAGACGAACCGGGATGTGAAGTGGATCTGCCGGACGCTTGCCCGGATAGAGGCGCGAGACGAGGCGTTCGAGGACCGGCTCCGGGCGCTCGAGGGGTGGCGGGCGGAGAAGGCCGGGGAGGAGCGGAGAGCCTCGGCCATCGGCGCAGGGGCCGGGGGGATCGTCGGCGGGGCGGTGGCGGTGATCCTGAGGGTGATGGGCGGGGGGTGACCCGTCGCGACTCATCATGCGCTCTATCGTCACCGGCGAGACAGGGAGAAGATCGAGCACCTTCTAGTACTCCTCCACTCAGAGCGTTTACCCCTCCCCGTGCCCCCTGTAGCCTCTCTGGTGTCACTCTGCCTGGAGAGAGGGGGATGCCGGCATAACCTCACGCATCAAAATCTTTGAAGATAAGGTGACATGGTGCACTAGAGCCGCACCCCCACCCGGGCGGGGTGGAGAGGAACGCCATTCTGACAGCTGCTACCACTGCCTTCGTGGCAGTGGTGTCGGGCTTCATGGTGGTTGCGTCTCGTATCTGTCACCCAAGCGTGTAACTGGTGATTGATCCCACGAAATAGACGCCCTTCCCCGAAGAAGGTCCCAGATTCAGCGGTCCGTCTGTCCCAGGCATCAGGTTATAGAGAGTGATCTTCTGGCCATCATCACCATTGATAAGAGTTTGACCATCTATCGCGAAGTTTGTCCACGCACTTTTCGCCGGTACGTTCAGTGTCAATGTTGAGATGAGGTTGTCGTAGCTCGATACCCAAATCCCTGTGATGGAGTCGCTTCCCTTTAAATCGTTGTTGATATATAGCGCTATGTCATTATAACTAAACGTTGTGATCGCTGACCCACTTATGTAGATCTTACCGTTTCCATCGGTTCCCATCACCAGTCTCACTACATCATTGATTGCGAGGTTGTAGCGTGTGCCACCGAGCTCCACATAGGAGTAAGCTCCGGTCACCCGGAACTCAAGATAACCTCCTTGCATCAGAGAGCCCGACTTTCCTTCTCCCGTGTTGAGCAAGGTATCATGCCAGGTCTGGGGTGATGTAACGGTGATGTAGTCGATCTTAGTCTCGGTCGAGAACCCATACGCATTGCTCACGGTCAGGCTGACGGTGTAGTTGCCAGCACTCACATAGGTGTGCACGGGGCTCTGCTCGGTCGATGTGCTCCCGTCGCCGAAGTCCCAGGACCACGAAGTTATATCGCCGATGCTCTCGTCGGTGAACTGGACCGCGAGGGGCACGCTACCCGCAGTGACGTTCGCGGTGAAGCTTGCTTCCAGGGGTTCCGGCGTGGGCGTCGGGGTTGCAGTCTCGGTGGGTGTCGGGGTTGCAGTCTCGGTGGGTGTCGGGGTTGCAGTCCCTCCCGACCCACCCCCTCCGATATCGTGGAGGAGCCAGTAGCTGCCGGCGCGGTTCACACCCTCTCCGACAATCTGGATATGAGCGTTATCGGGCACGTCGCTGAGCACAAGGGCCTCCCCGGTCTTCCACGATGTCCAGGTGTCATACTCAGTGCCCGTGGCGTCGACGAGTTTGAAGTTCTCCGTCCGCTTGCCGCCGTTGATCAGGATCTCAAAGTGCCCCCGCTCCAGAGGGTCGCCGCCATCATGGTAGATGTAGAGTTTCCCCTCCACTGTCACGTTACGGGCAATCATCGCCGGCGCCGCATCTCCGATCGGGTGGGAGAGGAGCGTTACCACAAAGATCGCCGCCACTGTCACGAATATGGCAATGAGGGCCGCGACGGCGATGAGGTCAGAGACGGCGGTGTCGGATTCCATGGTGGTTGCGCCCTCACATCTCAGAACGGGTAGTCCTCGGGATTGGCGATGTATTCTTCGATGTTCTTGAAGGTGACTGTTGCCCAACCACTCTCAATAAAGAACCCATCACGGGCGATGACGACTCCTTCAAGGGAGTTCCCACCAAAGATCACCTTCCCTTTAGGGGCGAAAAAGACGCCAGTTACCAGTTGTTCGTTCCCTGTGATTGATATGTCGCCGTTGTTTGCGACGATGACGACATTATGTACGGGGTTTCTCGATACTTCGGAGGAGTAACTGTCGGCAAAGATCTTCAGGTTACTTTCCAGATATCCACTTGACGTGTAATTTCGTGCATCGTACCATTCAGAAGGTTTTGTGGAGGATACCTCCAGAACCGGCATCTCAAACTCCCAATCCTTTGCTTTGTGGACGCATTTTCCAATTATGTTGGCATCATAATTGCTGGGAGCCATGAGTGTGCCGGTGTAGTAGATGCGTTTGTTCTCCGCAAGCGTGGGGGCAGAATCATCGCCGAGGATAAGATCTCCGTCGACGTAGACGTTTCCGTGGATATCTGCGTTTTTCAGACGGAAATCGCCGTTAATGTATACATCACCGTAGACAGGCCATCCTCCGTCCCACGACACACTGTTCCATAATTCAAGAGTGCCGTTGACGTATATGGAACCAGGATCTTCCGATGACCCAAGGGCGGCTTTCCCACTGCTGAGGTTAACATCGCCATCAATATAGATATACGAGACTTCGATACCACCGGTCCCTCCAAGATCTTTTGTTTCCAGCCCCCCTTTAATGACAACAGTTGCCCCCGGGCCGTTGACAGTCGTACCCCCAGTTCCTGCTCCTCCCTGCCCCATGCTGAGCGTGGTTCCATAGACAAAGACGTTCTCATTGACAACGAAGTCGATGAACTCCTCCGGCTCCTCAGGATCCTCCTCCGGCGGCTTCACCGGGTCCGGGTCAAACCCTCCCCCTCCCCTGAGGCGCACCTCGGTGAGGATCACCTCGCCGCCACCCCCCACGAGTGTCGTCACGATCACACGATGGAAGTCTGTGCTGCCCCCATTGTAGGCGATATCCTCCCCGATACCCCAGACACCGCCTTCCGGGCTGCTAAAATTCCCGGTCTCGTCCACAAGCCCGCCCCCATCAGCGACGTATATCCGGTACTCCCCCACCCTCAGGGGATCTCCCCCCTCGTGGGCGAGGCCAAACTTACCGCTCTCATTCTTCGCGACGATGGCCGCGTGGGGGATCTCGCCCGGCTGGGGGGCGGAGAGGACGATTGCCGCCACAATTGCCACAGCAAGGACGGTCACGCCGACCAGAAGGGTGGTCGCGACCACCTCAGAGACACCCTCCTCGCCGCGACGCCACCCCATACCCTCACTCCACCAGGGACGCTGCGCCGTGGATCGTCACCGTGTAGTTCGCCGGGTACACGGCGAGTATGACTTTCTTGCCGCCCTCTGGCTCGACGGTGAGTATAGCCCTCTCGCCACCTTCGCTATACTCAGATGCGAGCAGCGTGGTGACACCCTCCGCTCTCGGCCCGACCTCATCAAACGCCCTCTTCCAGGCTCTGACCGACACCGGGCCATCGTCAACCTCGATGGCCAGGCTCACCTTATCGTATTCCCCGCCAAGGGAGGATTCCAGGTTCAGACGCATCCGGGTCTCGATCCGCACCGGCCCCGACCCCGCGATCATATCCGACCCCGCAAGGCTGATCGGGGCTACGACGAGGTGAGTGTTATTGTTGGTGTCGTTGTAGACCGATATGGACGGCGCGACCCGCACCACCGCCTCCCCCTCCTGGATGAGGAAGACCGCACCCATCTGGTAGGTCCAGATCTGATCCACCCAGTAATGATTCGTGGACTCGTAGGTGAAGCTCCCGAGGGGGAGATCTGATATGAGATCTGAGTCTTCACCCTCCTCCCACACGGTGACGTTCAACCTCGCCCCGCCTTCCGCCACCGAGACCGTCCCCCCCGATCCTGCGGGAGTAAAGATAGGGAGCATAAGAGCTGTGCCCCCGGTCGTCGGCGCCCCCGTCCCGAGATCGAAGGCCATCGAGAGAAGAACCCCGCTCCGATCATTCACCCAGAGCGAGTCCAGACTGATCTTATAATCCACGAACCGGTCCTTCACATGGTTCATGTGCGCGATCTCATTCCCTCTCCCCGCCGCCGGGACCGCATAGACCTGGTAGACCGAGAGCGCAACGACGATCACGCCGAGGAGAAGCACAAAACCGACAACCTCAGAAAGACCGTCATCACGCGGGCAGGGAGTCATGCTCAGGGTAATTCTCTGTGTACAGCCTATATCTACCTATTGCTTCCTGTCATCAGCGATCTATCGGGCAAACACAAAACCGATAGCCACCAGACAGCGTCATGCCCCAACCGCCCCCATCCAGCCTCCCCTCCCCTCACCATCAAACCTTTTCATCTCCAGCCTCCCATATATGGAGCAGAGTATGCCGCAGAAACCAGGTCCATCCCCGGACAAAAAGACCCTCTCCCGGGGATGCATCCTCTGCCATGAGGGAGCTAAGATGGTCCTCTTCGTGACCGGGAGGTGCCGGCGGGCCTGCTGGTACTGCCCGCTCTCGCGCGAGAGGAAGGGCAGGGACGTCACCCTCGCAAACGATCGAAGCATAACAACCCACTCCGACATCATCAGGGAGGCCAGGATCATGAGCGCTCTCGGCACCGGCGTCACCGGTGGCGAACCGCTCCTCGTCCTCGACCGTGTGGTCGAGTTCTGCACACTCCTCAAGGAAGAGTTCGGCCCGGACCACCACATCCACCTCTACACCGGCCTAGCGCCGGACGAGTCCATGCTCAGACGCCTGCAGGGGCTCGTCGACGAGATCCGACTCCACCCGCCCCACGACTCCTGGCCACGGATCCTCGATACCGACTACGCCAGGTCAGCCATCCTCGCCCGCCGGATGGGTTTTTCGATTGGCATCGAGGTCCCATCACTCCCCGGGATCGGAAACCTCGCCGCCGCCCTGCCGCTCCTTGACTTCCTCAACATCAACGAACTCGAGTGGGGCGAGACCTGCGCCGCCGCCATGCGCAAGCGCGGGCTCGAGCTCGAGGACGGACTACATAACGCCGTCCTCGGTGCCAGAGAATGGGCAGAAGAGCTCCCCCCCGACCCCAAGATCCACTTCTGCACATCGATCTTCAAAGACTCGGTCCAGCTGAGGGAACGGCTAAGGCGGATCGCGGCCAACACTGCGCGTCCGTTTGATGAGGTGACAGATGACGGGACGATCGTCTACGGAGTCCTCGAACCGGCGGGCCCTCTTGACGGATTCCTGGACGATCTCAGTGAAGACGAATACGAGATTCACGATGGAAAGGTCGAGACGGCGTGGTGGATGCTCGCCGACAACGCCGACCGGGTGCCGGGCAGGAAGTACGTCATCGAACGGTACCCGAACGGCGGCATGGTGGTGGAGGTGACACCGCTCTGATGCTTCGATCAGCGATCGAACGCCTCTACGCGCGCTACCTTCTGTGGCAGGTGAGGCATCTCCCCCGGCACGTCGCGGTGATCCAGGACGGGAACCGCCGATTTGCCAGGAACCAAGGACTTGACACGGCGGCCGGGCACGAGCTTGGAGCCGATACCACGGAACAGGTCCTCGACTGGGCGTGCGAGCTCGGCGTGCGACACATCACGCTCTATACCTTCTCCACCGAGAACTTCCGGCGGGATGAGGACGAATTGAGATCGCTGTTCGCACTCTTCCAAAAAAAGTTCACGGCAATCCTGACCGACGAGCGGGTGCATAGAAACCATATCCGGGTGCAGATGATCGGCGACCGCTCTCTCCTCCCCGACGACCTCCTTGCAACCATCGAAGCGGCCGAAGCGGCAACATTACACTACGCTGACTACTTCATCAACGTCGCACTCGCCTACGGGGGGCGAAACGAGATCGTGCATGCCGCCCGGTCGATCCTCGACGGGGTAAAAGCCGGACTCATCGATCCCGGGATCATCAACCCCACGACCGTTGAAACCCACCTCAACCGGGGAGCGCCCATCCCCCCCGTCGATCTGATCATCCGCACCGGCAACGACTACCGGACATCCAACTTCCTCCCCTGGCTCGCAAACGGCCACGAGTCCGCCGTCTATTTCTGTGCCCCCTACTGGCCGGCATTCCGAAAGATCGATCTTCTGCGGGCGATCCGCGTCTACGATCAGCGCATGCACCTCAAGAAGCACGGGTAGCGATGCACCGGGAGGCATCACTACTCCCCAAACCGCCTCGCTCTGGACTGGAAATCCCTGAGCGCTCTGAGGAAATCCACTTTTCGCAGAAGCGCCCAGTTCACGTCGAGGAAGAAGAGCTCGGAGTAGACCGACTGCCAGATGAGAAAATCGGTCAGGTGGTCAGCGCCGGTCTTGATGACCAGATCCGGCTCATACTTGAACGTGAGATACGACTCAAGCAGCCTCTCATCGACCGATGCCGGATCCACCCCATCCTCGGCCATCCTCCTCACGCAGTCAGCGATCTCCTCCCGGCCACTCTTCCCGATCGCCACCGTCACATCCATACCCTCCCCGCTGATCTCCTGCCCATCCCGGTAATGCAGGGTCAGGCGAGCGATCGAGGAGATCCTTCGGATCTGCGAAAGACAACGCTCCAGCCGTACAGGATCATCGGTGCTGATGTGGAACATGACGCTTCCAATCCCGAGATCGCGGCACCACTGGACGGCGAGATAGAGGTTACCCGGTGCGTCGAGCATATCCTGCTCGGTGATCATAAAACAGATCTGCTCCGGGAACGTGCGGAGGTTGCGGAGGAGATACTTCTCGTAGAGACGGTAGATCACGAGAGCCACTCCATAAGTTCCGACAGAGTGAGGGTGTTTATGATATCATCTCGTGTGCACCAGCCCCGGCGCGCCAGCATGATGCCGTAACAGATATTCGAAAACTCGCCCACCCGGTGGGCATCAGTCCCTACAGCCAGTTTCACTCCCTTTTCCTTTGCACGCCAGACATAAATATCATCAAGATCCAGCCGGTGCGGCGACGCGTTGATCTCAAGCGCCGTCCCCGTCGCGGCCGCATGACCGATCACCCGATCGAGATCAACCGCATACGGCGGTCTTTTGCCGAGGAGCCTCCCCGTGGGGTGGCCGATGATATCGACGTGCTCGTTCTCCATCGCAGAGAGGATGCGCCGGGTCATGACATCCTGACTCTGGCCAAACCCCGAATGGACCGAGGCTATAACCAGGTCAAGGTCGGCAAGAACCCGGTTTGGGTAGCCGAGGCTGCCATCGCTCCTGATATCCACCTCGCTCCCGGCAAGGAGGTGACAAGTATGCCGCCGGTTGACCTGCTCGATATCGGCCCGTTGCTTCCTGAGACCCTCAGGCCGCACCCGGGATGAGTGATCCGTGATAGCGATATACTCATACCCCCGGGCATCCCCTGCGGCCGCCACGTCCTCGAGCGACTGGCGGCCGTCGCTTGCAGTCGTGTGCGCATGAAGGTCCCCGCGCAGATCAGGGTGTTCGACGAGGTCGGGGAGGGCACGATCGAGGGCGAGCTCGACCTCGCCCCGCCCCTCACGAAGCTCCGGCGGGATAACCTCCATACCGAGGAACGCGAAGATCTCCTCCTCGTTCTCGAACGTCTGCAGGCGCCCACTCGCAGGGTCCACAAGGCCACCCGGCTCCAGGCGACAGCCCCGTGCAAGCGCCGCCTCACTGAGCCGGGCCAGGAACTTCGGGGACCCGGTGGCGCAGAGGAGCGCTGTGCCGTACCGGGCCCGGTCGATGAACCTGACGTCCACCCGGGCACCGTGGAGCGAGAGCGAGATACCCCCCTCATCCTCGCCGACGACCGCATCGGCGGGTATGCGGCGCATGAGTTCATCCCGGCCTCCGGTGACAACGATCTCAATCCTGTCGATGGTGCTTGCGCCCCGACGATACCCCCCAGCAACCGTATACCCCCCCTCCGGAAGAAGCGCCACCACGTTCCCGAGCACGGTATCGGCACCTGGACGGGTCAGCGGATCAGACCTCTTGCGGTACCGCCTGATCCCCCTCCCTATCTCCTCTTCCCTCTTCGCGCCAAATCCCCTCACCACCCGGAGCCGCCTCCCCTTCACCGCCCGCTCCAGGTCATCCACAGTCAGGATGCCGAGCCGCTTCCAGAGGACGTGCGCCGTCCGTGGCCCCACACCGCCGACATCGAGGAGGTCGATGACCGATCCCGGTACAGCAGCCTGGAGATCTCTTAGCTCCCGAAACGACCCGGTCTCTGTGATCTCCTGGATCTGCCCGGCTATCCTGGTCCCAATACCGGGGATACGGGTGAGCGCCTCTTCACCGAGCCCGGCGACCGGAAGGGAGAGGTGCTCGACCTGCCGTGCTGCCCGCGCGTAGGCAGCTGCCCGGTATCCACCCCTTCCCGCGACCTCAAGCAGCCGGCCCATGAGCGCAAGCTGCCCCGCAACGTCGCTGTTCGTGACCTGCCTCTCAAGGTTCACCATGATCACTGATTCCCCGCAGGACCATATAGGCGTTAACCCTGCCTCCGCCCCACCGATCAGACCGGTGCGGGTATCGGGCGAACTCACCTTCATGGGGTAGAAACCAAATCCATAAACTGGTGGAGATGTAAGAAGCTTGAGAATGCTCTCTTCCACATTTGAGGATTATCTCGAAGCAGTCCTCATGATCACGGAGAACGGCGAGAATTCGGCGACGCCACAGGAGGTAGCGGCTGCAACCGGCGCCAAAGAGGCAGATGTCGGGGCAACCATCGCATCCCTGGTCGAAGAGGGGTACCTGGAACAGGCGCCGGACGGCACTCTTCAGCTGACCGAGAAAGGGAAGGCGGTTGCAGCGAAAGTGGCCCGGAAACACCGTGTACTCCAGTGCTTCCTGACTGAGGTGCTCGGTGTCGAGGAGAGCGCGGCAAGCCAGGAGGCCTGCGCGCTTGAGCATGGTATCTCCGACGAGACCATCGACCGTCTCTCCTCCTACATGGACGGCGGTGCCTGCCCCCCGCCCGGGCGACGTGCCCGGTGTCGCTGGGGTCGAGATGCCCATACGCTCCTCGACTGCAAGGAAGGAGACACCGTCCGGGTGGCGGCGATCCAGCGGCCCCGGCGAAACCGGAGGCTGCTCGACCTCGGCATCCTCCCCGGCGAGGTCGTGCAGATCCGGCGTAAACTCCCGAACTTCTCGGTCGTCGTCAGGGTAAAGGGCTGTGATATCGGCATCAGCCCTGAGATCGCCGCATCGATCATCGTGGAGTCGTGCCCACCGGCTGTTGCGGGCTAAGCCCGGCGGCACATCCAAGAGAAGGAAATCGCGATGACCCTGCACCAGCTGTACACGAAATATCTCTGGAACAACCCTATCCTGCGACCGATCATCCAGCAGACGACTCCCGCTTCAGGCGTACCCATGCCACCTGCGGGCCGCAGAGGCGGCTGTAGGGGCATACTCGCGAGCGCCGATGTGCCGTACGCTACACCGCCTGCGGGCGGCCAGAGCTCTACAGAAGGGATACCCCCTCTCCTGGTTGCGGCCAAGGACTCTGCGCGGTGGTACTGAATGAAGTTTGCACTGATCGGTAATCCTACCGTGGGGAAATCCCTGATCTTCAACCAGCTCACCGGCCTCGGCGTCGAGGTGAGCAACTACCCCGGGACCACCGTCGAGCTGCAGCGGGGAAACACCTGTTTCCAGCGGGAGATGGTCGAGATCGTGGACCTCCCCGGCATCTACTCGTTGGAAGGCGACTCAGAGGAAGAATTCCTGGTCCGCCGGTACCTGGATCAACAGGAGACCGATGTGGTCATCGTGGTGGCCAACGCCACGCGCCTTGAACGCAACCTCTACCTCCTCCTCCAGGTAGCCGAGTACGGCCTTCCGATGGTCGTCGTGCTGAACATGGTCGATGAAGCCGCGAAACTGGGACTCGAGATCGACCCCGGCCCGCTCCGCGACCGCCTCGGCGCTGAGGTGATCCTGACAGCCGCGTCGCTCGGAAAGAATATCGACCAGATCATACCGGCGGCGCTTGCCGCCACCCGCCCATCACAGGTGGAGATCCCCTATGACGATCACATAGAAGCCGCCATACGGAGCCTCGAGAAGGTGTTTGGGACCGACCGGCGGGCGAGCATCCAGGCACTCCAGGGGTTTGGCGATAACCCGGATCTCCTCGATGCAGCACGGACGATCGCCGAGGAGATCGAGTCCCGACGCCGGATGACGGCCGCCCAGATCATCGCCACCAACCGTCATAACTATGCCCGCGAGCTCGCGGGCCTCACCATCCGGGAGGAGGCGCCACCTCCGCGGACCGACCTCGACAGCATCCTGACGCGGGCGATCCCGGGTATCCCCATCCTCATCGGGATCCTCGTGGGGATGCTCCTCATAGTCTTCGTCGTAGGGTCGTTCCTCGAAGACCTGATCGTCGAGTTATTCGAGATCTTCGTGCTCCAGCCGTTCATCGCCATCGGACTGCCACCGCTCGTAGAGACGCTGGGAACAGCCCTCATACTCGCGCTCCAGGCAGGCCTTGGGATAGCATTTCCGTTCGTCTTCCTCTTCTACATAGCCATCTCGATCCTCGAGGACTCCGGGTATATGACCCGAGCCGCGTTCCTCGCTGATAACGCCATGCATCTGGTCGGGATGCACGGTGGTGCGGTCATCCCCCTCACCCTGGCGTTCGGGTGCAACGTGCCGGCGATCATGAGCGTGCGACTCCTGCGCTCCCGGCGTGAACGCATCATCGCCTCGTTCCTGGTCACGATGGTCCCCTGTTCAGCGCGGACCGTCATCATCGCCGGGATCGTAGCCAGTTTCGTCGGTATCGGGGCAGCATTCAGCGTTTACGCCATCGTCTTTGTTCTCATCATACTCACGGGGCTCGTCCTCTCCCGCGTGGCGCCCGGCGAACAGTTCGGGATGATCATGGAGATGGTCGCGCTCCGCCGACCTGATCCGAAGTTGGTGGCGAAGAAAGCCTGGGCGCGCCTCTCTGAGTTCCTCTTCATCGCGATGCCTCTCCTCCTCGCAGGGAGTGTCGTCCTCGGACTGCTCGAGTTCTTCGGTGTCATGGCCCTATTTGAGGGGATGGTTGAACCCTATACCATGGCCCTCCTCGGCCTCCCCGGCTACTCGGCCACAGCGCTCGTCTTTGGCGTCCTCAGAAAAGAGATGGCGTTTGAGACCCTTGCGATCCTTGCGGGGACTGCAGACCTCGGGTCGGTGCTCACGTCCCTTCAACTCTATATCTTCTCCGTCGTGACCGTCCTCTTCATCCCCTGTCTTGCGACCATAACGGTCCTCCTGCGTGAAGTCGGCTCCCGGATCACGATCGCAATCACGATCTACACCATCTCTCTCGGGTTATTTATCGGAGGCCTTATCTATCGTCTCCTGGCATAGGTATTATCAGGATGTACTCCTACACAACCGGCATCCCACTGGTCGACGAGGAGTTCGGGGGCCTGCGGGCTGCCACGAACGTCCTCATCCTGGCACCTCCCCTGGCCTACGCGGAGCGTATCGCCTACAGGGTAGCCTGCCCGGTGGCGGGCGAGTGGACGATCGCGATCTCGACCGATGACCGTGCCTCTGAGGTCGTCGGCGCGTTCCGAAACCTCGGAGCGAGCGGGAACCAGATCGGGATCATCGATGCGATCACGAAGAGCTCGGTGCCGACCCTCCGGGATACGTCGAAGGTGAAGTTCGTTGCAAGTCCTGTCAACCTGACCAGCATAGGGATCAAGTTCTCCCGGATGGTGGAGGATATGTGGAGGAAGAGTGTGATGGCCGAGTCTCCCGGACCGATGCCCCCGCCGCTCCGGCTCTGTATGAACTCGGTCTCGACCCTCCTTATGTACACCGGGCTGGAGGTGACCTTCCGGTTTCTCCACATCATAACGAACCGGGTGAAGAAACTGGAGGGGCTCGGTATCTATGTCCTCAACAGTGAGTCGTTCGATGAGAGGACCGTTGCCGCGATGAAACAGTTGATGAATATAGTCATCGAGGTGAGGTCAGGTGACGGAGGGGGGTTGGTGGAACGGGACCTCCGCATCGTAGGTATCCGTGGCAGGACGACTCCCCGGGTCCGCTACTTCTACGATGATGGAAGGTTGACGTTTGAGGAGCGCTGGTGAGAGTGCAGGACGGTCCCGATCGGCCGTGAGGAGATCGACCATGCTGACGTTTGTGGGACTCGGGCTCTACGATCTTGGGGATATATCCCTCAAGGGCCTCGAATGCATCCGGGATGCCGATACTGTCTACCTGGAGGCGTATACATCCCGGTTGATGGGGACCGGCATCGCTGAGATGGAGGCGCTCTTTGGGAAGGAGATCCGGGTGCTCGGCCGGGAGGACGTTGAACAGGATCCTCAGGATATCATAGAGGACGCCGTGCGGGGCCGCGTGGCGTTCCTGACGGCGGGGGATCCCATGGTCTCGACGACCCACGCCGATCTGCGGATGCGTGCCGCTGCCGCCGGTGTGGCGACGTCGATCATCCATGCTTCATCTATATCGAGCGCAGCCCCAGGCCTCTCCGGGCTCCAGAACTACCGGTTCGGAAAGTCCTGCTCGATCCCGTTTCCCGCAAAAGGCTGGTTCCCGACGACCCCTGTCGAGACGATCGGGGTCAACCTCGATCTCGGTCTGCACACGCTGGTCTACCTCGACATCCAGGAGAGCCGCTATATGCGTATACCTGAAGCGATCACCCTCATCGAGGAGATGGCGGCCCGGGTGCGCGAGATCGATCCGCCCGCTCTCTATGTGGGCATCGCCAGGGCAGGGTCGAGGTATCCGGTGGTCGCGGCGGGAACCGGTGCGAGACTGAAGGAGATCGATTTTGGGCCTCCGCTCCATATCCTCATCGTCCCGGCTGACCTCCATCCCATGGAGCGAGAGTACCTGGAGGTCTTTGCGGGGCTGTGAACCTCGATGATTACGGGACCCTCTTTGAGGAGGCCCTCTCCCGGACCCGGATCGCTGTCCCGGAAGGAACCCTTCTCCGCCGGGCAGCAGAAGAGGTGTTCGAGATGGCCGCCGCATACGAGGGCGACGGGAGAGTGTTTCTCCGATCCAATGATCCGGTGAATGCGCTTGCTGGATTTGCCTACGGGATTGGCTGGCTTGATGCAGGCTTAAGGCTCGGGCTGCTCGCACCTCTCGCCGACCACCCCCCGGGCGAGATCGACGACTGCATCCCTGGCGATAAGAGCATCCACCTCCACGAAAAGACCCACCGCTACCAGCGGATGCTCTGCCAGGCTCTCGCGATGGTCGAGCCGGCGCCGGATGAGTCGAGCCCGATACATGCTGGTTCAGAGGATTTCCACGTTGTGGCACGCTCCTGGTACATGGTAGGGCTGGAATGCCTCGAGGCGGGGGACTTTGCCGGCTCCCTCGCCCGACTCAGCTACGGGTATGCCTGGCTCGATGCCGGCATCAGGGCAGGGCTGCTACGGGTCACCGGAGAGCGGGGGCTCTTTACGGTATAGTGCGGCGATCCTCCAGCCCGGCTGATCGGGTCTGCTCCAGAGGGGGGGGTGATCCGGCGTCGGCAGATGATGCACCAGGGCTGAGGAGAGCGCACCACCTCGTGCCGAAGCCTGCAGGGGATCCACCGGTCAGCGCGGGAATTCCTCTCTAGCTCCCGTGACGCTCCTATCTAACCGATCCGGCACCTCGTCGCCGGGAAAATAAAACCACCGATTATATAGTAGCTCCACGATATTTTATTAGTCCAGATTCAGGTAATTTTCCGGGAGAAGCAGGAGTTTCCAGCGACGATCGGTTCCAGGAAATCGGCTCTGCGGAACCAGGAGTGTGAGGGATGGAGAAATTTCAGTGGAAGTGGCTGCTCGTCTCGATCGGGTTTAGCGCTCTCGTCATGGGGGGGGTCCTGTACTTCACCGTCGATGAGATGACGATCGAGTTTCTCAGCCGCGTAAACCCCTTCTACCTGATCCTTGCTGTCCTCCTCCACATCCTCTCACTCGGATTCTGGGCGCTCCGCATCCAGAAGATGTCGGCATCCCTCGGCTACCGGGTGGGTTTTAAGTACTGTCTGAATCTGGTTCTGGCGAATATGCTTGTTGCGGCGGTGACTCCATCACAGGCTGGCGGTGAACCGGTCCGGGTCCACGAACTCTACCGGGCAGGTGTCCCCGTCGGGGATGCTACCGCCATCGTCATCATGGAGCGGGTCATCGATGGGATCGTGCTCGGGGCGGGAGGGGCCTTTGCCATGCTCTTCCTTGGGAGGTACTGGAGCAGCCTCGCCTCGGGGTTCAGTGGGGTGAGTATCCTCATGTACGCCGCCTGGGTATCAGTCACCATCTTTGTGTTGATCTTCGTCTACTCGGTGAGGAATCCCGACCACCTCAAGCGGGTCCTCAAACGGATATCACGCTGGATCGACCGGCGCTGGCACTTACGACGGCTCGAACAGCTCCTGGAGACGATCGACCGGGAGGTGGACAACTTCAACCACGGTCTTGTTGAGTTCGTGAACCACGGGAAGAGCGGTCTTGTATGGGGTTTTTTCTTTACGGCCCTCTTCTGGCTCTCAGAGTTCGTCATCGCATCGATGCTTCTCCTGGGGCTCGACCAGCAACCGTACTTCATCGAGTCGTTCGTCGTCCAGCTTATCATCGCCGTTATCATGATGATCCCGCTCACACCCGGGGGCTCGGGTGTTGCGGAACTCAGTGCCACGTCATTCTACAGCCTCTTCGTCCCGTCGTCGATCGTCGGCATCTTTGTCCTCTTATGGAGGCTGATCATCTATTACCTAAACATCTTCCTCGGTCTGTTGCCGAGCCTCTCGATTGTACGGCGCGAATTTCTCGCTCGCGCCAGAAGGCAGCGATGATCCACCCCAAGGTTTAAACGTTATCAGACCTATTGTCAGATCACATGACAGCGCAGAGTTGCCGGGTGCAGGGTGTATTCATGTCAGTGAGCGATATGGGGGCAGCACCGACCGTCGTCCTGGATACCGGGAGTGACAGTACAATACCCATATATGTCGGATTATGGGAGGCGATATCGATAAACAACGCATTGATCAGTGAGATGCTTCCCCGGCCCATCACCCACGACCTCATCGTCGATCTCTTTAAGAGGTTCGATGTCACGCTTGACGCCCTGCATATCGACTCGCTGGAGGAAGGGGTCTTCTACGCCAAACTCCTCCTCAGTCAGGGCTCACGCACCGAGGTCATGGACTGTAGACCGAGCGACGGTATAGCTATTGCTCTACGCTACCAGGCCCCCATCATGATCGAGGATGCCGTTGTCGCAAGCGCAGCGGTCAAGAGGGATGACCTCCCGAGGATGGTTGACCTGAAAGAGTATCTCTGAAGAGTTTGAGACGGGTAACGCGCCTCCCACGCATCCCCCGGCCTGTTTGCGCGAAAAAAACCCCACTTCCTCTTATCCAATTCATACGAAGGCTAGCACCAGCAAGGACGTGAAACCTGCGGGATGGGTGCCTCCTGGTGCACAGCAGGCAATCCATCTTATATGCTGAGATGCCGATGTGCCGCAAGATCACGCGTCAGCTCACTTTGCGAACCCTTTAGAGGAATAATATACAATTTATACACCAAAAAATACAGTTTTTCATCTTTCATATACTTCTCATGCACTGCCTCCTCCCGCCCCCCTCTCGTTCACTGAATACCGTCATCCAGCCGGCGGTTGACCACCAATGGGTCACTGTCTCCCAGACTCCCCTCCCCGCGCTCATTGTTGCCTCGTTCCTTGACAAACCCTGGACGACCAATCTGATCGTCGAGACGGTGATCACCGAGAAAAACCCACGGGGACGGCCGAAGATCCGGGCCAGCGACCCGCAGCTGCGGCAGGATGGTTACCTGGCCGAACTGCGCAAGGTGGAATCGTTTGTGCTGTTGACGAATGTCCCCGCTGAGCGTGCCCCTGCCCGCGAGATACTTTGTCTGTACAAAGGGCAGAAGAGGGTCGAGGATAACTTTTCAGTCATCAAGCGGCCGATGATGGCTGACATGATCTACTTGAAGAAGCCAGAGCGGATCGCTGCTCTCGTGACATTGTTGGCGCTTTCTCTCCTGATTCAGGTGGTGATCCGGGTGCTGGTACGCCGAAATCTGGATGTTTTGTCAACACCGCCCGGACTCGATCACGGGTGTAAACCGCTCATTCGACCTGGATTTAAGAAGATCTTCCGATTCCTTGGTTATTTTTCTGGTATCACTATCGGCGGTGAGCGCCGGTTCCGGTGTATATCCCCGGATCATGAGAAGAATCTGGTAACCTGGCTGCGATTGCTGGAGTTTGACGTGGGCATGTAGTTTCTGCAGCGTCGGGAGCGTCACGGGAAACGGGAGTGAAGAGCGAAAGCGCTCGATCTTTAAGGTGATTTGGGGGCAGTGAGGAAGTAGTAAGCTGTGATGTTCTGGATACTACCATCAGAGGGGGAGCGGGAGGGGTGCCTCGATCGAGATGTTGGTGATGGGAGAGAAAAATAGCAGGAGAGGTGGGGTAAGGGTTCGCAATGTGAGAAAGAAGAGATCGCCAGACACACGAACCACCAGACAACGTTTGCCGCTGTTCACGAGCTCACAGTCGAGGGGAAGCGAGTGGTGGTCTTCGAGATCCCTCCGGCCGCGCGCGGCATTCCGACCACATGGAATGGCGTTGCATATGGTCGTATCCACGAATCTCTCGGCCCCCTTGCCCTCTATGAGATCGAAGAGATACGCAACCAGACCCCTCAGGACGACTGGTCGGTGAACGTCTGCGAGGGAGCCACGCTTGCGGATCTCGATCATGAGGCGATCGCCTTTGCACGGGAGAAATACAAGGAAAAGCATCAGGATCTCGCAGAAGAGGTCGACGAGTGGGATGACAGTTCATTCCTTGCCAGGGCGCATGTCTGTCGCCGGGGTAAGATCACGAATGCCGCACTCATCCTCCTCGGAAAGGGTGAAGCCGTACATCTACTCTCACCTGCAATTGCACACATCACCTGGGTTCTCAGGGACCAGAACGAGGTGGAGATCGACTACGCCCATTTCGGGCCGCCGCTGATCCTCGCCGTCGACAGGGTTTTTGACAAGATCTGAAATCTCACCGTTCGCCACATATCAGGAGAGACATTGTTTCCTCTTGAGGTGACACAGTATGACCCCTGGGTGATTCGCGAAGCGTTGCACAACTGCATCGCCCATCAGGACTACCAGCAGTCTTCCCGCATCACCGTGACCGAGAGGCCGGGTTCCCTCATGTTCACTAATTGCGGCGATTTTATACCGGAGAGCGTCCAAAACGTGATCGAGCGTGATATGCCGCCTGATCGGTATCGAAATCCCTTCCTTGCCGGTGCAATGGTCGAGTTGAAGATGATCGACACCATCGGCAGCGGGATCAAGCGCATGTTTCGGGTACAGCGGGACCGCAATTTCCCGATGCCGGATTACGATCTCAACGAGGAAGGTGTGGTGCGGGTCACGATTCCCGGCCGGGTGATCGATGAGCGCTACACCCGGATGCTGATCGAGCGGAGGGATCTGACACTGATGGATGTGATCGCTCTCGATAAGGTACAGAAGGGGTATTCCATCACACCGGAGGACCGAACCGTTCTCCGGAAGAAGAAACTCATCGAGGGGCGACATCCGAATCTCTATGTCTCGGAGAGTGTTGCGGTCGAGATCGATACGCGGGCTGATTATATCCGGAAGCGGTCGTTTGACAAGGCATATTTCAAGGATATGATAGTGGCATATCTCCAGACCTATCATGAGGCGGAGAGAGCGAATATTGAAGACCTGCTACTGGATAAGGTTTCCGATGCTCTGAATGAGAATCAAAAACGCCGTTTCATTAAGGATCTGCTCCAGGAGATGCGGATAGAGGGAACGATCATGACTATCGGGAAGACAAGGAGTGCGAAATGGGTGCTCCCCACCTCAACCCCGGAGAAGGCATGATTGGGAATCTAATTATGGCGATGATTGTCGAAGTGATGCCAAATGTTTGGACTCAAATCGCGAAATAAGCGGCTTTGCGTTGATATTACAAACCCTGGATTGGACGAAGATTGCCGGAGATGGTTGAATCGACGCCAAATATTTGAACCCGGATCGCAAAATAACCTGTTTTGCATTGATATTGTAAACCTGGGATTGATGGAAGATTGGCGGAAGGATGCCGCGGCTCCAAAGGGCTGAACGACGTTAGTGCTCTACTTTTATAACAGGAATGAATAATTCAGAAATTCTTTCCATGTCCAGATGCAATCCGTAATACCTTCCCTCATTGCCGGCGCTTTGCCTTTCTTTGCATCGATGAAGATAGTTAGCGACGCATCGATATAACGAGGCGTTGGACTGTTACAATCAGAGTCTGGCGATCAAGCGGGAGCTCGGCAATCGGGGCGGCGAGGGGATCCTTCACCGACCAGGGCACCGATGACCGCCGAAGATGCCGGCCGCGCCCGGGAAGGCCTCTCGTAATAGGTCAAGGTCGGTGATGCTCCCCTCGCTGAACGTCACCCGGCGAGGAGGTGCTCAATGTTCTCCCGGCGCCCGGTCGCGAGGTTGTCGATGATCACGACGTCGTGGTGCTGTGCCAACGTTTCCGCAAGGTTTGGGGCCCGGGCCGGCCCCGCCGGTGACGATGGAGCGCATGAAGGATTTAGGGTGGGGGACGGTTTAGGGCTTTCTGAATTGAGCCCGGGCATCCGGGTTTGATACGGGTCTGCGAGGACATCTGCCGTCCTCACCCGCATGCCTGAGCACCCTCACGATCACCCCTCAGCCGCCACCCCGCCGGCCCCGGCGCTCACCACCGAACCCCCCTTCGCTCGCACCTTGCGGTTCTCCCGCTCGCTTTCGTTCGCGTCTCGCGCCCTGCGGTGCTCGAACTCCTGCCCAAGTTCTCAGGCAGATCGGCTCGCCGGCTCTGAGCACAAGCCGGCCCTCCATCGCCGGGGCGCGTTGCCTTTAGCCGGCATCGTTCTTCGTGTCACAGCCGGCCGATCTACACCTGCACGGGAAAAGTGGGGGCCGCTGGCCCATCCTTTGAACGCCGGCACCCATCGTCGCTCCTCGCTGGCCCTATGCAGGTGGCGCTCATAGCAAACTGAACGCTTTCCTGCATCAAATTGCTGAAACGACTTCCCGTTGGTTATCGTCGCACAGGGAGGATCCTGAAGAGGATGTCTCCCTCCCGGCAGAGGCTTTTGGGATGACCTCACGATTCAGCTATTATGGGCTAAAATGCGGCGGGTAATTCGACACAAAGAGTAAAAATCCTACAGGCCATAGATGTTCAGCGCTATCTGTATCGTAAAGTTTATTTTTTGATTCGGCCAAAGAACGATCAACCTATGTCAGGCAAGCACGGGAATCCCCTGTCAGGCAGGATCAGGGGTACCCTGGGTCCGCAGATGGTCATGGCGGAACCCGGGTTTGGGGCAGGTCACCCCGGCCGTGAATACTGGTATCCGGATTGATCAGGTTGTGCTACATGGCTGAAGAGTATGTTAAGACGAAGATCGAGAGAGTTCGTTACCTCTTTAAGTTTGAGACACTTTCGTCGTACACTGCAATAAGCGAGATTACATTTGCGAACGAAGGCCTTGAGTACATCAACATCATCAAATACGATCTCGGTGAGTACAAGCCCTTTCTGAAGATCACCGATACGAACGATGAAATTCTGGAGTTTGCGAGAGCGCAAGAGGCGGGACAGGGGGAGTATTCTGACTATCTTATCAACATCTACCTGCCGAAGGGCCGGGAATTACAGCCACATTGCCGACGAACAATCACCTTTCAAAACTATTCCCTTCCTTCGGACAGCAACGAAGAGTCCAATTATAAAAATGCAAAGTACATTGTGTTTCATTTCGAAATGGCTGATGAGGTCAACTCCTACGTCATCATCGAATCTACAGAACATTTTGACTTTAGCGACGTGGTCGATGTGGTCGACCAGAATGGAGAGGAGATTGATGAGCACGAGTTAGTGAAGCTCGTCGAGGATGAGAAGATAGTCGGCCATAGTAGTGGAAATCGGACATACCTCTCATTTAAGGGTGATTGTGCCAGGCGGATACTGAGGATCACCCACAGGCATGATGTCCCCAAGAGACTTTTGAACTGGATACGAGTTGGCCTGGGTTTTGGTGTAGTGTCGGCATTGCTTGTCCCTATCGGTCTGTTGTACTCGCTTGGCAACGGTGTCGTTGGTAGTCTCAACGTATTCGTCACGTATCCCGTATTCGTAATCACGACGCTGATCGTAATCAAGGGGTGGCTGTTCCTCAAAGACCTGGATAGTCAACTGGAGCTTTACAATACAGCATACATCGTTTTGGTTGCTCTCCTGATCATCGAGTTGGTCGGTATATTTGCATCGTTTTGCCTGATGAATGGCACCGGACCTTGATCTGATAACTTTTTCCACCATCAAAATTCCACTATCAGGCCGTGACGTTTTAGTAGATCTAAACTGCCCGGACACTCGAAAATGAGTGTCCAGAGTTCTCTCTGAGATGTCGGACAGAATCGATTACATCGAATGACAAATACAACTAAATACAATAAGATTACACAGTATTGCAAATGACAGAGGATTGCAGGGCGACCTTCCTTCCCATTCGAGCCTCATATGCAGATATGATCCGCGGGAAAAAAGAAGTTAAGCGGCTGGAGAAGGAGATTGAGGAAGGGTTGGCCAGGAAGAGCAAGATAAAAATTTCGAGTTGAGTGACCTCTCCTCGCCTATCAGCCGGCCCTCCATCGCTGAAACCCGTCACGTCACAGCCGGCTTCTCGGCCCGCCCGGCCTCGCGCACGGGAAAGAGCTGCCGACAGATCGGCTCGCCGGCTCCGGGCACAAGCCGGCCCTCCATCGCCGGGGTGCGCCGTGTTCAGCCGGCTTCTTGACCAGCCGGCCTCCTCCTCAATACGTATCTATCTAAGCACAGAAAGGCTGATGGATCGAGAGCTCTTATCCGCTCTTATGTACTCCTCGTGGAAGAGTTAGGGATGAAATATAATTGGGTGTGTTATGTGAGGGGGGTTTGCAAAGGAAGTGTTAACTCTGATGCCAGGTTTTGATGAGTGATGACCGATATATTTTGGCATCAGGAAAATCTGTGACTTCCTCTATTATCAGGCTGTGCCAGAATTCACAATTTCGGTCATGAGCAGATAATTCCCGTTCTGTAGTCTGGTGCCATGATCTGTATCTCACAACCTCCCACACTGCCACTTCTATAGCATGAAGGAGCCTCCACCCCTCCATCATAGCCCAACATTGATGGATCCAACATCTCCGCAACCGAATTCACCCTGGAGGGCGATCCTCTTTGCACTATGGGGAGGTTCTTGATCCTCTCGATCGGCACATTTCTACAGATGACCCCCAGATTATGGCCTATCGCATGTAACAGACATTCTCCCTTGACTTTTTCCAATCCA
>FZPS01000099.1_pt257 | contig 21444 bp, 17 predicted proteins | sample 1817821 | NCBI WGS metagenome assembly FZPS01 (sample SAMEA104158645, study PRJEB21678) | metagenome | place: Germany | collected 2015-04-21 | reverse complement strand
ACAGGATAATTCCTTGCAAACCCGGTAAAAGTTTTTCTATTTAAATAAATTATGAAATTAACATATTGAGGAAGAAGTAGGATACAGGTGATTAATGAGACTATAAAACAAAGTCTGCGTTCACTTGATTCAGTTCGTCCACTCTATATTCTGCCTGACGATCTGTTAGCCGAAGAAGTGCTTATTCCTGGGTTTCAGAACTCTACTAATGTTGATTGTATGGTGGGCTTCTTTTCGAGTGAGGTACTCGTATCGCTAGCACCTGGATTAGCGACGTATATTAATGCCACCCAAAACAGCTTTCGTCTTATAGTTAGTCCCATATTGCGCGCAGAAGATCAGGCTGCGATCGAAGAAGGATTGAAATCTGCTGAAGACGTAGCACAAGAAATTCTGGAAGAACTTATTGTAACTGAAGACCTGCTAAAAATACATACGCTCAAATGCCTCTCATGGCTGTTATGCAAAAGGCGTCTAGAGATAAAAGTCGCTTTAATGAAAGACGCGCTCTTTCATCCAAAAGTGTGGCTGTTCAAAGATGGTGAAGATGTCATTGCTGTGCATGGATCAAGCAACGTGACCTATGCGGGAATCCGCAAGAACATAGAACAAATCGCGATATCAAAATCGTGGCAGGATCAGAGCCAGCGCTATATTACTGACAAGCTATGTTGCGAGTTTAGTAGACTATGGCAGAACAAGAACGATAGTTGTATAGTAATCGGAATGCCGGAGGCGGTCCAGCAAAGGTTGTTACGGACCTACAGTTCGGAGATGCCACCCACAGAGGATGAATTACGAACTCTTTATGCCAGGGCAACTGTATTGGGAAAAGAGCCCAAACCCTCCGGAACCGTTTTGATACCGGATACGAGATTTGCGATTCCGGATTGGCTCCAATATGAGGATGGCCCGTTCGAGCATCAGGGCAAGGCGGCTAAGGCATGGCACAACGCCGGATGCCGCGGTGTACTAGAAATGGCGACAGGCTCGGGTAAGACAATAACCTCATTGATTTGTTCGTACCATCTCTACGAAGAGCACAAACCTCTTCTGATTGTCATTGCGGCGCCCTATGTACCACTAATCGAACAATGGTGTAATGAAATAACTCTGTTTGGACTGAAACCAATAAATCTTACTACGGCCGGTGGTGCGCTAAAACGCTCGAAAGAGCTGCAAAGACTCAGGCGGCGTTTGCGCACAGGGCTATCAGACGTAGAGGTGGTTGTTGTTAGTCATGTAACACTTTGCACCTCGGATTTCCTCTCTGCAATTGAGGGCTTTGACTGTTCACGTATGTTAATTGCGGATGAGGTCCACAATCTCGGCCGGCAGTCTTTTATTAACGATCCACCGAATTTTTTTGAATATCGTCTCGGGTTATCAGCTACGCCTATACGCCAATATGATGAAGAGGGTACGGAAGCGCTGTTTAGTTTCTTTGGTCCAGCGGTATTCCAATATACCCTTGAAGAAGCCATTGGTCGATGCCTTGTCGAGTACGATTACTATATTCACCCGGTATATTTAACGGAAAATGAGATGGACGGATGGTTTGAACTGACGAGTAAGATCAAACAAAATGCTTGGCGCAGCGACGACGGAAAGCCAGACGAATATCTATCGAAACTGCTGCGCGATCGGCGTGTATTGCTAGAAAACGCTTCAGGCAAGATTGCAGTACTTGGAGAATTACTCGAGAAAGAAGATATAAGTAGACTGCGGCATACTCTGATCTACACTTCCGACAAAAGTCCTAACCAACTCGAAAATGTAAATCGACTGCTACGACAGAAGAACATACTGTTTCATCAACTTACCGCTAGGGAGACCTCAAACCGTGACCAGACAAGGCGGATCATTATGTCCTTCCAAGAGGGTGAAATTCAAGTCTTAACGGCAAAGCGCGTGCTTGACGAAGGGGTGAACATTCCGCAAATATTCAAAGCTTTTATCCTCGCGAGCACGACCGTTGAACGACAATGGGTACAGCGACGCGGACGGTTGTTACGCAGATGCAGTGACATTGGGAAGACTCACAGCATTATTCATGACCTGTTGGCGTTGCCACCAAGGTTAGAGGAAGGGCTCGATCCCGATGCTCGGACTCTTGTGCGTTCTGAATTGCGCCGGGTACAAGCATTTGCGAGGCTTGCGAGAAATGCAGGGCGACCGGACGGACCATTGGCGACGATTGACAAAATGGTTGATGCGGCGTACCTCTAACAACCGAGGGAGGGTAAATTTTAATGAACGACAAAAAGGTAGTCTCTATTATCTTTAAGCAATGTCAGGAGATAGAAGAACGATGTGAGGGCTACAGAGAAGCGATTATCGAGTTAATTACAGAAATCCTTGATTGCGAAAGACGGCACCGAATCTCGCCTACGAATATTCAAAAGTTGATTAACGATAAGTGTAACGCAGCCGCGCGGTTTTTAGCAGCTAAACACAGCCATGGAATAGATATGGAGGAGATAGACTCATGAAACTACTTAGGGCCGAATTTCAGAATTTTCGCTTGCTTCGCGATCTGAAACTTGAATTCTCCAGCGTTTCCAACAGGAAGCTAACGGTCATTCGTGCTGCAAATGAGTCAGGTAAAACTACAATTTTACATGGTCTACAATGGGCGCTATACGGAGACGCAGCACTACCCGGCAAAGGAGTTGGTTTTCGCTTGCATCCAATCGACTGGGAAGAAAGCGAAGGCAACCGGGTTCCGATCACCGCGACGGTCGAATTTGAACTAACAACCCATCGGCGGGTCGGCGGTGAGTTGCGTGAAACGCGACGACGTTACCGCTTGGTTCGCTCGGCTTTTGAAGAGGTAGATAGCCAGACACGTTCGAGTTCAACTATAAAGCTGTTTGAGTTCAAAGACAGCGGCGTAATTCCTGTCACTTCGCCGGAGGCATTAATCAATGAAGAATTGTCGCCTCAATTGCGAGAAGTGTTTTTTACCGACGGTGACCGTGCATTAAGTTTTATCGAAGCAGATGTTGCCTTATCTACGAAGCGCGAGCGTGTGCAGCGCGCTATACGCTCCCTTCTTGGCCTTGGTGTAATCGAGGATGCGATCAAGCATGTTAACAAATCGGCTAGGGAAGTAAATAAGAAGGCGAAACAAGTCGGCAGCGGCAGTGAGCTAAACAATATTGCTTCACGCCTGGAAGCGATTGAGAACGACCTTGAAAGGATGGAGGCAGAACTCGCGGATGCCAAACAGCAATTTGGAGCTTTCGATGAAAAGCTCAATGAGATAGATCGCAAGATTATGGTGGCATTGCAAAAGGGTGACAAAGAGAAGCTACGCAAGGATCTAGAAAAAACAGACCGCGAAATTAAACAGCTCGACGAACAGCTTAAAGCAGCGAATAAGGAACACTCAGCACTGTTCCGAAGCCATTTACTTGCAACGGATCTTCTCGCTCCGCTACTTGATAGCGCATTCAAAAAACTCGAAGAATTGCACGATCAGCGGAAGATTCCCAACACAACAGTTCCAGTATTGGATGACCGGCTCTCTATGAAAGAATGTATCTGTGGGGAGTCATTAGAACCAGGGCAACCAGACAATGACAGGCGCCGCGCACATATCCATATGCTGATTAAAGATAGCCAACGCGCCGACGAAATCCAGAAGAGCCTTACTGATCTTTATTTTGGCGTGAAATCATTACAAAGAGGCGGTGATAACGAGTCTAGTAATTGGCTAAAAGAATTCGAAAAAGTATCCCAACGGCGTGACGGTATTCAGGCACTACGCGATGAAGCGGGACGGAAGTATCGGGCATTGGAATTACAACTAGACTCACTTCCTGACACGGACATCCAAGGTCTGCGCGAAACGCGTCGCCAATACATGGAACAACGTGACCGTTATTTGGCGAAACAGTCAACTATCGAGACACAGCTTGCCGAAGCGAGGCGTGAACGTGAAAAATTGGTGGGCAAACGCGACCGTTTTCTCAGGGAGCAGCAGAAGGGTGTTCGTATCTTGGCTGAACTAGAAGTAACTCAAGACGTGATGAGAGTTTTGCAAAGTACATATGAACAAATTACTAATGAGGAATTACAAAAAGTCAGTGAACTGATGAACGAAATCTTCCTTGACATGATTGGGGCGGACCCGGAACAGGGTGCGATCATCCAGCAAGCTGAGATCAACCAAGACTTTGATATTGTTGTCTACGGACCGAACAAAAGGACTCTAAACCCGGACCGCGACCTTAATGGTGCATCGCGTCGCGCCCTAACACTTGCCTTTATACTAGCACTGACGAAGGTTAGCGAAGTCGAAGCGCCGAATGTCATCGACACACCACTTGGCATGACAAGTGATTTCGTCAAGCGCTCCATCTTACGCACACTGGTACGTGAAAGCGCTCAGCCAATCCTGTTTCTAACGCGTGCTGAAATTGCGGGGTGTGAGGATATCATCGACGAAGCAGCAGGCGAAGTCTTTACGCTGACTAACCCGGCACATTACCCGAAAATGCTTGTTAACGAACCGGGGGTTACAGAACGTAAGATTCTCCGGTGCGAATGCAATCACCGTGAAGAATGTCAACTTTGTGAACGTCACGCGGATGCTCAGGTCGTTTCAGAAATAGCATTATAAGAGGTGATGATGATGGACAGATACTACAACCCCTTTCAAGCTATCGACATTAATGTACCAGTCGAATTTCACGAAGCTTTCACCCGCTACTGCCAGCGGAGTGCTGACGCAATTATTGATCAGAGCCCATTTCCTCGCATGGTCGATCTATGGTTCCTCTCAGTCTGCGTTGCTGCTAGGCTGGGTTTGGAGCCTGCTGATATAACTAAATACGACACAACAAAGATCATCGACGGATCGATTTTTAGTAGTGATCCATGGCGTATTCACATACTGATGCTAATCGCGATTGCCAAGACTGACAACGTTGAGATAGTAACCGAACCACGAAAGGTAATGACGCTTGCGAACGGGCTTGCTGTCGCCGGGTTACCGGCAGTTATTAGAATGTTGAAGGAAGGCAGTGCTGAACCTATATGGAACCTATCCGACGCAATTGATAGCATACTTAGGGAACAAGATTAGTTAGGTTTTCACCAATAAAGGGGGTGATTCACGCCTTGAAGAGCATATTGATAATAACGCCGTCTTGATTATTCTCTGAGTGCCCATCAGTAGTGTAATAGGCGGCTACTTCGAATTTTAAACTGCTTTTTAAAGCAGAATCGAAATTTGCGGACTCATTGAAAGAGAATCATAATTAAAAAGGAATTTTATGAAAGTAAACAGAAGTAACTAAAAAATGATGACCCCTTAACCGCATAAATAATACAATAGCAAGGTTATTTTAGAATGGAAGAAGGCAACTATAGTGGATAAAAGAACCACAACAGTGTGGAAGCGCCAAGGTATCGGTAGTGCTGGACTGGGTGGTTATTTCTTTTACAGTAAACAGCGAGCATTATGATTATGGCAAATGCATGGAGCAGGTGGCGATGCAGACGGAAAGCCTGCAGAAGGACCTGGCCGCCGTGGGGCTTGAGCGGGACAGCCTGAAAACCGTTGATTTTGACATTGATACTCATTTTGAAAGGGTAAATGATCGGTATGTTTTTAGAGGGTATAAGGCGGTTCATCATCTAAAGGTTGAATTCCCCTTTGAGAAGGGTTATTTAAATAAAGTGCTGCGTGCCCTGAGCCGCACCCAGTCGCAGGCTCCTTTTTCAGTCTCTTTCCAGATTAAAGATCCGGAGCCCTTGCGGCATAAGGCCATAGCTGAAGCGGTAAAAAACGCTAAAATTAAAGCGAAGGTACTGGCCGAAGCAGCCGGCGTCATGGTGGGTAAGCTTGTGCACATAGATTATAGCTGGTCCGAGATACGCTTTCGTTCAAGCATGGAATATGAGATGGTGGCAGAATCAATGCCAAGCCCCGGCTATGATTTCACGCCGCAGGATGTAAATATCTCCGAATCGGTTACGGTTGTATGGGCTATTGATGATTGATAAACCATTTTTGTAGACTTAAAAGGGAAGATTCTAACGGGGAGCCGGTGATGATTTAATCCTGGTGCCCCTTTTTTCTTTGAGCTTTCAGTTTTTCCCCAAACTTGAGATTTAACGCGGCTGTTGATAAAATAAACTGGTACTTATGCACCCAGGGCTAAAGCGCTGAACTACATAAATAACAATATTTACAGCGTGGGGATGAGTCATGGAGGAGAAGAGGCTAGGGATTAGCGTACAGGATGCGTTGGCCTTGGATGCTTTTAAAGGCGTAGAGGTGATGGCCGGCAGCGGCGGCTTGGGAAGGAAGATCTATCACGTAAACGTGATGGAAGTTCCGGATATCCTGGACTGGGTGCGCGAAGGGGAGCTGCTGCTGACGACCCTGTACTCTCTGAGGAATAACCCCAGGGCACAAATTGATCTTGTTCCCCAGCTTGCGGCCAAGAACATTGCCGCCTTGGCCATTAAAACAAAGCGTTATATAGACAATCTTCCCGATGAGGCTTTGCGAATAGCCGATGAGCTTGATTTCCCCATTCTCAAGCTGCCCGGACACGTGGCCTTTTCGTCAATCATGGAGCCGCTGTTGAATGAAATCTTTAAATTCCAGACCGAGCTCCTGCACAAGGCGGAATGGGCTCATAACAAGCTCATAGATATTGTGCTGCGCGGCGGCGGGCTGGATGAACTGGTGCAGGTGCTTGGGATTTTGATAAACGGCGAAGTTGCCATCGTGAACCGGGAACTGGAACCGTTAACAAGGATGACAAAGCTGGTGGCGGAGCAAATTGACAAGATGGAATGGCATGTTTTAAGGGGGGCCACGCGCCTTGTCCGGATAGAGGGCGATCCCCATGCCATCGTGGTGCCCCTGCTGGCCGGCGGCAGTCTCCTGGGCTTTATTGTAGCGTGCCTGCATAGAGCGGAGGAGGAAACGGGTTCTCACTCCGTGTTGAAAGAGATTACCCTTGAGCGCGCGGCCACTGTTGCCTCGCTGGATATCAGCTACGCCCAAACGGTAAACGAAGTGCAGCGGCGCTTTAGAAATGAATTTGTCATAGACCTGGTTGAGGGCGCCTTCCCGTCGGATACCGTTGCTCACCAGCGGGCCAAGACCAACAACTGGGTTTTGCATGAGAAAATGCGCGTTTTATTGATCCGCCTTCTGAATTTTAGGGTGCAGGAGCAGAAGGACCAGGTTCTGAAATACTTGAGGGAGAACCTGGGCAATGACTTCGTCACGGGAGAAATGGGAAGGGACATCATTCTTGTCGCTCCTGCGCAAGAGGTGTTTGACATTTTCCAGTGGTTGAATGATCACCTTGCCGGCATGGAGAGGCTGGTCGGCAGCAAGTTCTTGATTGGCGTGGGCCGCGAGGTTGGATCCATTCGCGAGGTTAAGTATAGCTACAGGCAGGCGCGGCGGGCGGTAAACACGGCCATGGAGGTGCCCTCGCTGGGAGCGATCGTGCATTATGACCAGCTGGGCATATATCGCCTGCTGGAGGAAATCAGCGGCAAGCAGGAAATGCATGCCTATGTTAAAGATCACCTGCAGGTGCTGATTGACTACGATTGCAAAAACAATACTAACCTGATGGAAACATTGCAGATGTATTTTGCCGAAGGCGGGCAATTGAAGCAGGTTGCAGAGAAGATGTTTCTTCATTACAACACGGTCAAGTATAGGATAGAGCGCATCGAGCAGCTATTGGGCATAAGCTTTGACGATCCCCACCAGAGATTGAGCCTCGAAGTTGCCGTTAAAGCGCTGAACTTCAAAAAGAGCTAGCCTGGGCGGGCGATATCCCGGCAAAGAGGGCACCTTGCCGCCAATGACGGATGGCGGCAAGGTGCTTTTTTCTATTTTGCTCCTTTACCAGGCAGGAAGCAGAAAGTCTTTGTTGCTTTTGCTAGTTTGAGCGGGGCAAGTTTATCGAGGATTACAAAGGTTTCGCCGTGGAGCATGTTTAACGTCTCTAGCGAAAAGCGCCGGGAGGGCACGGGTAGTTTCCATGCCGGCTGAGCCATGCTATTAATGATTCTTTGACTTTGGCAAATGAACGCGGAGAACGGAGATAGGGCCATGGAAATTTGGGCGAAAAGATGTGGCAGTGCCCCGGGGACCCTGCTGGCGGGACCCGGAGCGGTAGATACCATTTTCGAGCAGGCCATCAATATCCGCATGCACGGCGGCATGTGCCTGAGCCTGGTTGATTCTGGCATAGATCTTGCCCCAAACAGGATTGTCCTGCCCGAGGGGATGGTTTCCCGCCTGCCGGTCCGCCCCGGCGATCACGTGAGAGTAGAGGGGAAGACACTGTATCACCGGGAGTTTTCCATAAAATTCGCCCCCGGCGCGCCAAGAAAGTGCTGCCCGTCACTCCCGTCGGAAAACAGTGTCAGGGTTATTATGAAATCCCTGGCCTTGGGGCGCGGCGCCTGCCTCTGCTTTTTTATCCAGGACGCGGGAGATGCCATTGAGCAGAAAGTCGCCGGCCTGGCTCTTCGCTTGATCAAAGATAACGCTGCGGCGGCGGAGCTGGTGGGGCTGGGCCATGGTTTTACTCCGGCCGGCGATGACGTGCTGGTGGGCTACCTGGCCCTGGCCCATGGGCTGGGCTGGCTTAATGAAAGCTGGCATCGCCACATAGTGGAAAAGGCGCTCAGGGAAAGCACAGCCCTAAGCGCCACGGCGATATATTTTGCTGGCCTGGGATATGTCCAGGAATACCTGGAAAATGTGCTCGCCTCTCTAGGGCAGCCCCTCCTGCTGGAAAGGGCCTGCCGGGTGTTGATCGAGAGGGTCGGTAAGAGCTCCGGAAGCGATATGCTGCTGGGAGTGCTGGTAGCTTGCTGCCGATATCTGTATCGGGGAGATATGCCAAATGCACAAGAAAGTAGTCATCAAGCCCAATCTGTACTTTGATTCGGCCACCTTGATGGCCATAGCACAAAAAGCCAAGGGCTTGGACGGAGTCGTAGAAGCGGTTGCAGTAATGGCCACGGAAGCCAACAAGGAGCTGCTGAGCAACGTGGGTTTGCTCGATGAGGCGGCAAAGGCAAGCACGCCCAGGGACCTCATCCTGGCCGTGGCCGGGGAAAGAGAGGACGCCCTCGACAGGGCCCTGGAGTTCATGGAGGCGGCCTTGGAGGGGGATAAGCAGCCGGGGCCGGGAGCGGAAAGCGAGAAGCTGGAGGATTTGAGGGAAGCCATCGACCGCGAGCCCGGCATCAACATGGCGCTTATTTCCGTGCCCGGCCAGTATGCCGCCAGCGAAGCCCGAAAGGCCTTGAGGGCAGGCCTGCACGTAATGCTTTTCAGCGACAACGTCCCCATTGACCAGGAAATAGAGCTTAAAAAGCTGGCCGCAGAAAAGGGCCTGCTAATGATGGGTCCCGACTGCGGTACGGCGATTATTTCCGGGGCCCCGCTGGCTTTTGCCAATGTGGTGCGCCGCGGCAATATCGGTATTGTAGCCGCTGCCGGTACCGGGTTGCAGGAGATCGCCTGCTTAATTCACAACTGGGGCGGGGGAATCAGCCAGGCCATAGGTACCGGTGGCAGGGATGTGAAGGAAGAAGTGGGCGGAAGACAGTTTATCCGGGGCTTAAGGGCGTTGATGGACGACGATGCCACCGAGGTGATCGTGCTCACAGGGAAGCCCCCTGCACCGGCAGTTGAGGATAAGATCCTCAGGCTGGCTGCTTCTTCGCAGAAGCCCGTAATTGTTAACCTGCTGGCCGGAAACCCGGAGAAGGCAAGGGCCCTGGGGCTGCTATTTGCCGATACGCTGGAAGGAGCGGCGAGGCGAGCGCTGGAGCGTGCGGGCATTGCCGCAGGCGAGGCAGCTCCCCTCTCGGAGCTGGCCAGGGAGGCAGCCCAGGGGCTTGCTCCCGGGCAGAGGTGGATTCGCGGGCTCTACACGGGGGGCACCCTCTGCTACGAGGCCTGCTTGATTTTGCAGCGCCAGCTTGGAAATGTATACTCCAACACCCCAACGCACATTGATCAGGCCCTGCTGGACAGCAACTTGAGCTTTCAACACTGCGTGGTCGACCTGGGCGATGATGAGTACACCCGGGGCCGGCCCCATCCCATGATCGAGCCTTCCATCCGCAGTGAAAGAATTGAGCTGGAAGGCAGCGACAGCGAGGTGGCGGTCATCCTTTTGGACGTGGTGCTGGGATACGGAAGCCACCGGGAGCCTGTCGAGGTGATGGCTCCTTCCATCGAGAGGGCGGCGGAATTGGCAAGGCGCAGGGGCGGCAAGCTTGTTTTCGCGGCCTCGGTAACCGGCTCCGACGAGGACCCCCAGCAGCGCCAGCGACAGGTAAGAAAACTCCGCGAACTCGGGGTCTACGTGCTGCCCTCTAATTGCCAGGCCGTTCATTTTGCCGCGGAAGTTGTCAGGGCACTGGGGAGGGATAGGTAATGGGCTACTTTCCCGACAAGGTGAAAATTGTCAACATCGGCCTGCCCCATTTTGCCAAGGATATGAAGGAGGCGGGCATCGAGGTTTGGCACGTGGATTGGAAGCCGCCTGCCGGCGGCGATGAAGAGGTGCTTAGCTTGCTGGAGGAGCTCGAGCGGGAAACGGGCAAGATTGCCGCGGCTAATGCTGAAGCGTTGGAGAGGATACTGGCAGCGGAGCCGAGGCTGGTCGGCATGGGGCTGGCGGGGGAGGTTGTCCCCGGCCTTTCGGGGCGCACCATTCTCCATGCGGGGCCGCCTATTGACTGGGACAGCATGTGCGGCCCGGTAAGGGGAGCGGTTCTAGGGGCGATCTTGTTCGAAAACTGGGCGGATTCTCCCGAAAAAGCCATGCAGCTTGTTGAGGAGGGGGAAGTAAAGCTTGCGCCCTGCCACCACTATGGCGCGGTGGGCCCCATGGCCGGCATACTCTCTCCGTCGATGCCGGTATTTATCGTTGAGAACGAGTCTTTCGGTAATCGAGCCTACTCCTCTTTAAACGAGGGCCTGGGCAAGGTGCTTCGCTTTGGCGCTTATGACAGCGAGGTTCTCGAGAGGCTTAAATGGCTGAGGGATAAATTATACCCGGTGCTTCGCGACGCCCTGGCTGCCGTGGGCGGGCTTTCTCTTAAAAGTATTACCAGCCAGGCGCTGCACATGGGCGATGAATGCCACAACCGGAACAAGGCGGCGACAGCCAATTTGTTCAAGGAGCTGGCCCCGGCGATGGTCAGGACGTGTCATCCGGCCGGGGATATTGCCCGGGCCATGGAGTTCATCCAGGCCAACGAGCACTTCTATTTAAATATCTCCATGGCTGCATGCAAATCAATCATGGATTCCGCCATGCATATTCCCTGGTCCACGGTGATCACCGCCATGGCCAGGAATGGCACGGAATTTGGCATCCGGGTGAGCGCCCTGGGAGAGGAATGGTTTACCGCCCCGGCGCAGCCGGTTCGGGGCCTCTATTTCCCCGGCTTTGGCGATGGCGATGCCAACCTGGACCTGGGCGACAGCTCCATCACCGAGACCTGCGGCATCGGCGGCCTTGCCATGGCCTGTGCCCCGGGCATAGTCAAGTTCGTGGGAGGCGATGCGGAGGAGGCAATTAGATTTACCAGGGAGATGTACAAGATCACCGTGGGAGAAAGCAGCAATTATACCATACCCGCTCTTGACTTCCGGGGGACTCCCACCGGGATTGACCTGCTGAGAGTCCTGGAAAAAGATCTTCTGCCCGTTATCAACACGGGGATAGCGCACAAGGAGCCCGGGATAGGCCAGATAGGCGCCGGCATTGTCCGGCCACCCAGGGAATGCTTTGTCAAGGCGCTGCGGGCATTTGTGAAAAAGCATTTAGCCTGGTCGCCGCCGCACTGCGGGCGGACAGTTTTGCCAAACAATTCAAATCAAGGGAGATGAAAGGCAATGTTGCAAGCCAAGGTCTTTCGCGTTGAAATGTCAGCTCCTGATGATGTTTCGGGCCTGGAAAAGTTAATTGAAAGCGGCGAGGTTAACCCCGAAGAGGTAGTGGCGGTGCTGGGGAAAACCGAGGGGAACGGCTGCGTTAATGACTTTACCAGGGGCTTCTCTACCCGGGCCTACAAGGACTTGCTGGCCGGCTATTTAAAGGTATCACCGGCCGAGGTTGAGAGGCGGGTAGCCTTTGTCATGTCCGGCGGCACGGAAGGCGTGATGACCCCTCACGCGACCATTTTCACCCAGGGGGAAGTTGAAGCAGCGGGCGCAGGGTGCAGCCCGGGGTGGCTCGCCATTGGGATTTCCTTTACCAGGGATTTCTTGCCCGAAGAGCTGGGCACCATAGTGCAGGTTGAAGAAGTTGCCAGGGCCGTAGAAGTGGCCATGGCCAGGGCGCGAATAGACTCCACGGAAGATGTGCACTTTGTCCAGATTAAGTGCCCCCTTCTGACGTCGGAAACAATCCGCGATGCCGTGCAGAGGGGGAAAAAGGTTGTCGTGGAGGACACCTATAAATCCATGGGCTTTTCCCGAGCCGCTTCTGCCCTGGGCGTTGCCCTGGCCCTGGGCGAGGTTGCTGCCGATCAGTTAAGCGATGAAAAAATAGCCAGCGATTGGAGCCTCTTCTCTTCGGTAGCTTCAACATCAGCCGGGGTGGAGCTGAACCGCTGTGAAATCATTCTCATGGGCAATTCCAGGCAAGCCGCCAGCGACTATGTAATTGGGCACAGCGTGATGAAGGATGCCATCGATATTCACGGCGTCCTGGAGGCGCTGCGCAACGCGGGGCTGGAATTTACCGGCCTGCCCGGCCCGGAGCAGGTGGAACGAATTGTCAACGTCTTTGCCAAGGCGGAGGCAGATCCCACCGGATACGTTCGCGGGCGCAGGAACACCATGCTCACCGATTCCGATATCAACCATACTCGCCACGCGCGGGCGGTGGTCAACGCTGTTATAGCCGCGGTGGTAGGCGACCCCATGGTTTACGTATCCGGCGGAGCCGAGCACCAGGGGCCGGCCGGTGGAGGGCCTGTCGCCGTAATTTTGCGGGTATAGGAAACGGTAAAAAACAGACTTGGCTGAGGGGGTGGGAAGCGCCAAAACCGCGGGGGAACGAGATGCAGGATTAGTCATTCATTAATTATTGCTCAAGCAAGGTAATAAGGAGGTAAAAAAATGTCGGATTTTCTATTAGTCCTTCCCCTATTAGTTACCCTGGCCTTATTGTTGCCGCCTTTCCGGGCTCATGTTATCGTCGCGGGCTTTGTCGGCGGCATCTTGGCCATGCTTATTGGCGGCTTGGACATTGGTCAGGCCACCGGGCTGTTCACCGAGGGAGTTACGCGCCTATTCGGTATCGCTCCCGTAATCCTTTTTGCATCCACTTCCATTGTCTTAGCCCGGGCCGGCTCCATGAGGGCAACCCTCTCCTTGCTAAACAAGGGCTTGAAAGGAAAGGTAGAGTATATTGCCCCGGCCATGGTTATCGTGCAGGCCTTGGCGGTTTATGCTGCAGGTTCTGGAGCAGCCAACACCCTGGTCACGGCGCCGCTGCTCTTCGCAGCCATAGGATTTGACCCTTATGTCCTTGGCGGGCTCTCCATCGCCTCTGCCGGTGCCTGGGCCTGTTCTCCCTCTGCGGCGGAAACAGCATTTATTTCCGAGGCGATGAACATGTCGGTAACAGAATACGTTACCTTTATGCGCCCCTATGCCGTTGTCTTGTGGATACTGGGTGCGGTCATTGCCTACATTGGCGTGGTCAAGGCGAAAAAGGCCGGTACCATCAGGCCAGGCTACTCGCCGGAGGCCGATAACAACGTGGAGGCACCGACCGAAACAGAGAATTACCTGGGTGATGCCGATGTGGCTGACTGGAGACGCTCGCTGCCGTTTTTTGTCCTGCTCATACTGCTGGTTATTTCACCGGTGGTTAACAGGCTGCTGGGCATACAGCTGCTCACGACTTTCACCATACCCTTTATCGTTTTAATACTGGTGGGCCTGCTGTCCAAGATTAATTTTAACGACCTGTCCAGGGAATTTGTTGCCGGCAGCAAGACCATTCTCGGCTACCTGTTCATGGTTGGTGTCTTTCTGGGGTTCATCAATATGCTTACCGAGATAGGTACTTTTGAGGTCATTGCCAGGCTGCCTGGCAGCCTGCCGGTGACGCTAATTGGGATTGGCGCCCTGGTCGTGGCTTTCCTCATAGCCATTCCGGCAGCTGCGTATACCACGGCTGTTCTGATCATCACTGTTCCGATTATGCAGGCCATTGGCATCCCCACGGTCATGTTTGGCTTTATGACACTAATTGTGGCCCAGGGAGCCATGATTAGCCCGGTCCAGGTTAACGTTGCGGCATCAGCCCACGGGTTCAGGATTTCAATACTCAGGGTGGTGTCCAATAATCTGCGCTTTATTCCCATTGCCGCTCTGCTCGTTATTATCATGTCCCAGATTTGCATGCTGCTTAACTAGTGAACAAGTGGGAGGAAGGCTATGGCCTTCAGGCTATAGCCTTCCCCAAAGTGGGAGGGAGCAACTGCTTATGCAATGCGATCTTTTGCTGAGAAACGTTAGACTTGAAGGATGCCCGGAACTGGTGGATGTGGCCATAGAGAATCAAAAAATAGCCAGGGTTGGCCGGCTGGCCAAAGCCGGGGCAAAAGAAATGGTTGATGCAGAAGGAGCTTTAGCATCGCCCCCCTTCATCGATGCCCATACCCACCTGGATAAGGCGCTGTTCCAGCCCCGGCCCAACCAATCGGGGACCCTTGCCGAAGCAATCGAGATCATGTCAAGGGCTTCCTCCCGCATCCTAATTGACTCCATCCAGGAAAGGGTGGACCGGGTGCTCAATTGGGCCTTTAAGCATGGCACCCTGGCAGTGAGAACCCACGTGGATATTACCGGCGCCCATTCCGCCCTTGCCCTCGAGGAAATCTTAAAAGTTCGGGAGAGGTGGAGCGATTACATCGACATTCAAATCGTCGCCTTTCCCCAAGAGGGGCTCTTCGGCAGCGAGCCGGTGTGGCGCTACCTTAAAGAAGCGCTGAGAAATGGCGCGGATGTTGTCGGCGGCATACCGGCCATCGAGGAGACTGAAAAGCTAAGCCGGCGCCACATAGAGAAGATTTTGGAGCTGGCCGCGGAATTCGACGTGGACGTTGACATGCATGTTGATGAGTCGGACGATCCCAATTCCGTTACCCTTGAAGCCCTTGCCGATATGACCATCGCGGCCGGCTGGCAAGGGAGGGTGACCGCCGCCCATTGTTGCGCCCTGGCCGCCTACAGCCCGGAATACGCCAGGGAGGTAATGGAGAAGGTTAAGTCCGCCCAGATCAACGTGGTGACCAATCCCACCACGAACCTGGTGTTGCAGGGCAGGGGCGACCGGGGACCCAAGCGGCGGGGTCTAACGCTTGTCAAGGAGCTGCTGGAGCTGGGTGTTAACGTCTCCCTGGGGCAAGATAACATTCGAGATGTTTTTAATCCCTTTGGAAAGGGGGACATGCTGGATATCGCCTTTGTAACCGCATTGGCGGCACACATGACGGGGGAGCAGGAAATCAAAAAGGTGTTTGACATGCCTCGCCACAACGCGGCGCGGATTTTGAACATTAAAGACTACGGGATCAGGGAAGGTGGCGGCGCGGACATGGTTTTGCTTAAGGCCGATTCCCCCGCGGATGCCATCGCCACCAGGCCGCCCCGGGATTGGATCGTGCGGCGTGGGAAAATCTTTCCGGCCCATAGCATTAGCCAGGGGGTGATTTAAGTGAAAATCCTAAGGATAAAGAAAAACCAGTTCAGAGATTCTCTCTACTTGATGAGGCTATCGGAGGAAATTTCCCGGTGGGAAAAGGTGGTCCAGGCTGTAATTGTCATGGGCACTGAAAACAACAAGAAAATTCTCAGCCAGTTGAACCTGGGCGGCGAGGCCTTGGCTGAAGCTTCTTCCTCCGACATGGTCATTGCACTGGAATTGAGCCCCGATGCAGCCCAGGAAGATGCCGATCGCCTCTTGGCAAGGCTGGAGGAAAGGTTGAACCAGGCTCCTGGCGGTAGCGGTGCGCATCAGCTTGCTTTCGAGGGAGCGCTCCAGGCGAGGCCGGATATAGACATGGTCGTTATTTCTGTGCCCGGACAGCATGCTCCCGAATTGATTCGGAAATCCATCGATGCCGGGAAGGACGTGTTTTGCTTCAGCCAGCATGTGCCCATGGAGGAGGAGCTGGCCCTGAAGCGGCAGGCTGTCGAGAAGGGAGTTCTCCTCATGGGGCCCGACTGCGGGACTTCCATCATTGATGGGTACGGCATCGGCTTTGCCAACAGCGTTCGCCCCGGCAACATCGGTTTAATCAGCGCTTCGGGCAGCGGGCTGCAGGAAGTTGTCAGCTTGATAACCAGGTCCGGCGGGGGCATTTCCCAGGCCATTGGCGTGGGCGGCAATGATATGAGGGCCCCCGTTAATGGCCTGATGGCCGTAGAGGCGGTGAAGCGGCTCAAACAGGACCCGCGGACGGAGGTAATCGTTATTATTGCCAAGGCTGCCAGCCCGGAGGCCGTCGAGAGGGTCATCGCCGAGGCAAAAACTACCGGCCTGCCCATTGTTGCCGATTTTGGAGCCGTGGAGAATGCCGCCCTGGACAAGGTCGACAGCCTGAGGCTGGTGGATACCTTTGAAGAATGTGCAAGGCAGGCCGTGCTGCTGGCGGGCGGTGAATGGAGCATAGCCGGCAGGGAGGAGGACTTTCGGCGGTGGATGAGCTCCAGGCTGGAAGCAGGCGCCGCCAAGAAAGCGGCACTGCGGGGCCTTTTTGCCGGCGGCAGCTTGTGCGGAGAAGCGCTTTCCATTTGCCGGAAAGGGGGAATGAATGTCCAGACCAACCTCGGTTACTATGAAGACAACCCCGGGGATATTCTCTTTCTTGACCTCGGTGCCGAGGAATTCACGGAAGGACGGCCCCACCCCTTCATCGATCACCGCCTGCGGTCAATGGAAATTGAGAAGGCCTATCGAGATGAAGTGGGCTTAATCCTGCTGGACGTAGTAATCGGCTGGGGCTCCCATCCCGATCCGGCCGGCGAAGTGGTCAAGGCCCTGGAGAAGGCGGAAAAGAAACATGGCCGGGGCACGGCCGTGATTGCTTCAATCTGCGGGACCGCCGGGGATTATCAAAATTACGATGGGCAGCAGGCCAAGCTGGCTGGGGAGGGAGTGTTTGTTGCGGAAAGCAATGCCGCGGCTGCACGCTATGCTTTGAGCTACATTGAAGAGATGCGGAGGATTCAAAATGAAGGGCAACGGCAAAGAGAATGAGCGGAAGCTGGTGGTCTTGAACGTGGGCGTCTCCCTGCTGGCGGAATCCCTGGAGCAGCAGGGGGCCGAGGTGGTCAGGGCTGCCTGGCGGCCGCCCCGGGCGGTGGCCGATGATTTAAAAAGTATTCTAAGCAAAATCATCTAAGGGAGGTTATTAAGAATGAAGGCCGAGATTCGCGAAAAGATCGAAGAGGCCAACCGGAAGGTGCTTGATATTTTTCTAAGCGGCGAGACGGTATGGCTGGGCGATGCCAGGGCGATTGATGTAGTTCCAGGATTGAAAAAGAACGTAATTCTGCACGCCGGCCCGCCCATTGAATGGGATCGGATGGCCAATGCCATGAAAAAAGCTATCCTCGGCGGGGTGGTTTTTGAAGGGCTTGCGCGCAACTTGGAGGAGGCTGAGGAGGCCATTAAGTCCGGAGAGGTGAAATACGAGCCCTGCCACAACTACCCGCTGGTCGGGGGCATGACCGGGGTTACGACCCCCTCGATGTACGTGCACGTGGTCGAAAATGAAAAATACGGTAACAGGGCCTACTGCATGCCCCACGAGGGCGGCTCCTTCAAGGGGCTTGGCTGGGGCACCAACGACCAGGAGACCCTTGACCACGTGAGATGGATGCAGGAGGAGCTTTCTCCCGTTCTTGACGAGGCCGTAAAGATGGCCGGGGGAGTTAAGGTAAACGAGCTAATCGCCAGGTCGATTCAAATGGGCGACGAGGCCCACAGCCGCTGCACCAGCGGGACCCTGCTCATGACCAGGCACCTTGCGCCCTATATCGTGGAGACCGACTTCCCCAAGGCGACCATCAGGAGGGTGTTTGAATTCCTGAAAACCCACGACATCTTTTTCCTGCACGTCATCATGGCGGCAGCGCGGGCCATCGTCGATCCCGCCAAGAATGTGCCCTACTCCACCATTGTGACAACCCTTGCCAGGAATGGCGTGGAATTTGGGATAAAGGTTAGCGCCCTGGGCGAGCAGTGGTTTACTGCTCCCTCGCCCAAGATCAAAACCTCCTTCTTCTCTCCCAAGTGGGATGACAGCGTGGCCACGCACGACATGGGGGATAGCAGTATAACTGAAACGGTGGGCCTGGGCGGCCAGATCACGGTCTGCTCGCCGGCACAGGAATACTTCCTGGGCGGCAACTTCCAGACGGCTTTGACCAAGACCATGGAGTCGTACAACAACTCGTACGGGGAAAACAGCAACTGGGCCATTCCCAACCTCGATTTCCGCGGGGCTCCCATCTGCCTCGACATCCGCAAGGTGCTGAGCACGGGAGTTCCGCCGACCATTCACACGGCCACTGCCCATGTGGATGGCGGATTTATCGGCGGCGGGGAATCCTATGTTCCCCTGGAGTGCTTCGAGGCGGCCATGAGGGCCTTTGCTGAAAAGTATGGCTTGGGTTAAAGCGCGGGCGGGGGGAGCCCATGTTCTTGGGCTCCCCGCCCCGCCCCACCGGGGCAATATGGGAAAGCCGGATATAAAGCCCCCGCTGGGCGCTTTCCATTACAGACAAGGGGGAATATATATGCTCAAGGCTCTAAAAAAAATCTTCCAGATAAATGATTACGATACGGAAGCTGTGCCGGAGGATGTACGGTACAGCTGGTGGAATTTATCCAATGTGTGCATCGGATTTGCCGCGTCCATGGCCACCTTTATGATTGGCTTTACCATGGGGCTGCAGTATTCGTTTAAAGATTTAATTATTGTTTTGGCCATCGCCACCGTATTCCTCGGAGCAATCGATTGCGTTAGCAGTGTAATTGCCTACAGAACTGGTTTCAGCTGGGCGCTTGCATCAAAGCGCATCTTCGGATGGGCGGGAGCCTTTCTTCCCGTTCTGCTCACCGGCATTATCTATTCAGGCTGGCAAGGCTTTAACCTCACCTGGGCACCGGATTTTGCAGCCAAGGTTTGGAGTGGGACCCCTTATATTTTTCTCATAGTGATTTCCGGCGCTATCTACAGCCTGTCGGCCTATATCGGCTTCCAAGGCCTAAGGTGGCTCAGCAATATCGCGGTGCCGATTTTTATCCTTTGCTTCGCCTGGCTGGCGATTGATGGTGTTGCAAAGGTGGGGTGGCGGGAAATTGCCGGCTATGTCCCGGCGCAGCCGGCTTCTACCACGGTAATTGCTGCTGCCATTATCGGCCAGTGGCTTGTTGCCTCCATTACGGGATCCTTTGACATCAACCGCTTTGCCAAGGACTTGAATGCGGCCATCCTTTCCACCGTTCTCAGCCACCTCTTTCGTGCCATATTGATAACATGTGCCTTTATCTGTGCCGTTGCCTTTAAGACTTCCAGCCTCGGCTTTATCGTGGAAGAATATGGCCAGGTGGGAGCGGTAATCGGCTTTATCGTCATTTTCCTATTGATGTGGACCACTGCTGACAACTCGGCATATAGCGCGGCGCTGGCTTTTCGAAATGTATTCCCCTGGCTGGCAAAAAGGCAGTGGGTTTTGGTCATCATGGCCTTTGGCACCATATCGGCCATACTGGGAGTAATGAAACACTTTGTCACCTGGCTTAACCTCATCGCCTGCGTTTTGCCCTCCGTTCCGGGCATATTGCTGGCAGACTTTTTTGTCCTTCCTCTCCTTGGTATTAAGGCAGCCATCCACACGGGGGAGCTGCGCAAGTACCAGCTAGCGCCCATCCTTACCTGGGCCATTACCTCCGTGCTTGGGCTCTACTTTTACCTGGTGCTGCAGCTGCCCTACTATCCTGTCTGGTTAATGGTTATAGCAGTAGTATTGGAAGTGGCGCTGAGTTACCTGTTTCACAAGCTTCAAGGAAGTGTCGCTGCCGCATCCCGCTAGATAAGCGCTTGCTGCAGAAAAACAACTGTTGGGAGAGATGCTCTTGGCAACCATCGTCGTAGCTTTAGGAGGAAACGCCATACTCCGCGCCGGCCAGAGGGGGACGCACGAGGAGCAATTGGCCAACGTGGACATGACGGCGGAAAAATTGGCCCAACTGGTAAAGCGGGGGCATCGCCTGGTCGTTACCCACGGGAACGGCCCCCAGGTGGGAAACCTGCTTATCCAAAATGAAGCAGGCAGGGATTTGGTGCCTGCCCTTCCCCTGGATGCGTGCGGGGCCCAGACGCAGGGGCAGTTGGGCTACATGATTCAGCAATGCCTGGAGAGCGCGCTGCTCAAGGAAGGCATCAGCTTGCCCGTGGTGGCCCTGGTTACCCGCTCGCGGGTAGCTGCCGATGACCCTGCCTTTGCCAACCCCACTAAGCCCATAGGTCCCTTTTTCAGCAGGGAGCATGCCCAACAGCGCATGGCCGGGGGGGAGCACTGGATCGAAGATAGTGGCAGGGGATGGCGGCGGGTGGTGCCCTCTCCCCTGCCCCTGGAAATATTAGAAATTGAAGCGATAAAGACACTTGTGGCCGGCAAAGCCATCGTTGTGGCCGCCGGGGGAGGAGGAGTGCCCGTGCTTAGGAGGGGGGACAAGCTGGAGGGGGTAGAGGCGGTTATTGACAAGGATTACGCCAGCTGCCGCCTGGCCTGCGCCCTGGGAGCGGACATGCTCTTGATATTAACCGATGTGGACAAGGTGGCCATCAATTTCGGCACCCCCGAGCAGAAGAACCTGGACAGGATTACCGTGAATGAAGCCGCGTCCTATCTTGCCCAAGGCTATTTCGGGACGGGGAGCATGGCTCCCAAGGTAAAGGCAGCAATAGACTTTATGAAATCCGGCGGCAAGAAAGCAGTCATTGCTTCCCTTGTCAACGCGGTCAATGCCGTCGAGGGGAAGGCCGGGACAATATTTTTGCCGTAGATAACTATAACTTGGCAGGGGGCAGTTTTGCCGGAAAATTGCCGGAGATTTCCCCCTGGTGCGCTGCCACGCGGCAATGGCAAAATGCACTTTACAACGCCCTGCCCATGGATTAAAATGGGCGAAGCTTGTCATTTAGTAGGAGGTTGCCATGACCGAGCTAATTGTCGCACTAGATTTCCATAAGCAAGAAGAGGCCAAGGCCTGGGTTAAAGAGTTGGAGCAGGTAGAATTCTTCAAGGTGGGCATGGAGCTTTTTACTGCCGCCGGCCCTGCCATGGTCAGCTGGCTCAAGGAGCAGGGGAAGAAGGTCTTTTTG
>FZPS01000008.1_pt62 | contig 21446 bp, 20 predicted proteins | sample 1817821 | NCBI WGS metagenome assembly FZPS01 (sample SAMEA104158645, study PRJEB21678) | metagenome | place: Germany | collected 2015-04-21 | reverse complement strand
TCGATGAGCGTACGGACGTAGCGGTCGAACAGCTTGCGCAAGATGTCCGACAGCCTCCTCATCTCCGGGGGGATCTCCACCTCCACCCAGTCCATGTGGATGTCGTGAATGTACTTCGCGACATCCGGGTCCGACTCGGACCGAACCTCGATGTTCTCCAGTCCCAGGTTGCCGCACACCTCCTTTATCTTGGCCATGCTTGAGCCGGGAGACGCGGTCATGCCCATGGTGAGCCCCTTCATCCCGCGATATTCGTCAGCGATAGGCACGTAGGCGTAGGAGCCGACGCCGCGGTGGGCTTCATCGAAGATGATCAAGCGGACATCTCGCAGTGAGATCCTCTCGTTGCGGAGGTCGTTGGCGACCACCTGGGGAGTGGAGACGATGATGTCGTTCTGTATCCATTCCACCTCCCTTTCCTCAGGGGCGACGGCGCCCGTGAGCACGGTTACGGAGCGGTCCACCACATGTTCGCGGAGGAAGCGAGCGTGCTGCTCGACAAGGGGTTTGGTGGGCGCGAGGAAGAGCACCTTGCCTCCCCTTGACAGGACGTCGGCTATGACCAGGAGCGCCACGACGGTCTTGCCCATCCCGGTCGGTACGACGACAAGGGTCGACGACCTCAGGCATGTGTCCGCCAACGCTCTCTGGTAATCCCTCTCCTCTATACTGTCGGGCCGTATCAGGGGGTGCTTGACGAACACAGCCGCTGCATGCGGGAGGGCAAGTAAAGAAGTTATGGTGACCGTTCTGAAATATCCATCCTCAGACCGTCCACTCTAGTTCGGTCGACACATCAGAACAAGACGGTCTGCACCCCGGCCGTCCTGACAGGGTCGATGAGGTCCTCCCCCTCCACGCTCGCATCGTTCACCCTGGTGGAGACCTCATAGGCCTCCATCCTCTCCGAAGGGAACGGCGTGAAGATCCTCTCCAGCTCGTCCGCATCGAGAGGTCCCTGCTCCAGCCATACGCCCTCATCCTGTCGGTCGAGGATGACCGGCATGCGTTCATGTATGCTCGACATCAGGTGGTTGGCCGTCGTGGTCAGGATGGTGAACGACAGCATCTCGGATCCCTGAGGCGACTTCCACTTCTCATACAATCCTGCCATGCCGAACAGTCGCTCATCCTTTAGACGGGCGATATATGGGCGTTTGCCATCGCTCCCCTTCTTCCACTCGTAGAAGCCTGTGGTGGGAACGATGCACCTTCTCGCCTTCATCGCGCTCCGGAACGCCGGCTTATCGGCGGCGGACTCCGAGCGGGCATTGATCATCCGGTTGCCTATCCGTGGGTCCTTGGCCCATGACGGCACCAGTCCCCAGCGCATGATGATGAGGGAGCGGGAGCCTTCCTCCACCACTATTGGGACGTTCTGGCCAGGTGAGATGTTGTAGCGCGGCTTAGGCATGTCTGCAAGCGGATGATCTATCGAGAACCGCGTCACCAGCTCCTTTATCTCACCTAACGTGAACCTCCCGCACATGCTCATGCCTCGGACGCGGCCTTGGCCGCCGAATATGTAAGATGCCGGTGAACGGTCTTATTCTTACCTCTTGAACATGCCGGTGATCTTCTGCTTCATCTCGCCGAACATGCTCTCGAAGCCGCCCTCATCCACCTGGTGGGCGTTCTTCATGTGTGCTTTGAGCTGTTCGCGCACCTCGGCCTCATCGGCTCCGCGGGCGACGAAATCGCATCGTGGGCATTGTAGTTCCATTCGACCACCTCTGAGAACGACGTGGTGGCATATCGAATAAAATGATATCGGTGATAAAAGAATGGAAAAAGGAATTCCGGCTTGGCCGGTGACGTCGTCTTAGTGGCAGCCCGCGCAGGAGCCGCCGCAGGCGGACTTCATGTTGGGGTTGTTCACGATGAGTCCAGAGCCGGCGGGTGTCTCGATGTAGTCCACCGTCGAACCTTCGAGCATCTCAGCGGTCTCGTCATCGAAATAGAAGGAGAACCCGTCCATCTTCTGCTCGTTGTCTCCCTCTTTGATCTTCTCCTGGAACGCCATGCCGAACTGCGGTCCAGAGCAACCCATACCGGCAAGGTAGATGCGGATGCCGTACCCGGCCTTGTCGTTCTTCTTGAGTAGGTCGTTTATGAAATTCACAGCCTCAGCGCTTACCTCGACCATATGAGTAACCTCAGTGGTCTTGACGACCGACTTTGTATATAAGTCCAACGCCAATATGATGCGGGCCTATGGAGCCAGTCTCCACCAATGTTTTATCCCAGTCCCACTTACATATCCGCAGATGTTCGATGCTATATATCGGGAGATGGTCCGACGCGATCTCCCCACCCTGCTGGCCATGAGCCGGGAGAATATGGCTTCGATAATCCTCGCCTTATGGGGGGTCGAGATGAGGGACGAGGAGGTCCTCCATGCGATCTTCGACCCGACCGTATACACCGAGGTGGTCGAGGCGGAAGGACAGATCATCGGTTTCTTCTCGGTGGAAGCGCAGGATGGCAACCTGTTCATCAACGCGTTGCAGGTCAAGAAGGGCTATCAGGGCCAGGGATACGGCACGGCCATGATGGCAAGGATCGAAACCCTCGCCCGCGCCCAAGGGGCATCCGTCATCGAGCTATGGGTGCAGCTGACCAACCGCCCGGCAATGGAGTTCTATCGCCATCGCGGGTACCGGACCATATCCCGTCAGGGGAACAATTACCTCATGCGCAAGAAGCTGACCTAGCCAGGTTGGCAGACGTGGGAGGGTAGATGGCCACGGTGATGAGAACATCCTGTTGAGGATGTCCATATGCCCGGTCATCAGGCGGCGTGCTCTCATGACGTAGAGGTCTCACCGAGCAGGGACCTGGGCCTTGCCGAGGTCCTCATGATCGGGCCGGGGCCCAACATCGGCTCCTCGATATCCCTCCTGATCGGCATGGCGACGAGCATCGTCGGTCCCGGGCCGCTCATAGCGTTCGTCCTGAACTTCATCATCACGCCGTTCACCGCACTGTCCTATGCCGAACTGGCCTCTGGCCATCCGGAGACGGGCGGAAGGTATCCATGGATCAAGGAGGGGCTCATCGCACCCCTTGGGTTCCTGGGAGGGTGGATGTCCTGGCAAGGTCATTGCATCGCCTGTTCACAATATGCCATCGGCTTCGGCAGGGCCTTGGACGTCATCGCCCGGAGGTCCACGCGTCCTGTCCCCATGTACAAGAGGGCGGGCGTTTCAAGGGAATGAGGCTCAGGCCAGCACGGCCAACCTTTCTATGAGCAGATCCGCCGAACTGGACGGTATCCTTGCCCCGGCACTTGCCGGGTGGCCCCCGCCTTCCATGCCATGCTCGGCCGTGAACGATTCAACGAACCGCCCCAGGTCGACGCCGCCGGGAGCGGTGGAGCGGAGCGACACCACGCTCTCCGACCCTCCGTGATTGATCAGGACGGCATAGCGGCACCCCTCCTGGCGAGCCGCCTCGGTGAGGGCCCGGCTGCCGAAGCCATGGAACGACGGCCTCCTTCCACTGTACTCCATCACCGCCGCGGAGCCGAACCGGCGAAGGCTCCGGCGCGCACTGTCCAAGGCCTTTCTCCATCCGTCCCGGCCAACCATCTTGGCGTGGCGCTCGGCGATGCAGGGGATGCTGGATGGAAGCAGTCCGAGGGAGAGCCGCCTGGCCGCGGCGAGGCGGAACGCATCGTCCTTCACGTTGAGCCGCCAGGCGAAGTCCAGCATCTCGCTCTCGCGTCTCAGCGCCTCATGCCCCATCACATCCGCGACGGAACTGACGAGGGGGCTCCCCCCATGCTCGTAGAGGTCCGCCATCGCCACCACGGCGTCCATGCCATCTAGCCCTAGGTAGCGATACATCAGGCCGGCGGCACTGGTCGAGGTATCGATGATGGCCCAATCATGCTCCTTAGGATAGGAGTGATGATCGATGAGCGTTATCCTGCGACATCGCACCGCGTGCTCGATTGCCTCCGCCAGGCTGGGGGCCGGGGAGAGGTCTGCCAGGTATGTATGGTCCGCATCGCTGGAGGTGAGAAGGGCAGCGGCGGCTGCCGGAGATGTGACGAACCTCACCTGTGAGGAGGGAAAGCGGCGCAGGAACACCGCGGCCGAAACAATGCCGTCCAGGTTGCCCCGGGTGATGAGCTCCCTGGAACGTTCCGATGACATCGAGCTCGGTATCCCGAGGGCCGTTAAGAACGTGACCAGCTGGTTATCAATTGAGATAATAGAAGCGGCAAAACATTACAAGCGACGACCCGTTGATGGTGCCGATGCAGCCATGGAGGGGAACGCATCCACATCATATCGAGGACGTTCTGCCGTCCCGGAGCTGGGCGACAAGGTTCTCGCGGTCGGCGACGCCATGCATGCCGGGGAGAGGTCGAGGATGAGCGCCGAGCTGACCGACGTGTTCATTTCCCTGGGGAGGGAGCATGGCTATGACGATGTCGTGGCGGAGTTCGCCCCCTTCAAGGAGTTCAAGAGCACGTGGAGGCGTTCGGGGAGCAGCGTCCGATTCCAGATATCCGACTACATGGTCGGCGCCGACCATGGGGCGCTCGAGGACTACGCCGCTTCCCTGTATGAACGTCTGTCCCGCAGATCTCGCAAGAGCATCTACACCCCACGACTGACCTCATGGCTGACATCACGGGATTTCCTATCGCGCAATCAGGCTCTATATCTGGAACGCTCTCGGAACCTCTCCCTGGATCACCGCGGAAGGGTCTACGACCTGCAAGAGGCATACTTGTCCCTCAGGGACCAGGGCTTGGTGCGCGCCTGCCCCGACGCGGTCTTCAACTGGACCGTGAGGGACAATCGAAGGAAGGTGGGCTACTGCTCCGTCCTCATGAAGGTCGTCGCGATCTCATCCATAATGGATTCGGAGAAGGTGCCGCCTTTCGTATCGGAGTACGTCCTGTATCATGAGCTGCTGCACCTCCAGGACGGACTGAGGCCAGGTAGCCGCTGCCACGACCGCGACTTCCATGAACGGGAGCGGCTCCATCCACGTTGGAAGGAGTCCGAGGAATGGCTCCGCCGGCTTGCCAGACGGCGAGATTGACTTCAACATCGGCCGGAGCCTATAAAATCGTCCGCTCCGATTCCCCGGCGAGGCTGAAGCATGAAGGCGGGACGTCTGTTCATCGAGGACCTTGAGGACGAGAACAAGGAGATCGACGAATTGTACGCCCTGCGATGGAAGGAGGCCCCTTCCCAATACAGGCGTGGGTACAAGTTCCGCATGAAGGTGGCCGATGTCACCGGGGAGATCATGGCCACGTATTGGGGCGACGATGATGAGGCATCGGTCCGGAGAGCGTATGAGGCTCTCCAGGTCGGCTCCATCGTACGATTGGTGGGCATGACCGGCCGTTGGAACGGACAGTTGATGATCAACATCAATCCCAGGAACGGCGGCACCGCCGAGCCGGCCGGGGACGAGCACTGCGACCCGGAGGATTTCCTGCCCTGCACCGCCAGGGATGTAGGTGAGATGTACTCTGCCATGATGGAGTATGTGGAAAGCATCGAGGACGCCAACATACGATCGGTCCTGCTCACCATCCTGAACGATGAGGATGTCTCAAGCCAGCTCAGGCGATCCCCTGCATCGGTTTCCTATCATTGCGGGTGGATAGGAGGTCTTCTGGAGCATACCCTGAACGTCGTGAGGACCTGCGACGCCATATCCCGTCTGTATCCCGACCTTGACCGCGACCTTCTCCTGGCAGGGGCCATCCTGCACGATATCGGCAAGATCGACTGCTATGATGTGGGCAGCACGATAGTCGAGTCGCCCGATTCACGACTGATCGGACATCTTGCCATCGGCTCCTCCATGGTCGGCCGGGCTTGCGACTCCCTCCCGGACTTCCCGGACAATCTGCGACTTAAGCTCATCCACATGGTGCTGGCAAGTCACGGCGAGCTGGAGAAGGGCTCCCCGGTCAAGCCATCGATACCGGAGGCGGTGGCATTGAACCACGCCGATGAGCTGGACGCTAATCTGGAGAGGTTCATAAGGGCAAGGCGGAACGGCGGCCCCGATGACCTCTTCACCATGGACCCATATCTGCGAACCAAGGTCTTCAGGCTATGATCAGACCTTTTCCAGAAGGACGGAGTAATAGTACACGGCATCCGCCTTGCCGCCCTCATCTGCCACGGTGCTCTCGTTCACCACCAGGACCTCGAACGGCGGGTGGAACATCTCCTCTATGGACGCACGAGTGACCCCATCGGGACTGTCCTTGTAATTGGGTAGCATGGTGAACATCCGCCCTCCTCTCCTGAGCGTGCGGTATAGCTCTCGCAGCAAGATGCCCCTCTCCCCCTCATCCACCTTCAGAATGCACCCGGTGTCTGCGATGAAATCGAACTCCCCTTCATGGAACGGCAGGTTCGTCGGTTCCACGGTGAAGGTGGACACCTTGGCCTTCGCCTCTTCGGCCAGCCTCTTGACCCCTTCGACCTCGCCGGGGGTGAAGCTGGCCGCAGCCACCACGAACCCCTCCTGGGCGAGGTACAGGCTGTCGCTTCCCATGCCGCAGTGAAGATTGAGGGCCCTCCCCCGGGGAACCAGACCTCCTGACACCACCTCCACCAGCAAGGAATGCGGTCTGAGCTCGCCGAAGCTCTCGTCCCGGATGAGCCTCTCGCGGAACACCTTGTCCAACCTCTTCTCCATGATAATATCTTGGAGGGCGGTCCAGATAAAAGTTCTGGACGGCATGCCCTCAATCGGGTGACGGGCCATGTCCTTGCCAGGAAGGCGGCGATAGCGTGAACGGCATGGACCGACACCTCTCGGCATGCTCTCGTCGACCGCCGCCCGGCGACGTGGCCCATGCATCAATGCCATGACCGCGATCTCGTACTCGGAATGCCATAGGGACCGATCATTTGATGCATGATCGTCCGCGGCCCTCGGACGGAGCGCACATAATTGAAAAAAAAGGTTCGCTCAAGCTCCGGTGATCGCAAACTAGTGAAGTGTCCCCCGGACCTTAACAGATTGGTTCATGGACGGCGTGACGCCTATTCTCCCCACACTGACCCAGGCCGGGGGTTTATGTCGTGCATCGGGGTTGTTCTCCAATCATTACCCGACGTCTCGTCGGAGGTTCATGCAGAGACCCATAGTAACGACGCACTGTACGCTCCAAGCATGCAAGGGGGATCACTGTTCACCACCGGTTACAAGGAGCGAACGAACCATGTTATCTCCCTTCTTAATCATTTTGGCCGCCCCTTCGCTTCCGGGCAACCATCTGGCCGATCACGTGGGAACCCTCGCTCGGTATCCTTCCTCCTATCAAGAAATTATATGTATGTCGAGATGAAATCAATAGAGCGGTGTCGGTCCTCATCGGTTGCAATGGATGGTCCTACGAGGATTGGGTCGGGCGGTTCTATCCAGCAGCCCTGGCCAGGAAGAAGGAGGAGTGGCTTCGCTACTATGCGTCCTACTTTCCGACGGTGGAGGTCAACAACACCTTCCACAGGAATCCCAACGAGATCATGGTGAACGGATGGATAAGAAAGGGGAAGCCGCTGAAGGGCTTCGAGTACTCCCTCAAGATGCCCCGTACGGTCACCCATGATGCGATGATGGCGATGGATGGGAACAAGGCCAGCATGGAGGCGACGGTGTTCGAGGAGACCTGCGTAAGGATGCTGGCGGAAAATGGCCTTCTCGGCACGGTCATGCTGCAGCTGCCCTTGACATTCCAGTTCGGGGACGAAGCCCTCAGGACGATGGAGACGGTGCTGGCCTCCCTGGAGACGGACAAGTATCGCTATGCGGTGGAGTTCCGCGACCGTTCCTGGATCGACGACGGCGCATCGCTCCATCCTCAGGCCTCGAGGCTGTTATCATCATACAACGTCGCCGCCGTGAAGGTGGACGAGGTCACATTCCCGCCCATCCAGGATACCACGGCAGACCATGCCTACATCAAACTCTATGGCAGAGAACGCGAGTGGTCCGACGATGAGGACCAGAGGATCGGCCAGGATTACCTATACTCGGAGGACGAACTGCGACCATGGGCGGAGACCATCTCCCGCCTGGATGGGGAGGTGGACGACGTGCGCGTATACTTCGACAACACCGGGCGCGCGCGGGGGACGAAGAACGCCTTCCAGTTGATGAGCCTCCTCTCCATACCGCATAGGGAGAAGGAGGTGCACATGGACGATCAGCCCATGATGGGGTCGTACATCCTGCACAGGTAATATTACCACCGTATATCGTTGCAGGATGGGGGCTAGGGCATGAGGGAACTGTTCGAAGCAAGGTCCATCGCGATCATAGGGGCCTCGTCCCGCCCCGAGAAGGTCGGCCATGTGATCTTGCGAAACATGATCGCCTCTGGCTACTCCGGAGTGATATATCCTGTCAACCCAAAGGCGGACCGGATATTGGACCTCAAGGCGTATCCCGACGTCCTCTCCATTCCCGGGCCGGTGGACATGGCCGTGGTGGCCGTGCCCAACACGGTCGTGCCAGGGGTTATGGAGCAGGCGGGAAGGAAGGGTGTAAAGGTCGCCGTCATCATATCCGCTGGATTCCGGGAGACCGGACCGGAGGGGGCGGAACTTGAGCGTCGAGTCGGAGAGATAGCCTCTAGATACGGCATAAGGGTGCTGGGGCCCAACTGCCTCGGCGTTATCAGCACGCGCAATCGCCTGAACGCCACATTCACGGACGATTTTCCGATCCCTGGCCATGTGGCGGTGACATCACAGTCGGGTGCGATGGGTACGATCCTGCTCGACTGGGCCAAGGGAACGAGGATCGGTTTCTCCCAGTTCGTCTCTGTCGGGAACAAGCTGGACATCGACGAGGCCGACCTGCTCGCATACTTCCGCGACGACCCCGATACCCGGGTGATAGGCATGTACGTCGAGGGGATGCGGCGTGGGAGGCAGTTCATCGAGCAGGCCGCCGCCACGTCTAGATGCAAACCCATCATCGCCTTGAAGGCGGGACGGACATCCACTGGGGCCAAGGCCGCCTCCTCCCACACGGGTGCATTGTCCGGCAGCGATATGGTGTACAGCGCGGCCATGGCCGAGGCGGGAGTGATGAGGGTCAAGACGCTCGACGAGTTCTTCGACCTGTTGCAGGGGTTCGCCAGCATGCCCCTGCCGCGTGGGGACGGCGTCGCGATAGTGACGAACGCAGGTGGCCTGGGCGTCATGGCCGCGGATGCCTGTTCCGACCATGGACTCACCATGTCCACACTGAGCAGGGAGACGGTCGAGCGCATGAAGGGAGGACTGCCGGAAGAGGCCAACTTCTACAACCCGGTCGACGTGATCGGCGATGCGGACGCAACCAGGTTCGAGCTGGCGCTCAGTGCGGTTCTGGACGACCCGGGGGTCAACTCCGTCCTGGTGATGGTCGCGCCCACCGACTTTCTGGACGTGACCGAGGTGGCCAGCATGCTCGCCACCTACGCGGGGAGGACGGAAATCCCCATAGTGGCGGCCTGGGTGGGAGGGGCGGACATGGTCAAGGGCGCCTCCATCCTGAGGGAGGCGGGCATCCCCAACTACGAGTCCCCTGACCGGGCGGTGAGGGCGCTCGCCGCGATGGTGCACTACTTGGAGGCGAGAGACCGCCCTGCCATGGAGCCACATCCCGCGGTCATGGGAGACCGTCGCAGGGCCCAGGCCGTATTGGACGCCGCCGCTTCGGAAGGCCGCACCGCGTTGAGCGAGGCGGAGGGGAAGGAGATCCTCAAGGCGTACGGCGTCAAGGTTCCCGCGGAAGGACTGGCCCTGACCGCCGACCAGGCGGTCGAGCATGCGCGTCGCATAGGCTTTCCGGTCGTGCTGAAGGTCGCATCGCCGGACATAGCCCACAAGACCGATGTCGGAGGCGTGGTCGTCGGCCTGAAGAGCGAGGAGGAGGTGCGGCAGGAGTTCGAGCTCATGATGGCCCGGATAAGGTCCAGACTTCCCGATGCTCGTGTGGACGGCGCTACCGTGGAGAGCATGTTCTCGGGACGGGAGGTCATCGTGGGCATGGTCCGCGATGATCAGTTCGGACCCGTCATGACCTTCGGCCTGGGAGGCATATTCGTGGAGATCATGAAGGACGTGAGCCATGCTATAGTGCCGCTTTCGGAGAGGAAGGTGGACGAGATGATACGCTCCATCCGGGCATATCCCATGCTGGCAGGCGCCAGGGGAAGGAAGAGGGCCGACATCCCGGCTCTCAAGGAGGTCCTGTTCAAGGTGGCTCAGATAGCCATCGATTTTCCTCAGATAATCGAATTCGAGATCAATCCAGTGATGGTGGGGGATGAAGGCCAGGGCTGCGGCGCGGTCGATGCCCTGGTGACCATCAGGAGGGACAAGAGATGAAGAACCTGTTTCTGGGATCGGTCACCGAGCGTTCGGGGAAGAGCATGATCGCACTTGGCCTGGCCAAGAACGGCCGGGGCAAGGTCGGTTACTTCAAGCCGTTCAGGGAGGTGATGATGTGCCATGAGGGGAGGCCGTTGGACCAGGACGCCCGCCTCATGAAGCGGGCGCTGGGCCTGCCGTGGTCGGAGGAAGAACTGTCACCGTTCGCATACGACGCCCAGAGACCGGTGGCGCTGGAGGAGATAGTGGCATCCTATGAACGGCTGAGCGAGGGAATGGATCGCATGCTGATCGAGGGCACCAGGGACATATTCACGGGCTGCTTGGGCGACGTTTCCGGAATGACGATTGCCCATGCCCTCGGCGCTCCCACCGTGCTGGTGTCCTCGGCAACCGTTCCAGCCCTGGACAAGATATGCATGCTGTGCAGGATGATGGAGCATCATTCCCTGGAGTTCCGTGGGGTGATCCTCAACAACTCCGACGACCCAGTGCCGGGACGATTACTGGAGAGGAAGGGCGTGAAGGTGCTGGGAGAGGTGCCGACGGTGCCACAGTTGCGCCATTATACCGTGCGAGAGGTCGCGGAGGCCGTGGAGGCCAGTGTGGTGCAGGGCGAGGGTCAACTGGATGGAAGGGTGGAAAATGTCATGATAGGCGCCATGAGTCCGGAGGCCGCGCTGACCCATATGAAACGGGTGTCGCGCAAGGCCCTTATCACCGGCGGCGACCGCGCGGACATCCAGATGGCGGCGCTGTCCACGGATACATCATGCATCGTACTGACGGGGGGAATGCCGCCGTCCAGATCGGTCATGGTGCGGGCGTACGAGACAGGGGTGCCGATCCTGCTTACCGATCTGAACACCCTTGAGGCCTCCGACCGGATCGACCACCTCGTCGCCCGCATCGACCCCGACGACGAGGGTAAGGTCGAACTGATAGCCACGACCGTGCGCGAACACGTGGACATCGAAGCGATATGGGGAGACTGAATCCGTAATATAATCGAGCATCCAATGTGATCAGATATGACCGCTTCATCTCCCATGATCCAGAGGGACCCGATATTCCCGCGAAGCCGTCTCGCCGCCGGGGAGTCGCTGATCTGGGAAGGAAGGCCGTCATACATCGTGTACCTGGTCCAGCCATTGATACTGCTGGTCATCACCGTGGCGTTCGCCATCGTCCTATCCGTCAACTACGATGCGGTAGGATCGGTGGACGCTGATGCGTCGACATGGGTCACGCTTGTCGCCCTCTTACTTCTGATGCCCGCGTCCACCCTTCGAATGGGCGCGGCGGCCTTGGCCGTGGGACTGGCGGTCATTATCATATGCGTCACTGGCCTGTTCGACAACGGGGCCATATCCTTCGCCCCGGTGGCCGTGGGACTGCTGGCGCTCATTTACGATTATGCCATATGGAGCCATACGGCGTTCGCCATAACCGATCGGCGGATAATGACGCAATATGGGGTCTTCAACCTCCGTTTCGGCGACACCCGCCATGACCGCATATCCAACGTCACCGTTCACCCGACCCTGGTAGAGAGGATCCTGGGCTTCGGCGACGTCATGTTCTCCACCTCTGGCGAAACGGGAGGGATCGACTCGGACAGCCAGGCGATGCATTTCAACCGTAAGGGGGCGGTGAAGTGGGAGAACGTATCGCGTCCGTTCCATGTCCGCAAGAAGGCCGAAGAGGCCATGCTCAACCCGCGTTGGCAGAACGTGAAGGTGAAGGCTCCAGCGCAGTACGTTCCCTCTCCCATGCTTGAACCAATCTCCCAGGTGGAGGCGGAGGAGCGCCTGGTCAAGCTGAAGGAGCTGCTGGACAAGGGACTTATTTCACAGGAGGAATACGACGCCAAGCGGCAGGAGATCATCTCAAGGTTGTGAGGCGGTCAAACGACCAGGTCGCTGGTGCCGTCGTCCAGTTCCTTCACAGTGACCACATTGCTCATCATGTCCTTGGTATCGTCGATATGGGTGATGAGGACGATCTGATGGAAGCGCTTCTCCAGACGGTTCAACGTCTCCATGATGGCCCTCTTCCTCACCTGGTCCTGGGAGCCGAATATCTCGTCTAGGACCAGGAAGTTCATGTCGTTCCCGGACCGGTCTGCCAGGACGCGGGATATCGCGAGCCGGAGGCACAGATTGGCCAGGTCGCCCTCTCCCCCGGAGAAGCGTGACAGGGGGTACTTCTCCCCGCCATCGTAGATCTGTATCTCATAGTTCTCGTCCACCTCTATGCCGCCGTATCGAGAATCGGTCATGGTGTCGAAAAGCTCGGACGCTATCTCCGAGAGAGTGGGCGTGATCCGCTCCATCAGGTTCTGCTTGAAGTCCCCCATCACCCGCTCGAGCTTGACCAGTTCCTGCACCTTCCGGGCACATTCCTTCTCTCTGCGCTCCATCTCTGCGATCTCAGCGATGGCGTCATCCTTATCTTGAAGTCGTTTCTCGACCTGATGGATGGCAGCGATCTTCTCTTGCACCTTCCCTTGGCCGGCTTCAAGAGCGCGCAAGGCGTTGGCATACCTTTCCTGGGCCTCCTTCAGGTCACCTTCCTCGTAACCGACGGCCGCCAGGTCGGCCTGCATGCCGATGAGCTCATCCTCGCGCAGCTCGATGCTGGTGCACAGGTCCTTTTTCCTATCCTTCATTTCCGGCAACCTGACGGCTTCTCCAGATAGTGCTTGGAACCTCTCCGCGTCGGCACGAAGGGCAAGAAGTCGCTCCTTGACGGTCTGATATGCTCCCTCATCGAAATCGACGTCTCCCAGGGCATCCATCTGCCCGATCAACGAGGCTCGATGCTCCTTCAGGGAATCGAGGCTCGTGGTGACCTGCTCCAACAGGACGTCGAGTTCCCTGCACCTCAGATCATCAGCCTGTAGTTTCCTTTTCCTATCTTCCAGCACATCTCTCCTCTTCTGGATGATCTGCAGCTCTTCACGCCATCTTCGGATCTCCTCATTCCGAGCCATTATGGAGGATTCGATGTTCTTCCCCTGATCGTCAAGAGTTGCAATCAGGCGCTCGTGGTGATCCCCCAACGTCCTTTGGCAAGTGGGGCACACGCTCGCCGGCCCTAGGGATTCGATCTCCAGGCGTTTGCTCTCCAACCCCTCCAGGTCTCTCTGCAGGCCGCGGACCTCGGTTTCCGCCACCGATATCCTCTCCTTGGCCTCTTGGACCTCCAATTCCAACGACCCAAGGTTCTCAGAGACCTTGGCCAGACTCCCCTGGGGGTCCCTGAGCCCACGCCTTTCTTCCGAGTATTTTGCGATATTGCCCTCGGCAATGGCGATCTCCCTTTCATCTCTTTCAAGCGATTCGAGCAGCGTTTTTCTCCTTTCGTAGGCCCTACGAGATTCCTCCATTGCATCTTTCTTCTTTAGCAGCTCATCGTACTCTTCCTTCCTGGCTTTCAACTCGGGAAGGGAGGCAAGGCGTTGCTCCAATGAGGCGATGTCCTTCTCCAGGTCCGCTCTTTGCCTTATCAGGCCCTCCAGCTCGGCCCGCTTTTTTGCCAGGCGACGCTCACGACCGCGATACTCCTCCTCTTTCGCCGCGACCTCGTCCCTCGATCCCTTGGCTTTCTTCAGCTCCACCTTGAGCCTCTCCAACTCGCGCCTGGCTTCCTCCATCTCATGATTCAGCGTCGAGATCTCCTCCACGAGGGCAGCCCTCTCCTCTTCCAGAACCTCTCGTTTTGGCCTCAGGTCGGCAGTCAACAACTGATCGCTCACGAACTTCAGCTTGTTCTCCTCATCTCTCTTGTCTCGCTTGATATCGTCGATGACGTCCTGCAGGACATCGAGGTCCAGCATACGGATGATGTGCTTCTTCCTCTCCGCCGGTTGCAGCGCCGACAGGGCCGACAGGTCCTTCTGCCGTGCGAACACGGATAGGAAGAACGCGCGGTGATCCATGCCCAGTATCTTCTCCACCTCGGATGTGACAGACCTTTCGCTCGACGCCAGCACCTCCCCGTTGGCAAGAAGCTGTGCATCCGCCTTGAGGTTCTTGCCCCGCATGGTGCGCTTGACCTGGTACTGAACCCCGCCAAGCTCGAATATCAGGCTGACCGAGCAGTCCTCGTTCGGCCCGGCTCCGGAGCGCTTGATCCCCTCCTTGTCGGTGCGGTCCACGCTGCCGCTGCCGAACAGCACCCAGGAGATGGCCTCGATGAGCGTGGACTTGCCGGAACCGTTCGGCCCCATTATGCCGATGACGCCATCTGGGAACTCCAGCCGGGCGGAGCGGAATCTGCGATAGTTCTCAAGCTCAAGATATATCAGCTGGATCTTTCCAGCCCCCTTTTCAGGAATTCCAGTCCTCGAGCGCGCAGAACATCCTTGTCCATGTTCTCCACCGGGTATCTCTCCAGGTAGGACACGAACTCTTGCTCGAGGGAGTTGATGGTGGCGCTCCCCGCCTGTATGGATATCTTCTCCCGATCTATCTCGAAGCGGGGCTCGAAATGCATGGCGCCGGTCGCCAGGTCCCTTATCCTCCGGAAGTTCAACGCCTCGTACGTCGCCCTTGGTACGTTCCTGACGACAAGGCGCACTATCATGCCCTCAAGGTCGCGGGCCAATCGCGATTCGATCTCGGCGTTCAGCGAGGCGGCGTCTAGCCGGCGCCCGTCAATGGCCGGTAGGTCGATCATCGGCCGGGTCGGAAGTTCCACGAACTTCCGTTTCTTGGTCTCCAGGTCCAATAGCAAGAATCCTTTAGGCTGTCCAGCCTCTGCGAAGGAGAACCGCTCGGTGGAGCCGCTATATGCGGCATTGCTCGCGATGTCGCAGTTCTCATGATAATGCCCCAGGGCGATGTAGTCCATGTCCCCGCGAAGATAGCATGAGTCCACTATCTGCTCGTTGAACTCGTTCATCCTGAACTCCTTGAATCCCACGACTCCGGCATGAAGCATGGAGACCTCATAGGTGGTCTCGCCGCAACGGCTCAGGGATGGCAGCATCTCCTTGAACATCTCACCGTCGGTGTGGGGGATCGCATGCACGGTGAGATCGCCGACCGTGATGCGCTCATACACCCCCTTGTACACTGGCATGATATTGGGAAGATGTTCGAAGAGGCGGAAGGCCGAACCGGTCTCCCTTATCCTCGGCGTGGAGTGATTTCCAGCGATGATCACCACGGGTATGTTGGCATCGGAGAGCCGAACCAGCTGTTCCAGGGCGAATCCCAGTGCGCGGTTGGACGGCCTCACGGAATCGAACAGGTCCCCGCTATGCAGCACGACGTCGGGCTGGAGATCTAGAACGCGGTCTACGAACGTCTTGAACGAGAGGTAGGTGTCGACCTCCCTTTGATTCAATCCCCTGAACGGACCGTCATCATCGCATATCCGACGGTAGGCGGAGTACCCCAGGTGCGTGTCCGCGACATGAACGATCCTCAAACCGAAACCTCCTCCAATGTCGTCCCCATTTCAAGGGCGCCGAAGGGGCTCTGCCGATTTAAGCCTTTTCTTCCCAGCTCGCACCGTTCGATCATATGGGCAACGCCCCTGAAGGCCCGAGGCCCGCTTCAGTAGAACGTAGCGGTCACTGGAGCCTTCTTGAAGGCTTTCTTCGGGGCATCGCCGGCCACCTTCTCCAGGTATTCCTCGTATAGGTGGATCTTGACCGGCACCGCGAACGGTGCGAACGGGGAGGCGATGAGCGCCTCGCCAGGCATGAGCATTTGTATCTCGTTGTCCAGCTGTGAGATGTCCTGCTTCGCCGAGTTCCTCAGGATCTCACGGTCCTTCCGGTCGGCCAGTCCCAGGATGAACAGGGTGTTGAACTGGGATATGACCTCCGAGTCGATGAGCTTCGGCTGCTGCGACACCGCGCACAGTCCGGTCTTGAACTTACGTCCCTCCCTTGCGATCTGTGCGAAGATGGTCCCCTTCGCTTCCGTCAGGACGCGCTGCGCCTCCTCCAGGGCGATTAGGACCGGTGGGACCTTGTCGAACTTCGCCTTTTCACCATAGAGCGTCTTGTGCCTCTCGAATATGGCGCGTGATAGAACGGTCGATATGAGAAGCTCCTCCGCCTCGTACATGTTCGAGGTATCGACCAGCACGACCTTGCCGTCATGCAAGCAGTCGATGACGTGTGACGTGATGGACAACTTGGGGTCCCGGGATACGAGGTTGAAACGGAAAAGCGATTCCAGGCGCCGTTTCACCACGTTGATCGTACCCTCCTGGAACTTCCCCTCCATGATGCCGTGCAGCTCCTTGACGCTCTTGTCGTTTATGTCCGTAAGCCAGGTGTCCTTGAACCTGTACTGGGCGTTCTCCATGAACTCCTTCTGGACGGAGGTGAACTCGTAGAGGTTCTCCAGGTCGGCGATCTGGATCTCCGACGACGCCACATGCAACGAGTTATGCGGCCCGTCCAGCTCGCGGGACGAGAACACCACGAAAGCGTCGTCCTGCTTGGCCTGCTTCAATCCCTTCTTTCCCGATTCACCGCCGTCATAGTACTCGCCGTGCGGATCGAGGATGAGGAAGCCGTACTTGCGAAGCCGCATGCACGATAGGGCCAGGTTCTTCATCAGATTGCTCTTCCCCATTCCGGTGGTGGCGAAGATGCCTATGTGGTGGGGGATCGCCTTTCCCGAGATGCCCACCGGGAAGTCCAGCACCCGGTCGCCGGAGCGCAGGTTGCCCACCTGGATGTCGCCAAGGCTGCTCTTGAGGAACTCATAGTCCTCGATGCTGGTCCTGCGGACCTTTGAGAAATGGTGCGGGATAGTCTTGGTCTTCCTGAACTCGTCTCCAACGCATCCTAGCGGTGCCGATATGCCGATGCAGTACAGGTCGTCCTTGATGGCGCCGAGGTCGCATTCGCGCTGCTCGGCGTCCATTCGCAGCATGTGGCCCGCCTCGGTGACAAGCCAGTTCTTGTCGTCCGAATCCGCTCCATGCTCGATGTCCATGACCCTCACTAAGTATCTCTCCGGGTTCGGACCGCTCTCCACCACGAGCATCTCCCCGACCTGAAGCGACTCATCGAAGTTCATCCTGAACCTTGTTTCCAAAACCCTGTTGCCGATTACGCGACCGATGTGCATGATTGCTCACTCTCTCCGGATCCGACGGGCAAGATGCCTGGAAGATGATAATCGTTACTTGCGCGAACACATCGACCGGAAAGGTGATGGCTTCCTCCTTTGTGAAATGATCAATCACCATTGTCCGAACGATGATATGCTGGCATATCGTGGCCGTTGTTCATCGATCGAGAACGGATGATGGGATTAGCCTTGCCCTTGAGACCTGTAGTCAGAATGGCCTGCATGTGATCGATCTTATGTTACCAGTCCCCATCGATCTGGGCCACCACATTTTTTCGCCCTTTAAGGTCATTATTTCAGTCTTGACCTGAACGATCTACCGTGGTTCTCTACGAGCCGGATCCCTCTTTACCGGCCATCCTGGCGATCTTGGTCGACTGCCTATGGGGCCATCATCGGCCACGTTCATGGTTTCATCGTTCTTTTTATTGGAGCACAATCGGCCCTATCGCGATATCCTCTTTCAATGCCAGTGCGATCGCTACGGTACCCCGCGTAAGAACTATACGGACTCTATCCGATCTCCTGTTGGAGATTAATTTTAAGAAAACTTTCCAATCATGTAATATTTATATATTTAGATAATATGGTGAATATTTTCCTTGTTAACAATAATAACGATCGATCCAGCAACATGGCGGTATAGGACCCAATGACAGAACGCCCTTAACATTATCGAATGCACAACTTTATCCGCAAGTAGAGGCAATCTCAATCAAGCTCGGAGAGATACTCGGGTCTTCGTTCGATAAAGGATTCCATGACCACTGACATCCCTGTGTGCTCTCCGGCGGCAGGACGGGCCGCTCGATCGAATCGGCAGCTTCAGAACAGGTCTCAGAAACCCGTCCCGCTTGACATTTTCAATAAATTTATCTTCTGGAGCAGGCTTTTCTAATGGATGGCTCGGGATGTACGTTCTCTGGGGTATGGCAACCGCATCGAACGTCCTCGTCTCAAGGCCATTGGAGTGGGAGGAGCAGGCTGCAATGCCATAGCTAACACTCCATTTCCGTCCGTCGGATTATGTGGGCGTCTCGATGATATCAATGGGCCACCGAACCAGAGAAGATTGGTCCTGACCTCTGACGAGCTTGAGATACTAAGGTCAGTATCATCAAGCACTCTTGGAAGCGTGGAGCGCAACGTCTTGAGACGTCTCAGCAGAGAGGTCGCCGGTTATGACCTGATCTTCATCTTCGCTGGTCTGGGTGGGGAGTTAGGAAGCCATATTGTTCCAGGATTGGCGAACCTCTGCCGCCATCATGGCGGCCTTGTCATCGCGTCGGCCACCATGCCTTTCTCGGCGGAGGGACCGGGCCGCAGGAGCACGGCCGTGGCCATGCTTCCCCGTCTCATCAATGCCGCTCATCTCACCATCACGTATCCGAACGATGGCCTTCTCAAGGTCGCCCCTAACCTCCCGTTCCGCCGCACGTTCAGAGTTATGGACGAGATCATGATGGCGCCACCCCGGGAGCTGGTGGATGTACTTACCAACGACGATATCAGAAGGTTGCGGGACGACCTAAGCTCGGTCAGGCATATGCGTATGGGGGCAGGGGCCGGAAGAGGCATGCAACGTGAGGAGGTGGCGGTCTCCGAGTCGTTCAGTTCCCCCTGGTTCGATTTCAACCTGGATGAGTGTAGGATGGCGCTCGTCGTGATGTCTGGAAAAGAGGTCGATGAATATTCTCAACGCGATATCCTGGATAACATCCAGGCCAGGGTCCCCAACGCCAAGATCTGGTATGGCGTCCGCTCGGACCACAGGTCAGATGACCTCAGGGTGACGGTACTGCTGGACGCAAAGGTCTAATCGTCATCCATGATGCTTTCCGGTGCGGAGGCCAGGCGGACGAGCGCACGTGCCTCCATGAAATGCAGTCGGCCAGGTACTATTAGGCAATGAAGCGGAGGACCCATGTCGGTCGAAGCGATCAAGGATGGCGGGCCGGCAAGAAGCCTCTGGTTCGGAGAACCTATTCGAGCGCCCGCACAAATTATCGTATCCTCTTTCAGAAGCCCCTTCTGAAGCCTTTCTTCAGCATCCATCAGCCAATTCACCGCCTCCGCCGCGGTCATGTATCTGCTCTCCTCTTCCCTGATATCCAGAAGCACGAGGGTGTGAAGGCCCCTCTCGCGGTTTTCCAATATGTTCTCATAGGGCGATGACGGCAGATAACCCGGTTCTGGGAAGGGAATTGTGACCGCGCGGCCGAACTTGTAAGGTTGGAGACCGAAGGCTCCTGCGGCGGCCGTGAAGATGGAGACCCCGAATACTAGTTCAGTGTTGATGCCCTCCTCGATAGCGCGCAGTCTTAGATCGACATGGGTGGTCGCGGACATGGGATCGCCAGCTACCATGAACGCCACGGTCCCTCGGCGGGCGGCTTCGATGATCGCGTCGCCCTCTTCCACCTCGCTGCGTCGGAGGACCGCCACCTTTTTTCCAATGAATTCCTCAAGGTCTTCCATCGTCGCGTCGATGAGGCGGGAGGTGTAGAATTCCGCGAAAACCTCGTCGCATTCCCGAAGGACCTGTTGCGCCCTAACACTCATGTCCTGAGGTCTGGACAGCCCTAAACCAACAAATATCAATTTCCCTGACATCGTATCTGGCCGAGTGGGATAGGTACACATCTCACATAAACTCATTGAGTAACATTTCTCATTCATATCACTGCCCCGAGCTCATCGGAGATCATCAATTCATCTCGGCATGGGAGATCTATTGCGATTCCCTCGGCCGGAGACTCATCACGGTCCTTACTCAACAGAGAGAGGATGCATGCGACCGCGAGTGCGACCATGTGTCGTGCTGTGATGTGTTGTGTGCTGTTGTGTGTGCCCCCCAGAAAGGGAGAGGAGTTCTAGAGACTCCTTCATCGATAGTTACAGATAGCGATAGCCAGTAGGGTTTTTAGGGAGGATTGAACGAGTTGGAGAGTGTCCCTTTCCTTCCTCGTTCGCTCCCCCTTTCACCCCCTCGCTGCCTGTAACGGCCACACGGTGCTCTAGCGCAAGCGCTGCCATAGCAATCAGTATCAATACCAGCGCTGCCAGCGGGGCACACGGAATCAGACAGTCACACACAGCACATCACAGCACATCATGGCACATACAGGCACACACGGTCAAAATGGAGAATAAACCATGAGACCCACAGACGACATAAGAACCATGGAGATGGATCAGATCCTCGTCTCCATAGCCGATTGGATACTGTACGAGGGACGAGCCGCGATAACATGGGCAGAGATCCAGAACCTCCTACGGACCGAGCCATATTTCTACGTGGACGAACGCACGCATAGAAAGAAGAGGCAATACCTCGAAGCGAACGGTTATCTCAAGAGGGTCAACCGAGTCGCTTACAAGATCACCGAGCAAGGCCTCGCTCGAGTGAGAAAGGTTAAGGGCGTCCCCGAGACCCTTGGAGACGCCCACGCATCAAATGATGCGTCAGATGCTAACACCGGTCCAGAGGTATTAGAACACTCCCATGTGTGCCAGGATGTGCCTGCCACCGATCCATCATGGACGATCATTGAGCAGCTGATCTTACAACGTGACGCACATAAATGCCGGATCTGCGGTGAGACGGGAAACGGTCGGCCAGGATATCTACGGGTACGGCCCAAGCATCCGGGAGAATCGGGCACTCCTACCGACTCCGATGATCTGGTAACACTATGTGAGCAATGTGATAGGGCCGAACAGGACGGGATCGACCATCTCACGTCGCAGCAGGACGAGGCAGTCGCAGAGGTCTCCGCCTATATGGACGCTATCAGGAGGGGATCGATATGAGCGACACCGTCATGGTCTCCACGATCCTACGCCCGGCGACCCGTCCAGCCGTCCGGCAATTCGTATATTGCATCTCTCGAGAATGCGGATGGAAGGGGCAAATCCTACAGAGTCTCATACTCAAAGAAAAATCGAGGCAATATGGGAA
>FZPS01000062.1_pt2582 | contig 21466 bp, 16 predicted proteins | sample 1817821 | NCBI WGS metagenome assembly FZPS01 (sample SAMEA104158645, study PRJEB21678) | metagenome | place: Germany | collected 2015-04-21 | reverse complement strand
GGAATGTATTGCTGCATGCATAGATGAAGGCAATAAGACTGGTATGCAGTCCTGGTGTTATGATGAAGAAGGTTGGCCCAGCGGTTTTGCAGGAGGCATTGTGACGGAAATGGGGGATAAATATCATGTGCGCTGGCTGGAAATCCAGGAGTATGATGAAAAGACACCCTTAGATGATCAGGTTTTAGGTATATATATTTTATGTGGCCAAACTAATAAGGTAAAATTTATATCCCCTGGTAGTCAAGTAAGCCTTAGTGACAAGCAAAAGGCTGCTATTATAAAGCATAAGTCCAACCCTTACTACATTGATATATTAAATCCCGAAGTAGTCAGGGCCTTTATTGATAGCACTTATGAGAAATATTATAGTCGTTTTAAAGATGAATTTGGCAAAGGCATGCCTGGATTTTTTACCGATGAACCCCAGTATGCAAAAGGAAAAATACCCTGGTCATATATTCTGCCTAAAAGGTTTAAAGAAAAGTATGGGTATGATCTAATTCCGGTTTTGGCTGCGTTGTTTATAGAATGTGAAGGATATGAAGGAGTACGCTATGATTTTTGGTCCTTGGTAAACGAGTTATACGTTAATTCCTTTGGCAGAAAGATATATGAATGGTGTGAAGAGCATAACTGTCAACTGACAGGGCATGTAATGATGGAGGATAGTATACATGCTCAGATGGGAGCAAGTGCAGGAGCCATGCCTTTTTATGAATATATGCATATTCCGGGCATAGACTGGCTGGGAAGGTCCATTAGCAGCCCTGTAATACCCAAGCAGGTATCTTCGGTTGCTAATCAGCTGGGCAAAAAGTTTGTACTGACTGAAACTTTTGCCTTATGTGGCTGGAATGTAAGCTTTGAAGAACTTAAATGGATTGCCGAGTGGCAGTATGTCAACGGGGTCAATCTAATGTGCCAGCATCTTGAGGGCTATACCCTTAGGGGGTTAAGAAAACGGGATTACCCACCGTCTTTATTCTTCCAACAGTCCTGGTGGAGTGAGTATAAGCTCTTTAATGATTATTTTGCTCGATTAGGGGTGCTTTTAACTTCTGGTAAGGATGGAAGCAATGTATTATTACTTCATCCTATAAAAAGTGGATGGATAGCATACAATTCACACAATAGTGAAAGCCTTGAAAAAATAGACAAGGATTTTGTAGAGGCTACCAAAACCTTGTCAGATCTTCATATTGGCTATCATTATGGGGATGAAACAATTATTCAAAGGTATGGTAAAATCCATAATGCTGACTTTGTTGTTGGACTGTGCAGCTATAAAGCGGTCATAATGCCTTCTATGATAAGCATTGATGAGTCTACCGTAGACCTTTTAAATGACTTTATTGATAGGGGCGGAAAGGTAATTAGCATTGGTGATTTTCCCAGGTTCACCAGCCATCAGAAAAAGCTTGAAGTGCTAAAGGATAAGGTTGTTCATATAAAGGTATGTAAAGATGAGCTGTATAGTTATTTAAAAGATATAGGAATACCTAAGATCAGCATCGCAGGAGAAGGTGGAGAGATTCCTTCTATTCATTATTTGCAACGGGATAATGATAAGGAACAGATATTTTTCCTGGTTAACCATGATCAAAATAAAACCTTTGATGGGGTTGTGTCTATTCCGAAAAAGGGACGCCTAAGAAGGATCAATGTTGAAAATGGAGAGATAGAGGATTTAGACTTTGAAAGCCAGGACGGCTGTACTAAAGTCAGGCTACAATTTTTACCTATGCAATCCTATATCCTACTGTTTGACCAGCAGGAGTCACAAAAAAACAGAATTGAGGATATAAATGAGGATATAAAAGAGAAGAAAATTGAGCTTGGTAGAGACTGGGATATTGAAAAGGTTGGCTATAACTCCTTAACCCTTGATTATTGTGAATATAGGATTGATAAGGGGTCCTGGCAGGGACCAGTGCCTGTAATTAAGCTTATGGATATTCTATTGGAGCGTAAATCCAGCTGCCATATAGAGCTTAAGTTTTGCTTTGAAGTGGATATGAATCTAGAGAAGAACAAGGAATTTTTCCTTGCCATAGAGACTGCTGATGAATTCCAAATATTAGTGAATGGAATACAAGCAGAGTACAAAGACCAAGGCTGGTGGAAGGATAGGGCTTTTAAGAAAGTAGATATAAAGGAGCATGTAAAGCCAGGCCATAATGAAGTTATATTAAAGCGCACTTTCTATCAAGCTCAAAAAGTCTATGATGTTCTCTTTGGTGAGGATGTTCTGGAAACTGAGATAAACAAATTGACCTTTGATGTGGAGCTGGAAAGTATCTATGTAGTAGGGGACTTTGGGGTTGTTAGCAAATCGCCCTATAGTTATGGAGAAAGGCGGGCTGTTTTTACTGACGGGACCTTTGTGATTGTGGATATGCCCAGCAAGGTGACAAAGGGAGATTTGACCCAACAGGGATTTTGCTTCTTTGCTGATACCATTAGATTGGGTCAGGATTTGGATGTGACTGTAGAAGAAGATCAAAGTTTAATCTTAGACATAGGTAAGCCCGATGCTGTGGTATCTAAGGTGTTTGTAAATGATAAACCAGTAAAAACTTTATTGTGGGCACCTTATTGTGTGGATATTACAGATTTTGTAAAGCCGGGTCTAAATCGAATATCAATAGAGCTTTTCTCCGGTAATCGAAACCTACTAGGTCCTCACCATCATATAGATGGAGAATTATATTCTGTAGGTCCTTCTAGCTTTACGGATAAGCCGGGCTGGGCTGATAGATCTGACACTGATACTATTTGGAGGGAAGGATACTGCTTTGTAAGATTTGGGCTTAAGGAATAGATTGGGGGGCGATCATGTGAATAATGTTTTAGAGCTTGGAGCATCCTGGATATGGACTAATAGGGAGCAGGAAGAGGTTAACCAGTACGCTGAATTTAGACATGAATTTAATGTAGACTATGTCCAGGGAAATAACTGTAAATTATATATTTCCACAGATACGGATTATGTAGTGTGGCTAAATGGAATATTTGTAGCTTGTGGTCAGTATTCAGATTATCCCCATGATAAAGTATACGATGTGCTAGATATAAAAGACTTTGTAAGGTCTGGAAAAAACGCCCTATGTATAATGGTGTACTATCAGGGGGAAAGCAGTTCCAAGTATTTAAAAGGAGAGCCAGGATTGTGGTATGTCCTGGATGAAGGGAATCTCCATATTGTTAGTGGTGAACAGGTTTACTGTCGTAAATCTGCTCCTTACAGAAATGGACCTGTCCCCAAGATAACTGTTCAGCTGTCCTTTACCTATGAATATGATGCCCGAAGGGAAGATGATTGGCGCAGTTTAGATTATAAGATGGGTGAAGATTGGCATCCAGCCTGCATAAGAGATAGGATATTGGCAGAAAAAGAGTTCACCTTTAGGGAAAGGCCTGTTAAAAAGCTGGATATTAAGGATAGTTTAAACACCAGTGTAATAGCTCAGGGCAAATTTTTAAGAGCTGAGGAAGAGGGACAAAGTGTTGCTCAATTAATGCAAACTGACTATTTATCACCCCTATTGTTAGAAGATATATTTGAACCAGGCTTTAAGGGCAGCTTGCCATCAAAGGCTGGAGCCAAGTTTAAGCCTTCCCATACACAGCCTAACCAGGGAATATATTTAGTTATTGATGTAGGCAGGGAAGAGTCAGGTATTTTTGAGCTTGAGGTAAAAGCAAATGCTGGAACCATAATTGATATAGGTTATGGTCAGCATCTAGATGATCTTCGGGTAAGAACTTTCGTTGGGGGAAGGAACTTTGCCAACCGTTATATCTGCAAGGAGGGCAGGCAGCACTTTATCCACTATACAACCAGGATGGGATGCCGTTATATACAGCTACATATAAGTAATATACAGGATGAGTTTGTCCTGTATTATGCAGGTATGAGGCCTACTGAATATCCAGTTCAGATCAAAGGGGATTTTATATCTCACAATAGCTTGTGGAATAAAATTTATGATGTAAGTATTAGAACGCTTCATCTATGTATGCACGAGCATTATGAGGACACCCCATGGAGGGAGCAGGCCCTTTACAGTATGGACTCTAGAAACCAGGCTCTATGTGGATATTATTGTTTTGGCGAATATGATTTTCCACAGGCTTCTTTTGACCTATTGGGCAAGGGTTTAAAAGAAGATGGTTATTTGGAGTTATGTGCTCCTGCAGAGGTATCCATAACCATTCCATCTTTTAGTATGGCGTGGATTATAGAGCTGGCTGATCACCTGCTTTATAGTGGCAGGGTAGAGCCGGTTAAGGCAGTGTTTCCTAAAGTTAAGTTTATGATTGATTCTTATATAAGCAATATGGAAGGGGATCTGTTGGTATCTCCACAAGGAAAAAGGTATTGGCATTTTTATGAATGGGCAGATGGACTGGATCATGGTGACATATTCACAGGCAATGGTTTAACAGCCAAAAGGTTTGATGCACCCCTTAATGCCTTCTTTGTCATGGCCTTGGACTCTGCTGCCAAGTTGGCCAGGGTCTGCGGTGAAGTGGAGCTGGCAAAGAGTTACACTAATTATGCAGATAGAGTAAAAAAAGCTATTAATGAAACTTTCTGGAATGAAAAGGAACAGGTATTTATTACTTATGTAGGGGAGGGATGCAAGGCCCACTATGCAGAGCTAACTCAGGCCCTTATTATATGTGCAGGGGCATGCAGTGATGATAGGGTACCCATATTGAAAAGAAGACTGGTAGATGAAAATAATGGTTTAGTTGAAACCACCTTAAGTCATTCCTTTTATAAATTTGAGGCATTACTTAAGGATTCCCATGAGTATGCTGATGTAGTTTTTAATAGAATAGAAAAAGACTGGGGCTATATGCTATACAATGGGGCTACCAGCTTTTGGGAGACAATTAAGGGAGCTAATGATTTTAATAAAGGTGGAAGCCTATGTCATGGTTGGTCGGCTATTCCCGTTTATTTCTATCAAGCCTATATTTTGGGTGTAAAACCCCTGGAGTCGGGATTTAAAACCTTTAAGGTGGATCCTGTGACGTCCGTTGTTGACAAGGCTTCTGGAAAAGTTCCCACACCCTATGGAGATATAAGGGTAGAGTGGGTGAAGGCAGGAGATAAAATTGAGTGCAGCGTCACTCATCCTGAATGCATTAAGCAAAAATCAGAATTATAATTATACAAAATTATAGTGTAAATCAATGCTATGGCTAATTATACTAATAAAAGGTTTATTTTATTAATGTAGCCATAGCTTTTATTTAAGTGGATAGATTAAAGATAATATGTGGGAGGGGATATCATGGGTAGGAACAATTTACAAAGAATAAAGGTAAGCGACAATAAAAGATTTCTTGTAAAAGTGGATGGTACTCCCTTTTTCTGGCTAGGTGATACCGCCTGGGAACTCTTTCACAGGCTTAACCGGGAAGATGCAGAGTACTATTTAAAAACCCGATCCCAGCAAGGGTTTACTGTAATACAAGCTGTTGCTCTGGCCGAGTTTGGTGGAGTTACAACGGGGAATGCCTATGGAAGAAAACCCTTACTCAAAAATCAATATGGCGAGTACGACCCTGGCTTACCTGATGTCTCAGCTGATGCAAATGACTACGACTATTGGGATCATGTAGATTTTATAATAGAAAAGGCTGCTGAATACGGATTATACATAGCTCTTCTCCCAACCTGGGGAGATAAATTTAATATGATGTGGGGAAGGGGTCCTGCCATATTCAATAAAGAGAATGCCTACAATTACGGAAAATGGCTAGGAGACAGATATAAAAACCATAATAATATTATATGGGTTTTAGGCGGGGACAGGCCACTTTTAACTTCCCGGCACTTTGCCATAATAAATGCCATGGCAGCAGGTTTAAAGGAAGGAGATGAGGGCAGACATCTTATGACCTTTCACCCAACAGGTGGGCATTCATCTTCATATCATGTTCATGATGAGGAGTGGTTGGACTTTAATATGATTCAGTCGGGACATGGTAAAGTCAACAATGAAAACTATAAGATGATAACCGATGACTATGATAGATTGCCTGTAAAGCCCACCTTTGATGCTGAACCCTGTTATGAAGATCATCCCATAGGATTCAAAGCTGAAAATGGATATTTTGATGCTGCTGATGTAAGAAGGGCGGCTTACTGGGCAGTCTTTGCAGGAGGAATGGGACACACCTATGGACATCATTGCATATGGTCTATGAATACAGAGCCTGTGCCTTATTTTATAATGGATTGGAAAACTGCCCTCCTTAGGCCCGGTGCTAAACAGATGGTTTATTTAAGATCCTTGATGGAATCCAGATCTTTTCTGGATCGTGTTCCCGATCAAAGCCTTATTGCCGAAAATTATGAAGGTGCAAATTATCTGGTGGCCACTCGAGGTAAAGATTATGCACTAATTTATACCCCCAGCGGCCTTAATATAAAAGTAAATATGGGAAAAATATCAGGAAATCTTGTAGGTGCCAATTGGTATGATCCTAGAACAGGAAAGTATGTATACATAGGCATGTATGAAAATAAAGGGGTATTAGATTTTCTTCCTCCATCTTCAGGAAGAGGAGAGGACTGGATTCTGGTATTAGATAGTATAAAATAAGGCAGTATAAAATTACATATAGGTAATACCTATAACAATAATTATATAATTATATTTTACAATACATCCGCCTAGTAATATTATATAAAAGGAATGCTAAAAAATTTACCCATAATATTACATAGGCAAGAGGTGTATTGAATTAAATGTTTAGAAAGAGTACTATTATAACTTTATTATTAATCGGTCTAATTGCACAACTTCTCTCAGCTTGTGTAGCTGATTCTGCAGTAAGTAGTAAAGATAGCCAAAAACAAGAAGTGGGCAGTAATCAAAACAATGAAGTAATCAATAACCAAGAAATCAATGAGGAAGACAATCAAGAGAATAATAAAGAAACCAAAGAAGAAAGTAATGAAAATAGTGTTTATTACAGCTTTGTAGATGCCTTGGAAAATACTGTAGTACTGGAGGACAAGCCAGGCAGGGTAGTATCTCTTGTAGGCTCCTATGCAGAAACCTGGCTCTTGGCAGGCGGAGATTTAATAGGAGTAACTAATGATGTTATAAGTGAGAGAAATTTGGATTTATCTGAGGACATAGAGATAGTGGGAACCATAAAGGATCCCAATTTGGAGACAATATTGGATCTTTCCCCCGATTTTGTACTATTATCTCCGGACATAGAAAGTCACGTAAAGGCAGCTGCTACCCTTAAAAAAGCCAATATTCCCCATGGATTTTTCAAGGTGGAACATTTTGAGGATTATTTGGAGATGCTGGATATATGTACCCACATAACCGGCAACAAAGACCTATATGAAAAATATGGACTTAAAGTCAAGGAGCAGATAGAAGAGATTTTACTGAAGGTTGAAAATCAAGAGGGTTCAGATATTCTGTTTATACGGGCTATGTCCAGGGGCGCAAAGGCAAAATATGATGATAATATGGCTTGTAAAATATTAGAGGATCTAGGCACTAGAAATATAGCGGCCAGGCATGAGTCCCTTTTAGAGGACTTGAGCATGGAGATAATCATAGAGGAAGATCCGGAATATATATTTGTGGTAACCATGGGTGACAGTGAAAAGGCCATCAATGCATTGAAGGAAGGCATAGAAAAAGACCCAGCATGGAGCAATCTGACTGCAGTAAAAAAAGGCAACTACATTGTTTTGCCCAAGGATCTGTTCCACTACAAGCCAAACGCAAGATGGGGTGAAAGCTATGAATACTTGGCAAAAATTCTCTATCCGGAAATTTTTCAATAAAAATAGTGGGAGCTATAACGGTGGGGTTATAGCTCTACTTCTTATATTGCTAATTGCTGCTGCTCTTGTAAGCATAAGTATTGGGGCATCAAAAATACCTTTAAGTCAAATTCTTCTCGCTTTAAAGCAGAGGGATCCAAGTTCAAAGACCTTCCAAATAATAAGCTTTGTAAGGATTCCCCGAACCATTGCAGCAATACTGGCTGGTTGTTCCTTATCGTTATCCGGTGCTATTTTACAATCGGTGTTAAATAACTCCCTTGCAAGTCCCAATATAATAGGTGTAAATTCAGGGGCGGGTTTTCTAACTGTCTTCATTAGTGCTTTTTTCCCTGCCAGCCTGTATCTGGCACCTTTGGCTGCTTTTGCAGGAGGCCTTATAGCTGTGCTTATAGTCTTTGCTATAGCACAGAAAACCGGTGCATCACGGATGTCTATTGTTTTATCGGGGATTGCTGTTTCCAGCTTTATTGGTGCCATGACAGATACTGTACTCACCCTTCATCCCGATTCTGCCATAGATAGGGCTGTGTTTTTAATTGGAGGTTTTTCAGGGGTTACCACGGAAAGGATGACTTACCCGGCAATTTTTATTATCACAGGGCTAATTATTGCCCTGGTTTTTAGTTATGATATGAATATACTGACCCTGGGAGATGAGACAGCTAAATCCCTGGGCTTATCTGTGGGCAAACTACGCTTTGTATTCTTAGGACTGGCAGCACTTTTGGCGGGAAGTGCTATTAGTTTTGCAGGGCTTTTGGGTTTTGTAGGACTAATTGTACCCCATGCAGCCAGATTTTTTGTTGGTTATGACAATAGGTTTTTACTGCCCGTTTGTGCACTTCTTGGAAGTATCTTTACCCTTTGCTGTGATATATTAGCCCGTGTATTGTTTGCACCCTTTGAGATACCTGTGGGCATAATAATGTCCTTTCTGGGAGGCCCTTTTTTTATTTATCTCTTACTAAAACGCAGGAAAGGAAAGTTGTATGGTTAGATTGAGGAAGGTGTCAGCAGGATACAATAATATAGAGGTTATTAGAAATATAAATATCTCCTTTGAAAAAGGTACTATAACTACTATTATCGGGAAAAACGGTTGTGGTAAGACCACCCTTTTAAAAACGGCATCTAATATATTGAAACCTTTTGAGGGAGAAATTCAGGTCAAAGGCAAAAATATAGCAGATATGTCCAGTAAGGAAGTGGCAAAAGAGCTTTCATTTCTGCCCCAGCTTAGGGATACCCCTAATATAACGGTTTATAATTTAGTCATGCATGGAAGGTTCCCATATTTGGGTTTTTCCCGTATACCCCAAAAGAAGGACAGGTTAGTGGTGAACAATGCCATAGAAAGCATGGAGTTGCAGGGTTATGTAAGAAAAAACATATGTGAACTTTCCGGGGGTCAGCGTCAAAGGGCCTATATAGCAATGATACTGGCACAGGACACGGATATTGTATTTCTAGACGAACCAACCACATACCTGGACATAAATCATCAGTTTGAGATATTGGAGATAATAAAAAAATTAAAAGATATGGGAAAAACTATTGTTATGGTATTACATGACCTAAGCAGTGCTCTTTCCTATTCGGACAGGATTTGTCTCATGGATAATGGAGAGATAGTTATATATGATACCCCACAGGCTGTATTTGACAGCGGAGAGATAAATAGAATCTTTGGAGTATCCGCAGAACAGGTGTTAATAAAAAACAATCAAAAACAATATATATTTTATGCCAGTTAATTTCAATCAATCTTATGTTAATACAATAAATTTCAATTAATCCTATGTAAATTCAATATTCAATTACAATAAGGTGAATACGTCTACTTTTTCTGCCAGGGCAAGGCCCTAAGGGGAGAAAGTAGGCTGTTTTTTTATAGTTTTTTTAACACCTGGGTAATCATTTAATAGATATTGTCAAATATGAGAATCCATCAGAGTCAAATAATAAAAGAGAATAAAGCCCTTGTTTAATTAATTAGAAAATGATATTATCCTATTAATAATTATAGGTAAAACCTATAAATAGTTTGTTTTATTAGGAGGTTAACATGACCATAAGACATTTAAAAATATTTATTGAAGTTGCAGATACGGGCAAAATGAGTGCTGCTGCCTCAAATCTATATATATCCCAGCCAACGGTAAGCCAGGCCATAAAGGAGCTGGAAGAATATTATGGGATGCTTTTGTTTGAACGGCTTTCCAAGAAACTATATATAACTGAAAAAGGGAAAAAACTATTGTCCTATGCCAGAAATGTTGTAAAGCAGTTTGATGACATGGAAGAGATGGTGTTTGAGGCAGGATATGTAGAGAAAATAAGAATAGGTGCAACCATGACTGTAGGGGAATGTCTCTTAAGCCAGGTTATAAACAGCTTTAGGAGTGCAAATCCGGAGGTTGAAACCTATTCTTATATAAACAATACAAAGATAATTGAGGAAAAATTATTAAAATCCGAGCTGGATGTTGCAATAGTCGAAGGCAGGGTAAAAAGCCCGGATCTAATAAGTATCCCGGAGATTAAGGATTATCTGGTTCTTGTTTGCAGCATGTCACATCCCTTTGCTAAGCGGGAGACTGTAAAGCTTTCAGTGCTGGAGAGTGAGAACTTTGCCATGCGTGAAGAGGGAAGCGGGACCAGGGAACTTTTTGAAAGATTTATGATAGATCATGACCTAACCATAAAAACAACCTGGGAAGCCAACAGTACTCAGTCCATTAAAAATGCAGTAATAGAAAATCAGAACTTAGCTGTTATCTCCATACGTTTATTAGAAGAAGAAATACGAAGAGGACAGGTATATGTAATACAAAATACGGGATCGGAATGGGAGAGATATTTTAGCATTGTTTATCATAAGAATAAGGTAATAACCGACGAAATAAAAAGTTTAATAGAAATTGTTGAGGACTATAAACATCCACAGATATTAAAGGGCTTACAGACAGGCAGCCTTATAGTCTAGTTGAAAAAGAATGTATATTTATGCTATTTCTAAAAAGTTAATTGAAGGTATTCTTGATAAACTTAACGAATATTTAAAATAAATATTAAATAGAAAAGAGGGGTAATATGAAGATTGCTGTATCCAGCTGGAGTATGCATCGTGACTTCTTTCAGGGCAATATCAAAATGGTGGATTTCATAAGGATTGCTAAGGAGGATTTTGGGGTGGATGCCATTGAAACCGTTCATTGGCTGATCCCCCATGTACCAGAAGTGCAGTCACAGATAACCAAAGCATTTGCAGATTTTGAATCAGAGGATCCTGAAAAAAAAAGGAAAGCCTGGGAAACCGTTGGTCAGGCCATTACGGAACTAAGTACCAAAAAGCCGGATAACCTGGAGGATATAAAGGCAGCTCTCAAAGAATATGGTGTCAAAGTAGTGAATATGCCAATAGATTATGGCAATATATCTCAATTAGATGAAAAGAAACGTAAGGCTGATTTAGAGGTTATAAAAATGTGGATAGATGTGGCTGCTGAACTGGGGAGCCAAGGAGCAAGAGTTAATACCGGCCAACAGCCTGAAGGGGTATTTGATTTGAGTATTCCAGCAGCTTCCTACAGGGAGTTGGCTGAATATGCAGCAGCTAAAAATGTAGTCATGATCCTGGAAAACCACGGAGGTATGTCTGCAGATCCTGATAATATCCTAAAGCTTTTTGACATGGTAGATCATCCGAATTTCAGAATTTGTCCTGACTTTGGTAACTTTGAGGATGGTATTAGATATGAAGCACTAGATAAAATATTTGGCCTCAATGCCTTCCTGGTGCATGCCAAAACATATGATTTTGATGAGCAAGGCAATCACCCCATGTTTGATTTTGACAAATGTATGGAAATAGCCAGCAAACACGGATTCGATGGCTATTATTCCGTAGAGTTTGAAGGATTGGGAGATCATGTGGATGGTATTAAGAAAACCATTGAACTGCTAAAAAAACATGCATAACTGTAGATAAAAGAATTTTGAAATTGAAAATATAGTGAAAATAATGATATAATCTGTAATTGTAGTGTTCAAGTTAATCAAAAAGGGTCTCACTGTTATGGCTAAAAACAGTGGGACCTTTAATGTATAAGTTATAACAGGAGGTTTTAGGATGAAACATGAATTTACCATTGGCACCTTCAATATAAGGTACGGATCAGCGGATGATGGGCTTAATATCTGGGATAACAGAAAAGAGCTGGTAATCAAAAGTATTACCGAAAAACTGCCGGAAATTATAGGTTTTCAGGAGGTACTGCCCTTTGTAAAGGAATATTTGGAGGACAACCTGCCTCAATATATTATACTGGGTACCGGCAGGGGTGAGGATTTAAAGGATGAACACAATTGTGTGGCCATAAGGCGGGATAGCTTTGAACCGGTATCCTTGGAAACCCTTTGGCTGTCAAATACCCCCTATGTACCAGGTTCAAAACTTGAAAACAATGATGGGATGCCCAGGATTTGTACAACCCTGGTCTTAAGATCCAAGATAAACAACAGGCTTATACGTGTTTTTAATACCCATCTGGATTACAGGTTTTCCCATATAAGGCTCTTACAGCTTGAAATATTAAACCGATTTGTAGAGGAGTATGAAAATAGGCTGTCCATACCCACCTTTTTAACAGGGGATTTAAACTGTACTCCCCACAGTCAGGAAGTTGATTATGTCCTTAAGGATTTTTACATAAAACTCGTGGATATTTCTACTGAAAAGCTTATAAATAGCAATATTACCTTCCATGATTATTTTAGGGGTAGGGCCAACAAGTCCAAGATTGACTATATTTTTGCTACCGCCAACGTAAGATTTATTAGATCTTATATAGATGATACTGTTAAGGAAGGGGTTTATCTATCAGATCATTATCCTGTGTACGCAGTTGTTGAGATTTAACCTTGCGTTCCATAATTACCTTTATTATGGATACCATACCATAGACCAGGCTGATAAAAAGGGCTATGGCTGCACCTGAGGGAATATTTAAGGTGTATGAAATCCACAGTCCCGTTAGGGTGAAGAATATTCCCAGCAGGCTGGAGGTCAGCATAAGTTTTTTCAGGTTGTTGGTGAAAAGCTTTGCTATGGCTGGTGGTGCTGTAAGCAATGCCATAATCAGGATTATACCTATTACATGGATAACTACCACCACAGTTAAAGCTATCAGTATAAATAGAAGGTATTCAATCAAGGTGGTTTTTATGCCTATAACGGTGGAGAACTCCTCGTCAAAGAGATAGGCTTTCAATTGATGGTAAAGGGCAGCTACGGCAAATATTACTACAGCATCCAGTAGGGTTATGATATAGAGGTTGTTGCGGGATACCGTCAGTATATCTCCAAAGAGATAGGTAGTCATATCCGGCGGATAACCGGGAGTTAGAGCAATAAAGAGTATACCCAGACTCATTCCTGCTGCCCAGAATATACCAATAGGTATATCTGTATTCATGGTAGTTTTCCGTTTTATAGTTGCAATTCCCATGGCAGCAAATATGGTGATAAATAAAGCACCTATAATGGGTTCTATACCTAAAAAGTATCCAAGGCCTATTCCGCCAAAAGCGGTATGGGCTATGCCGCCGCTCATCATAACCAGTCTTTTTTCTATAATGATAGAACCTATTATTCCGCAGGCAATACTGGCAAGGATTGCACTAATGACTGCATTTTGTAAAAACTGATATTGTAAAAGTGAATCAAACAAGACTATTACCTCCATTACTGCCGTGTTCTTTTAAAACCCTATGGGGCACACCATGGGCTATTAGGTCTATGGGGCATCCATAGATCTGGTGGATTATATCATCAGACAGCTCTGAATGACCATGGTAAAACAGTTTTTTATTCAAACAGGCAAGGGAATGGACATGGGAAGAGATGGCATTCATATCATGGGTGACCATTATTATTGTCATATCCCTGTTTAATTTCTCCAGGATTGAATAAATATGAGATTTTGACTCTGCGTCCAGGCTGGCAGTAGGTTCATCCAGTATCAAAATCTTTGGCTCAACAGTCAAGGCCCTGGCAATTAGAGTCCTTTGAAGCTGGCCTCCCGACAGCTGCCCGATTTGGCGTTTGCGCAGGGAGTAGATTTCCAGTTTATCCATGAGAGAGTGAGCTATATCCATGTCCGTTTTGCTGTACTTATGAAAGAGGGGAGTTTTGCCTGACAATCTCCCCATGAGCACCGTTTCCTCCACGGTTATGGGAAAATCCCGATGAAATTTTGTAAACTGGGGAACATATCCCATAAGCCCCAAAGCTTTGGCAGGAGGCTTTCCATAAACTTCGATCTTTCCTGAACTAGGTGAAATCAGGCCTAAAATTGCCTTTAATAGGGTGCTTTTCCCACCCCCGTTAGGGCCTATAATGCCTAAAAACTCTCTATCCCTTACTTTTAGGTTTACATTTGATAGTGCACACACCTTTTGGTAATACACAGTAAGGTTGCTTACATTAATAACATATTCCAACTTTTCATTAACCCTTTTTCTATTCATATATTCTCACTTTCATTTCATTATCTCTGCAAAGGTATCGGCTATTTTCTCTAAGTTTTCTATATAGTCGGGAGCAAGAGGTGCTATTTGCTCAGTTTTACCTCCAATTTCCCTGGCGAAGGTGTCGGCTTGGCGACTGTCCACCTCTGCCTGATAGAAGATAGCCTTTATTCCCTTTTCCTTTGCTATATCAACAATGCTTTCGAAGGTTTGAGGGGCAGCATCCTTTCCCTCTTCTTCAAGAGCAATCATTTCAAGGCCGTAATCATCAGCAAAGTATCCAAAAGCCGGATGGTAGGCAATAAAGGTCCTAATTTCTAAATCCTTTAGGGTATCTTTTATTTTAGCGTCCAGTTGATCCAGTTGCTCCTTATACTTCTGGGCATTTTTGATATATGTATTCTTATTTTCAGGATCCAACTGAGATAATTCCTCAGCTATTACATCTATCATAACCTTTACCCTCTTGGGAGACAGCCATATATGAGGATCCCTTTCCCCGGGAGCTATTTCCAGATCAGGGTAAGTATCTGATACTTGCTTTGCCAGGTCAACAATCTTTAAATTTGGGTTAAAGTCCTTGGATTTTGGCAGTATGCTGGCTTCCTCTGATGGTACTCCAATTGTAAAGTAAATTGTGGCATTGCTGAAGTTTCGCAGCTGTTCGGGAGTGGCTGAATAGGTTTCAGGGCTGCTGCCAGGGGGAATCATGGTAACCACATCCACTAAATCCCCGGCTACCTCTTTAACAAAGGTGCTTTGAGGAACAATAGACACTGCAACAGTAAGCTTATCACTGTGTTGGGATGCCGACTGTCCACAGCCAGATACAAGGCTTAAAATAAGTAATAAAACTGTAACAATAAAAACTATATTGGTAAAAGATTTCATTTTCATAGGTTTAGCATTCATTTTTTACTCCTTTTAACGAAAGATATAATTAAAGCCAATTTTTATTATATTACTCTCAAAATCAATGTCAATGAAAAATTAGCCTATATATATGGTACCCCATACCGGGAAGTGTAAACCAATTATCCTTTAGTATTGCCATAAATAAACATATGATTTATAACATTTATATGTTATAAATATTATAAGGTATAAATATAACATATAAATAAAATCCATTAATGCAGGAGGTGAAATGGTGGAGGATTTGTATATTGCCTGTCATAGAAAGTTAATGGATCTGAGCTGGAGGATTATTAAGAAATCCAGATGCAATTTAGCCGAGCTAGGGTTTGCCTGGAATCAGTATTCTGTTTTGAAGATTTTAGAACAGGACCAGGCTATGACTTTATCGGAGATTAGTGCTCGGGTCCATAGAAAAAACAGCAATGTCACTCCTATCATCGACTTTTTGGTATCCAAGGGTATAGCAGAACGAATCCCTGATGAAAAAGACAGAAGAATAATTCGGGTCAGGCTGACTGATGAAGGAGTGGCCATTCGGGAGCAGGCCATAGCTCATCATGACAATTTTATCAGGCAACTGTATAGCACATTGGATGAAGAAGAAATGAAAAGCTTTATGGACATTGTTGATGTATTCTTAGAAAAGATCAAATGATTTAATAAGGGGAGAGGCTAATGGCTAAAGATAAGTCCATATTATATGATAAATCCGTGTTATATAAAAATTTGGTAAAACACAGATGGCGGTATGTAAAGGGGCTGTTTTTCTTAATAGCAATTAATGTGCTACAGATACTAGTCCCAAGGCTTACAGGTATTGTGGTAGACGGGCTGAAAACATTAAGCCTAAGCGAAAGAGATCTTATATACTACGGTGCTTTATTAATTGTAATTTCCCTTATGATTTTTGCATCTCACTATCTATCCAGAGTACAGGTAATGGGAGCCAGCAATTTATTCGACTATGAAGTCAGAAATGAAATGTTTGACCATATGCTCAGCCTTTCCATGAGATTTTTTCATAAGAACCGCATAGGAGATCTTATGGCGCTGGCAACCAATGACCTGGGTTCCCTTAGAATGATCTTATCCAGAGGGTTTAACCTGATGATAAACACAGTTATTCTACTTATAGGCAGTATTGTGGTAATGGCCGGCTACATGGATCTTAGGCTTACCATTTATTCCTTTCTGCCATTTCCCTTTTTAGTCTGGGTAATGGTAAGATTTGGTCCTATGATTCATAGAAGATTCCGTAGGGTACAGGAGTCCTTTAGTGATCTGACCAGAATGACCCAGGAGAACATATCGGGAATCCGTGTTATAAAAGCCTTTGTTCAGGAGGAAAATGAAATTGAAAACTTTGCCAGGCTCAACCAGGAAAACTTTGATATTAATATGGCTCTGGCCAGGGTGCAGGCGATTTTCTATCCCTCCATCAGTTTAATATCATCTATATCCTTTCTCATTGCCTTTATATACGGAGGCAATTTAGTTATAAAGGGGACTATTACTCTAGGGGATTTTGTTGCTTTTAACGGATACCTGGGGATTATAATCAGACCTATTACCTCTATAGGTATGATAATAAACTTCTCACAAAGGGCAAAGGCTTCGGTGGATAGAATTCATGTGCTGTTTCAACAGAGGCCTGAAATAGTGGATACAGGCATGCCCGAATCAGAGGAGGAAATAGCAAAATGGGAGAAGGGTATAGAGGGAAAAATTGAGTTTAGGGATCTTACCTTTTCCTATGATAAGAATGAAGCTCCTGTTCTGAAAGATATCAACTTGACCATCGAGCCTGGTAAGACCTTAGGTATAATAGGAAAGGTAGGAAGCGGAAAATCTACCATAGCAAATCTAATATTGCGGCTATACAATCCAATGGAGGAAGGTCAGTTATTAATTGATGGAGTAGACATTACAAAGGTGCCTTTAAAGCTTTTAAGGGAAAGCATAGGCTTTGTACCTCAGGATAATTTTCTCTTTTCCTCCACCATTAAGAGCAATATTGGCTTTACACCTGAAGAACCTGATATGGAAGAGATACGGAGAGCTGCCCGTATAAGCCAGATAGATGATACTATAATGGAGCTTCCTGATAAGTATGAGACAATGCTGGGTGAGAGAGGAGTTAACCTATCAGGAGGACAAAAGCAGAGGGTTTCTATTGCCAGGGCATTAGTCAAAGATCCATCTATACTAATACTGGACGATTGTCTGTCTGCTGTTGACACCAATACAGAGCGAAAGATTCTGGATGACTTAAAGCCCTTTATGGAAGAGAGGACCTGTATAATTATAGCTCATAGGATATCCACCATACAGGATGCAGATGAGATCATAGTGTTAGATGATGGAAAGATTATAGAAAGAGGAACTCATGAGGAATTGTTGGCCAATGAAGGCTACTACAGCAGGATATATCATCGTCAGCTATTGGAAGAGGAGATCGAGAGGGCGTAAAAATTATACTAATGAATATTATTAGAAAGGGTATGGTAGGTTATGGAGCAAAATAAAAGATCATTAAGGCGGATATATGATAGAGTAATCGTTAAAAGGATGTTAGTCTTTGCAAAACCTTACTGGTATCTGTTTGCCATAGCCCTTATCTTGATCTTTGCGGTAACAGGTGCATCTTTGGCCAGACCCTATTTGACCAAGATAGGGATTGACAAATATATGACCGGAAGTTACAGGGGTACCATGCCGGCAGAAGAAGCTTATAGAGGTATCTGGTACCTGGGCATACTGTTTTTTGTGCTTATTGTGATTGAGTTTGCTTTTAGCTATCTACAGCATTATATTCTGGAACTTGCGGGAAAAAGGGTAATAAAGGATATAAGACAGACGGTATTCAGGCATATACAACACCTGCCTCTGTCCTATTTTGACAAGATGGCTGCAGGTAGGGTTGTAACCAGGATTACCAATGACCCGGAAACCATAAATGAGATGTTTTCCAGCGTTATGGTGGGCTTTATAAAAAGCGTAGTAGAGATGATGGCTATTATTGTAATTATGTTTAGGCTTAGTTATCGCCTTACCTTAGTAAGCTTTATGGTGATTCCTTTAATTGTGCTGGCAGCTGTGCTATTTAGACGGACAGCGAGAAGGGTTTGGGAGAGGATAAGGGCTAAATTATCTGCCATCAATGCTTTTTTGGCCGAACATTTGGCAGGAATGAGAATTATCCAGATCTTTAACATGCAGGAAAAGAAGTATGAAGAATTTGACCAGATCAATAAGGAATACTACGATGCCCATATGAGAAGGGTTGTTATATTCGGTATATTCAGGCCCTTTATGGATGTTGTCCAATCATTGGCTGTGGCCTTGCTGTTATGGTACGGGGGAAGAAATATCCTGTCCGGCCTATTAGAGTTTGGAACCTTATATATGTTTGTAGACTATATAGGACGTTTCTACCACCCCATAATGGAGTTAACTGAGCAGTTTAACACCCTTCAAAGCGCCATGGTATCTGCCGAGAGGGTCTTCAATTTATTAGACGAGACCCAGGAGGAGAATATAAAAGGCAAGGTTGAGGAAGTTAATGAAATCAAAGGCGAGATAGAGTTTAAGAATGTATGGTTTGCTTATGTTGATGAGAACTGGGTTTTAAAGGATGTATCATTTAAGATAAGGCCAGGGGAGTCAGTAGCCTTTGTAGGTGCCACAGGAGCGGGTAAAACCAGTATAATAAATCTACTGTGTGGATTTTATGAACATCAAAAAGGACAGATCCTCATAGACGGCATAGATATCCGGGATCTTGGCAAGGAAAAACTGAGAAGAAATATAGGTCTGGTACTTCAAGATGTATCCCTGTTTTCAGGGGATATAGCCACCAATATACGCCTCTTTGATTCTGATATCCCCATGGAAGAGGTGGAAAGAGCTGCAAAATATGTTAATGCCCATGACTTTATCCAAAAACTCCATGGAGGATACTCCCATGAGGTGGGGGAAGGCGGTGCTACCTTGTCCCTGGGACAGCGGCAGCTAATATCCTTTGCCAGAGCACTGATACGGGATCCTAAAATACTTGTTATGGACGAGGCCACATCCCATGTTGATACGGAAACGGAAATCCTGATTCAAGACGCTCTATTAAAACTTATGAAGGGGAGAACCACTATAGCCATAGCACACCGTCTTTCTACAATTCAAAATGCTGACAAGATTATTGTTATCCATAAAGGCAGAATAAGAGAAGTGGGCGATCACCAGGAGTTGCTTAATAAAAGAGGACTATATTATAATCTATATAGGTTGCAGTACGATCAGGAATACAAGGTGGTTTGACCTTTCTCTATCATGTAAAAATATAGTTTTTAAGGGGAGATAAAAAATGACCAAGCTTCGATTTATCCATACCGCTGATATACATTTGGGCAGTTTTTTGCATGTAGGAGGCCTTTCTTTGCCTCCAGAAGTTGAAGAAGCAATTGAAACTGCTACCTTGGAAGGTTTTAGAAGGGTATGTGATCTGGCAATCTCCCATAAGGTAAATTTTGTAGTAATATCAGGGGACTTATACGATAATGAGGCACGTTCCGTCAGGGCCATAAACTTTTTTCTGGAGCAGTGTAAAAGGCTTGGTGAGGCTAATATTCGAGTGTATCTTATTGCTGGCAACCATGATCCTTTGGGTCAGAAACAGGACATATTCCGTATGCCTGACAATGTAAAGGTGCTTGACGGAAGCAGGCCAGAAATATGTGAACTAAGAGATGACAACAATATACCCGTAGCCAGAATAATAGGTCAATCCTATACCAGCAGATGGGAGCAGGATAAGTTGCATTTACGCTATGAGGTTCCCGACAGTAATATATGGAATATAGCCCTTCTGCATACTCAGCTGGAAGCTTCAAAATCCAACTACATTCCCTGTTCCCTTAGCGAACTTAAAGATAATAGGAATATCCATTACTGGGCACTGGGACATATCCATCAGTTCAGTATATTAAACCAAAGCCGTCCCGTTATTGCATATCCGGGAATTCCTCAGGGCAGAGATTTTGGTGAGCAGGGTAGGGGTGGATGTCTATTGGTTGAACTGGACCCCCTGGAAGGGGAAAAGGTGTCCTTTATTCCTACAGCTCCTATCATATATAAAAGGATAGAGGTAGATATAGACAGGGATCCAGATAATATGCCAGAAGACCTGACGGATCTGGAAGACATGCTTGTAGAACTAGGTCGGGATCTACTCAAAGCAAACGGGGATCAAGATGATCATCCTGTAGGGGGATATATTGTTGAGTGGATTCTAAAAGGCAGAGGGGATATCCATGATAAATTAAAGGATCAGGAACAGGAGCTTATGGAGAATCTAACGGATATATTAAGAAATAAGCCCCAATTTTCACATAAACCCTTTTTATGGACTAATTCTATAATCTTAAGAACCAAGCCTTCAGTGGACTATTATAACTTAATGAAGGACAGCCCTATTGTTAAGGAACTTGACAATATTATAGAGGGTTGTCTCAAGGATGATACCATAAGGAAAAAGCTTATGAAGGAACTGGGAGAGATATGGAGAGGAAATGGAGATTATGAGAGCAGTGATGAGACGCTTTTTCATATGGACCGGTCCACTTTAGAAGAAATATTGTTAAAGGCCAGGCAGCAGATTATTGAAAAGCTTGTGGAAAGGAGGGAGTAGACTTGAAAATTAAAAGGCTGTATATAGAGGATTTTGGGATACTGCGGAATCAGATTTTGGAGGATTTACATCCCGGAATAGTGGTTATAGGAGGATTAAACCGGGCAGGTAAAACTACCCTTATGCAGGTTCTCAGATACCTGGGCTACGGTTTCCCCCAATCAGGCCAGTTGCCGCCTGCTACCAATAAACATAAGGCTGAAGCGGATATAATTCTGGATTCAGGAGACATATACAATATAAGCTTAAGCGGTTACGGGCAGCCGGTACTAAAGAGGATACCTTTAACAGAAGAAAAGACTTTAAATGATGAGATCATAAATGTGGAAGATATATTTGGCATAGATGATTTTACCTACAGACAACTCTTTACCATAACTTTGGATGAACTAAATAGAAATTACGGGATTTCAGATCATGAGAAACGTAAATTACAATCCATATTATTAGGAGCGGGTTTTAAGGATATTTTACTGCTTCCTCAGTTGAAG
>FZPS01000192.1_pt65 | contig 21472 bp, 21 predicted proteins | sample 1817821 | NCBI WGS metagenome assembly FZPS01 (sample SAMEA104158645, study PRJEB21678) | metagenome | place: Germany | collected 2015-04-21 | reverse complement strand
GATGTACGCGGTTCCGGGAAACCACGACCTTTATGGGCACAATCAGGGGTCGTTGCCGCGCACCCTTTTAGGGTTACTATCGCAACTAGGATTCATTAGGCCTCTTGGCCGGGAACCAGTGTTTATTGAGAAAGACGGCCTTGTCGTTCAACTCACCGGGCAAGGATACCATGCCGACATCGACCGCCGGGATTGGCGGCACGATTATGTTGTGAGAAAAGATTCGAGGGCGACCTACGCGGTCCATGTGGTTCATGGATCGGTAATCCCTGTATCTACGGCGGTAACGCTACCTTTTATTTCAAATATAACCATTGCGGAAGAGGTCGCCGAGACAACTCAGGCCGACCTAACCCTCGTCGGCCATTGGCATTACCCGTTCGAGGTTTGCGAACAGGGGCGATGGGTCGTTAACCCCGGCGCGATGGTGCGGCTGTTCGCTACTCAAGCCGAAATGGAACGCGTACCCCAGGTCGTTTTAGTTCAAGTGACCGACCAGGGTTTAACCCATGAATGTCGCCCCCTGACCACCGCAAAGCCGGGTACAGAAATCCTGAGTCGTGCGCACATTGAAACAGCACAATCGCAAGAAAGGGCGAGGGACGCGTTTCTGGCGCGCCTCGATGCATTCAGAACCGGGATGTATCATACCCTCGACCCCGCCGAAACCCTGCGGCGGTCGTTGGCTCAGGTCGATGCGGATTCAGAAGTCGAGGCTGAGGCGTGGCGGCGGTATCAGGGACATAGATCTCTTGGCTAAGAAATAGGATGCAAAAGACATAGTGGTAAGAGTTAATTGCCTAACATTTTAATGGCAATTAAGAAACCGATGAAAACTCCTATTAACCAAGTGATTGTAAATGTTATCAAATGTTCAATATCAGTGTGGCCGGTGATTAAATACTGCCCAATTTTAGAAAGGAGCGCATAGATTATGAAGGCTAATGGTTGGGTAAACATTAAGGAGAAATTACCCGAAAGCGGTCAGGAAGTATTGGTTTACTGGTGGGACAACGGATTCGATATCCACCAGATACACACGGCGACCTACTTCAAAAAGGGCGGTGTCATGGATACCGTCATTCCAAATAAATACGATATGCCGGAGAAAAACCTACTAGATGCCTTATTTAATCCCGAAAATGAAATCAGAGCACCAGAAAATGGATTCTATATTTACGATTACATAAATAAAGAAAGAGATGGATTCCGAAAGCACGCCGATGTTATAACGCATTGGCAACCGCTACCCAAACCGCCGAAAGAAAGTGAGGTAGTGAAAGCTGAAGCTGGGAGGATGCTACCTGAAGGATTTGCCTGTGTCCTGCTGTCGGACGGCAAAACCCTAGCAGTATTTCACCCCGAAGGGAAGGTTGTCGTCAGTGAGCAACGGCAGTTTTTCGTGCCTTCAGCTTTTGGACAACAGTGAAATCGTCGCCGAGAAAGCGGGGAGAACAAAATGCGAGCAACAAAACTAACCATCGAAAACTTCCAATCCCACGAGAACACAGTGATCGACCTGTCCCCCGGCGTTACCGTCCTTGTCGGAGAATCCGACCGGGGCAAATCGGCGGTGATCCGTGCCCTTCGCTGGCTCGTCCTCGGCGAACCCAAGGGCGCAGGATTTGTCCGTGCGGGGGAGACACGGTGCAAAGTGCGGTTAGATTACGACACCGGAGATTACGTCGAGCGCATAAAGTCACCCCGTGACAATGTATATTTATGCAATGATTCTGCATACAGAGGGTTCGGGAACACCCCTCCCCTAGAAATCCAGGAGATCACTGGTGTCGCAAAAAACGAGGTTGCCGGAGAACCCTTTTGCCCTAATATCGCCGGACAGCACGACCCGCCGTTTCTCCTGGGGATGCCGAACACAGCGAAAGCACAAATCATCGGTACTCTAGGCGGAGCGGACGTGTTCGATGCGGCGTTGCGGGGAACCTTGACCGATGCGACCAGGGCAAGGCGGGATGCGGCCCGATTGGAAGAGGAAATCGGAGCATTGAACATCGAGATCGCGGGTCTCGCTTGGGTCGAGGAATTGAGGGCGGCTATTGACGAGGCGGCGAGTGCGATGGAACAAGTCGCTCAGGATACATCGCGTCGGGATAAAATTGCTGCGTTGCTTACCGAACTCATAACGACCTGCGACAGTGTGGACGAATTATCACAAATCCTGATTGCGGCACAGGGCGGGGAGACGGCGGCGGCTCTGGTTGAGGAATGTGACAACCTGATGTCGAGAAGTTGTCGTATAATGCAACTTTACCAAGAGAGGGAGGCACTACGAGAAGTCATAGTCACGATGGAATCCATCTTGGCCGCCACCGAGGGAATGCCGACCGTCGAGGAGATTGTGGAGATCGGTGGGATGAAAGCACGTGAAACCCGGTTGCGCCGTCTCGTGGAAGAACGGCGGGGGGTAAACGACGAAATCCAGGGGTACTTGAGGGCGTTGTCAGCGTTGTCCGAGGTTTATGACTGTTTTTATCTGCTTGATCAGATCGATGTGATGTGGTTGCGCCGTGCGAGGGTACAACGGGCGGTGACCCAATCGCAGGTTGTGAAAAGGGACCACGAGGCCGCGATCAACGAGGCCGTGAAAAGGGGAATCGAGCTGGTCGAGATCGAGGAATCAACGAGAGAGATATTTGTTGCATTGGGCCGTTGCCCCGTGTGCATGAGCGAAATCGGGGCAGAAGCGGCGGAACGAGCGGTCGCAGGAATTATCGGATCATCGAATATTTTATTGAAGGGGGCAGGGATAGATGAACCGGAAAAACAACGAATTCAATGAGCAGACCATTACCGACCTACGACGGCGTGCGGAGCGAGCAAAGACGGCACGAATCCAGGCCGAGGAAAGAAAAGCCGCCGCCGAGCGTAGGTTGCGTGAAATCGAACAAGAAATGAGGGCAATGGGAATAGACCCCGATTGCGCCGAGGACGAATTAACAAGACTCGATGCGGACATAGTGGCGAAATTAGCACAGGTCGAGGATTTATTGAGGCCTTTCGAGGCATTGGTGTCGGGAAACGGAGCAGGGAGGAGTTGAGTAACGATGGAGAGGATTAACGAGCTAACCCAAAAACTCGACCGCGCTAAAATCCTCTTAGCCGAAACTACGGGGCGGTTAGCGACCCTCGAAGGAATCCGTGCTACCAAGGAAAACGAGGCTAGAACTAAAAACCGCCAAGCGTCGATCCTGGAAACCGTGGCCGAAGCGTTCAGGTTATCGTCGGAATCTGCGCGGGAAGAAGCCCGTAAAGCCGTGGAATCGGCGGGGACAGAGGCATTGCAAGCGGTGTTTGGCCCCGAATTCTCGTTACAAGTCGAGCTATCTGACCGGGGTGGACGACCGTCGGCGGAATTCTTCGTAGCATCGAACTACGGCGGCGTGGAGATAGTGACCCCGGTGATGGATTCCCGTGGTGGCGGTGTGGTTGATGTGGTGTCGCTTGCGTTGCGGGTCTTGGTTGCTTATGCGACGACCCCGTCCCAAGCTCCCATTGTGTTGGATGAGCCGGGGAAACATTTAAGCGAGGGGTATTCCCGTGCTCTCGGGGAATTGATTCGGGCGATATCGGAGGAGACGGGGCGGCAATTTGTGGTTGTTACCCACGACCCCAGGTTGGCGGAGGTCGCCGACGTTGCGTACACGGTGGGTATGGAGAACGGGGTGTCGAGGGTGGCAAGGGCATAAGGGAATAATGGTTGTTTAGAAAACGCGGAATATAATAACGAACACAAAACATAGGCCGGGCAACCCCCGGCCTTTCGGATTTCTTGGGGGTGAAAACGAAATGCGAGTTTACACAGTATCCGAGGTCGCGAAAATCCTGAGAGTCCGAAAAAACTTTGTTTACGAGTTGATCTATACTGGACGGCTCAATGCGGTGCGCTTGTCGGAACGCCGTTTCCGAGTGACGGAGGAAGCGTTACAGGAATTCATGAAGCAGGAGGAAGGACATACGAGGAAGAATTCTGTCTCAATCGGCCCTTCCATTATTGGGAGGGAATGCTGATGATCAAAAAAAGAGGAGAAAACACGTGGTGGATTAGGATTTATCTTGGGAGAGGAAGTGATGGAACCCCGCAATACTATCACGAGACATTTTACGCACCTTTAAAGTCGATGGCCCAGGAGCGGGAGAGAGAATTGACAAAACAGATGAAGCACGTCGCCGGTCCAAAAAGGGACATAATGACCCTTAATGATTGGTTAGATAGGTGGATCGAAGACACGGCCGATTCTGTCAGTCATGGGACTCTGAGAGGATATAAAGCGCATTTGCGCCAGTTGAAGCCCCTGTTGGGAGATCTGATATTGTGGGAACTGGACGCCAACAAACTACATGAGAGGTTGAGAGGCAGGTTCGACCACTTAAAACCAAAAACAAAACGGAACATCTACGCAACGCTGAAAACGGCAATCAAAGCAGGTATTGACCAAAAAATAATACCTTCCGACGCGCTAACGGGGTTTAAGATGCCGAAGGTGCCCAAAGAAAACAGGTCTACCCTGTCGCGGGAAGAGATCAGACTGCTGATGAATACTTGCGATGGTTACAAGCACGGGCTGGTCATCAGGTTGTTATGTGTAACCGGGGCAAGAGTCAGTGAGATTTTGGGCCTGACCTGGGAATCTGTTGATCTCGAACGAGGCACAATAACAATTGACCAGAGCGTGGATATAAAGGAGCGGAGACAAAAGGACGACATCAAGACGGCCAATTCCCGCAGGACCATTGAACTTGATGTATCTACGCTACAGTTGTTGCGGCTTCATCACCAGTCGTCGAAGAATACTACTGTCAGGCCCTTACAAAGAAAGAAGAGCCTGGTTTTCCAAGCTCAGGACGGAAGACCTTTAAGATATGAAGCGATCCGCAAGACCTTGAGGCTCGCGTTGAAAAAGGCAGGGTTGCCTCTCATTCGCGTTCATGATATTCGCCACTCAGTCATAACTCTCCTGCTGGACGAAGGAACCCCGCCGATATTGGTCGCGGCCTTGGTGGGTCAGGACGTAGCCACTACAGTGGGACGCTATGCTCAAAAGACCCGGCGTGGCAAAGCCATCAGCTTTGATGGGTAGCAGAATGGGTAGCAATAACTAAAAAACGAAGAATCGGCGGCATTTCTAATGGGGGCGATTGGGTTCAAATCCTTTCACCCCGACCATCTCATTTCTTGAGAACGCCGCAATGTTCAAACTTAAGCGGTTTCAGGATTAACATTAGAGGAGCAGGCACTCTCCATACGAATCCAGCACATACGCCTCGTGTCATTCTCCCGCCCCCGAACTGCCTTTAATTACCACGTTTCCAGGGCAGGACCTGGCAATTTTCTGTCGAAGCAATTTGAAGCAACATACAATTTGCAATACATACGGATGCAATATGATTAACACCAGAAGCTCACTCATCAAAAAATATCTATACATAGTTGTACTGGCGATTTTTGCGTTATTTATCGGACCATGGCTTTCCACTGCGTCCGCGGCCACCGGGTCAAGCTCGCCGCGGGTTATCCTCAATGGCAGAGAACTGGATTTTGAAGTCCCGCCGATTATTGAAAACTCCCGGACTTTGGTCCCGCTGCGGGGAATATTTGAGGCCATGGGAGCAAACGTTGACTGGAATGCTGCCAGCCGTGTTGTTACCGCCAGCAAAGGAGCTATTGCCGTCATACTGCCCGTTGACTCCAGCACGGCCATAGTAAATGGCAATCCATGCATCCTGGATGTACCCCCCAGGATAGTAAGTGGCCGGACTTTAGCTCCGCTGCGTTTTGTTGGTGAGGCCTTTGGCGGCAGGGTTACCTGGGACGGCAAAACAAAGACCGTTTACATCAGCAACGCGTCGGTTGATAAACCGGCTGCGGTAAAGGTAAATGCTAACCAGGTTAATCTTAGAAATGGACCTTCAACGCTTACAGCAGTGGTAGGCCGCGCCGGTTTCGGGGAAATATTTGAAGTCCTGGAAGAGCAGGATGGCTGGTATCGGGTCAGCCGTGGAAGTGAAACGGCATGGCTGGCAGGTTGGCTGGTTGTAGCCGGTCCCCCGGCAGGTACACCTGAGCCTGAGCCTCAACCCCAGGAAAGAATAGTGGTTCTGGATGCCGGGCACGGGGGCTTTGATCCGGGTGCGAGCGGAAATACACTCAAGGAAAAAGATGTTAACCTGAAAATAACTCAGGGCGTGGGAGAATTGCTTGCGCAAAAAGGCGTTACCGTCGTCTATACTCGTAGTGATGACCGCTATGTCAGTCTGGAGGAACGGAGCAGTATTGCTAATAGGTTAAACGCCAGTATTTTTGTATCAATACATAATAACGCCGGTGACCTACCATCTGCATCTGGAACCGAAACCTATTTCTATGCTCCGGCTAGTAATCTGGATCTATTTGCTCAGCGTGAGGCCAGGGCTAAGTTAGCTAAAGCCATACAGACAGAATTGGTTTCCATGCTATTAAGAAAGGACCGCGGGGTGAAAGAGGCCAATTTATCAGTCTTAAGAAATACGCTGATGCCTTCGGCGTTAGTTGAGGTAGTTTTTATAAGCAATCCCATGGAAGAAGCTCTATTGCAAAACAACGATTTTATCAATCGGGCAGCATTAGGCATTGCCAACGGCATAATGGCTTTCATGAATGATATTGATTGAACAAACCGGCACAGTGTGATAGATTCGCATTGAGGTGGGCAGAGAGAGTTCAACGGGAGGCCGGTCAATGTTCAACAGCAGCCGATGTCAAGATGTAGTGGTTGGGCAGTGGACATGTTCCCTGATGGTTTATACGACTCTTATCTACCTCTATGTGGTAGATGGGCTTTTGATTGATACCGGACCCAAACGCCTGCAGCGGCAGAGCAGCATGTTCTTTCTGAGGAATTCGATTAACCAGGTTGCACTGTCCCATCTTCATGAAGATCATTCCGGAATGGCCGCATGGCTTGAGCACAACTTGCAAATACCAATATACCTGCATGAGATGGCAATTCCCGAGGCAAAAGAACGAGGCAAATATCGATTATACCGTCAACTGATGTGGGGGAACCGCCCTGCATTCACACCGCAGCCGTTTCCGGAAGTGTTAACGACCGGGAAATACACTTTTGATGTAATAGACTCTCCTGGTCATACAGAGCATCATAAGGTATTTCACGAGAAGAATCAGGGTTGGCTTTTTACGGGTGATATTTATGTAGCCCCCAAACAGTTGGTGGCAATGTACGATGAGAACATGAAGGATACCATAGTTTCACTGCAAAAGCTTCTGCGGCTCGATTTCGATACCGTGTTCTGTGCACACAATGGGGTGATAGAGAATGGAAAGGCTGCACTTCAGAAAAAGCTTGATTATATGCTGGACTTACAGGGAAAAGTCGAAGGATTACGACGGCAGGGATTGACGGATAGAGAAATCGATCACAAGCTGTTCCCCAAGATCCCGTTGATTGCTAAAGTGTCCGGAGGTGAATGGTCTTCCTACAACATTGTAAAGACGTTATAGTATTGATGCTGCCGCCAGCAATTTTTTAGGTTTGGAGAAGGATAAAGAAGGGTTAACCTAACATATATTCTCGAGGTGATTAGATGCGACCTTTCTTGAAATGGCCGGGAAGTAAATATCGCATAGTTGATGCAATCAAAGCGCGCCTCCCAGAAGGAAACCGGTTGGTTGAGCCTTTCGTCGGCTCCGGAGCCGTGTTTCTTAATACTGATTATAACCGGTATTTATTGAATGATAACAATCCAGACCTGATCAATCTTTACCGGATCCTAAAAAAAGAGGGCGAACCTTTCATCCAATTCTGCAGGACCTTCTTTACACCAGAAAACAATTCCGCGACCAAATATTACGAGTTTCGCCATCTATTTAACACGACAGACGATCGGCGGCTTAAATCAGCGTTATTGGTTTACCTGAACCGCCACGGCTTCAACGGTCTGATTCGTTACAATTTGCAGCACGAGTTTAACGTACCCTTTGGAGAATACAAGAAGCCTTACTTTCCACTCGAAGAGATGCGATTCTTCTGGAAGAAATCCAAGAAAGCCACGTTTACATGCCGTGACTTTACCGTGACGATGAGCAGGGCCAAAAAAGGCGATGTTTTCTACTGTGATCCGCCCTATGTTCCCCTTTCCGCAACCTCAAACTTTACAAGCTACAGTGCCGGCGGGTTTTCATTGGCCCAACAGGCAAAGCTGGCCGAGTTGGCCGAAAAGCTTTCTGGCAAGGGTATACCGGTTTTGATATCAAACCACGATACGGCGTTTACTGCTGTTACTTATCAGAATGCCGAGGTATCACACTTACAGGTGCGGCGTTTCATCAGCTGTGATGGAGATAACCGGAATGAAGTAGGTGAAGTTTTGGCACTCTTTAATTCCGGGGAGGAAGCGATATGAGTCAGCGGTTTTGCCAATGATGCACGGGAACCCCAGAAGGGGACAGTAATCAGCACCCTGGCCAAAGGGGTTTGAAGCGGCTTTAGTTCCGACCAATCCGGTTTCTGCAGGTCTTTACAAGTGGTTATTCCTACAACAATGCCCTCCTATAGGCAACGGCTCCAGTCCTTGGGAGTTTTGTCGATGGTAAGTAGGGGTGATGAGGCGGCAACTGCACCTACCAATTTATTACAGGGTGATTCGGTAATCCCGGGGTTTCAGATTGCGAATCCTTTGGTTAGATTGAAGAAGCAAACAGCTCTTTATATTTTTCATACTTGTAACGACTCAGTAAAGCCGGCTTGTCATACCCCGGGAAGATGATTTCCCAGGATCTGTTGCCCATATTACGTACCTTTCTGATCCGATTGATGTTGACGATATAAGATTTGTGGGTTCGCAGGAATTCCCCGGGTAATGACTCAGTAAGGCTGCTCAGACTCCTGGCAAGTTCGTATACTCCATTGCGGGTATGTACCAGGGTAGTTTTGCCCTGCCTTTCGAAAAAGAAGATTTCTGAAGGAACCAGAAAGACTATCTCTTGCCGTCCGCTTTGAACGACTATCCGTTTCGGTCGGCTTTGACTTTGCTGTTTGTATTCTCGGGCCAACCCGTTTAAGGTGTCAAAAACCTTATCCTTAGTTATGGGCTTCAGGATGTAATCATAGGGATGCACCGTAAATGAATTCAGGGCGTATTGGGTATAACCGGTGACAAAGACAAATCTGGTAGCCGGGCTTATTTCGGCAATAATGCCGGCCACCTCCAGCCCCGTATAATCGTCTTCGGGGGATAATTCTATATCAAGCAAAGCAACATTCGGCTTTTGTTCCCAAGCCAGTCGAACGGCGTCCTTGCCGTCACTGGTCTCGAAAACACTCTTAACCATTGGGTGTTCTGATACTATGGCCTGTAAGTACCTAAGGGTATAAACTTCATCCTCAAGAATAAGTACCTCGAGCATTAACATACCTACCTACCTACTTTAAGCGCTCTCTGATGCACGGCTCATGGACCGGCCCCGGTCATCCGGCGGGATAGGTTTTTTCAGGATCCTGCAATACTTCGTTTTTGGGCAGGGAAATAACAAACATGGTTTTTGGTTTTCTGATTACGGTTATCCTGCCCCGGTATGAATCAACCAGACTCTTAACGATATACAGACCATAACCTCTTGCTTCCGATGCCTTGGTGGTATAACCCGGCATAAAAAGCCTGGGTAATTGTTTATCGGTAATTGTGTCACCGGTATTGGCGATATAGAGTGCGATCCGGTTGTCCTCCTCTTTGATCACAAGGGAGACTCTTCGGTTCGTTTCTTCATGGACTGCTGCTTCCAGGGCGTTGTCCAGAAGGTTTTCCAAAATGCTTAAGAGTTCCCAGAAAGAAAGAGCGATTTCGTTAATGCTGCAATTGATTGAAAATGTAAATTCTATACCCTGGTTGGCCGCGATCTTGTGCCAGCAATTAAGGAGTGCCGTCAGAGACTGATTACCCGCATACATGGGCTTATGATTGTACCGGTATAACTCGGCGATTTCTTCAATATAATCCCTGGCAACTTCCACTTCGTTCAGGTTGAGCATGGCCTGAAGGGTTTGAATGTGGCGAATCTGTTCATGCCTTTGTGTTAGATAACGGTGGTGTTCCCCGCTTAGTTTGCTTTCTGTGTGCATCCACCTCCGCCGTCTGATATTTCGAATTGACACTATAGCCAATAGACTTGAAATCATTACCGCCAAATTTGCTGGAGGAAGCACCTTTCTTGGCAACGTCAGGTTGGTACTGGTATAGACCTCTATATTTAGCCATGTCAGAAACAGGCACTGTATCAATATTGTCATTACAAGTATCGCCAGGCTACCTTTACGCATATTGAATGCCCCTTTATTCCCGGTTAAATCAGTAATGGGCAGCCAGAACAACATTAGCCGAGATTTGCGGGGAGGTGCTACGAACAGCAACCTTTGGCATGTGTAAGGAGTGTAGCGGGTGGATGTGTTTCTGTCTGGATCCCCAACATCACCTGTTGTGCCGTAAACTGTTGGGACTCCTTTAAGGATCGTCAAACCCGGATGTTTTCTGGTTTGAGCATCCGCGGCGATATAATTGTCAGAAACTTCGTATTATTAAATATAACATATCAGGAAGGTAATTGCTAGAAATACAGTTATTGTGGGATGAAAGCAGAAATAGCATAGAATGCTTTGCTAGGACCTAATTCCTACAAAACATTCATTATGAAAAGGGACAATATTGACCAGATTATGGTTATTGGTGACTGAAAACCGGCTATTGGTGCACATCGTATTTTAACAGTACAAAATACATGCTAGCATCAATTTACAGCCGGTTGTGAGATTCAACATGAAAGGAGGTGGGACAAGAGGGGTTTGACCGACTTGTGCTCTCAATACCGCAAAATACCAGACAGTAAATATCACCTTTTCATAAAAAGATTCTATAAGGGTTTTCTAAATCTATCTTTATGGGAGGTGCGTTACATGTCAAATCGGTTATTCAGAGCGAGAAGAACAGTTTTTTCTGTTTTAATTCTATTTGCTTTCATGATTTCCTTTGTTGCTGCTATTCCCGGAGTGAGTTATGCTTCGCCACCAATAGTACGCTATGACTACGCTCCCGGGAAATATTCGGGCAATGGTCCCTACTCGTACAGCACGTACCAGTTGCCCGGTTGGTCTCATGGAGCTACCGTTTATTATCCAACCAATGCCAGTGCTCCGTTCTCCGGCATAGTGTTCTGTCCGCCTTATACGGGCACTCAAATCATGTTCAGGGATTGGGGTCCATTTTTCGCCTCTCATGGTATTGTATTGGTAACCATGGATACCAGCAGCATTCTGATCAGTGTCGATGAGAGGGCTGTGGAGCAAAGAACAGTTCTCAATTTACTTAAAGCGGAAAACTCCCGTTCCGGCAGCCCGCTTTATCAGAAACTGGACACGGACAGAGTCGGTGCTATGGGCTGGTCCATGGGCGGTGGTGCCACCTGGATTAACTCTGCGGAGTATCCGGGTCTGAAAACCGCCATGTCACTGGCCGGACACAATCTGACCGCGATAAATATCAATTCCAAGGGTTTCGGCACCCAATGTCCCACAATCATTTTCTGTGGAGCTTTGGATACGACCTACCTTGGTGGTATGTTACAGTCAGAGACAGTTTACTATAATATACCTAGCGGTGTTCCCAAGGTTTATTACGAAGTTGGAACTGCCGGTCACTTTGTCTGGGGCGGCCCAACCGATGCGAACGACCATGTGGCAGAGCTGGCCCTGGCGTTCCAGAAGACCTTCCTGGATGGTGACAGTCGCTGGGAACAGTATATCGAAGAACCTCTCTTTGATTTCCTTTCAACCTTCAGAAGCAGAAACATAAACAACTGACCCGGTGATTAATAGGACTGTTTGCATAGTCTTGTGTAATCCCGGGGCGGCGTCAGTCAGCAAGTCGCTGGGCGGGTTACCGCCCAGCGACTTTCGATTGGGGGCTCCGTAACCTGTTTAGACATTTCTTGTGCCCTCGAAGGAAAGGTATTATCTGCTGTCGAATTAATCAGCAATGTTATTATTGCCAAAGGAATGATTACCAGGGTGTTAAAGAAAGAAACGGTGTGGTTGACTATTTCCTGGATAGCAGCCCTGGCAATAGCGGGGTACTGCCATTATTACCTGGGAATTGATGCTGTATACACACATTTCTTTTATTTTGTTCTGGCGTTAACGGCTGTTTATAGGAGCCGTTATCTCATACCTACTGCTGCTTTCCTGAGTATTCTACATATTTCACTGGGGTATTTGACTACCGGGGCAGTTGGCGGCGCGCCACTGGCGAGAGCTTTAATGATGTTGGTTGTAGGTTTTATCATCGATGTAATGATGAATTATTTTTATTCACAAGAGAGGGTAATAAAAGAGAAGCAGGACAAACTGCAGCTGCTGGTAGAAAACATTTCCGATGTACCCTGGATATTAAACTTGACAACCGGAAAGTGGGAGTATATGAGTCCGGCAATTGAACAGTTAACGGGTTATACCCTGGAAGAGATCCTGAACCAGCCGGTGAAGCAAATTCTCGTCCCGGAAGCGTACCCCGTAGTGATGGAGAAGCTCACGGAACGCATCGAAAGTTATATCCAGGATGGCACCCGTTCTCCCACGTACAGGGATTGGATCGAACACACCCGCAAGGATGGATCAAAGGTTGCGGTAGAGTTTATGTCCAAGTATGTGAAAAATGATAAAGGGGATCTGCTTTTAGTTGGTATATCCCGGGATATATCTGAGCGTCATGAAATGGCCATGAAACTGGCGACAAATAATGAGATCATGGAGTCGTTACTGAAAAATACCCCCAACCTGATGGCGATTATTGACAATAAAGGAAAATGCTTAATGGTTTCCGAAACCATGGCTGATTTTCTTGGAGCATCACCGGAAGAAGTCAAGGAAAAATACCTTAAGGCGGTTATGCCTTCCCTGCTGGCATCAAAATATGAGGAACTGATTGCCGAGATTTCAGATAAAAAAGAACCGGTGGTTAAGGTGGAAACCATTCCGTCACCGGATGGGGAAAGGATCTTTGAGATATGGGGATTCCCATTAATTAAATTTGAAGGCCAGGTGGAATTGATCTGCTCAATAGGAATGGAGATAACGGATCGCTGGAAGGACCAGGAGAAGATCCGGCAGCAAAACCTGGAGATCATTGCCCTGACCAACAATGTTTCCGATATCATCGCCAGGTTTGACAAGAACTTCCGTTATGTGTATACCAACCAGAAAAAGAAAACTGCCCGTTTTCTGGGTAAAACCAACCGGGAATTGGGCATGCCGGAGCCAAATGTGACCGCATGGGAAGGAGCAATCCGTACCGCCTTTACAACTGGAGTTGAACAGACGTTGGAAACCAGCAACCGTGGGCCCCGCGGCATGAGGTATTACCACTCGCTTATTACGCCGGAACGGGACGAGAAGGGCGAGGTGGTGTCGGTGGTAACCGCTACCCGCGATATTACGGATTTGAAGGAACTGCAGTTGGCTTTGGATTTGGAGAAGCAGAATCTGTACACAACGCTGGAGAGCATCGGCGACGGAGTGATTTCCACGGATCGCAATGGGCATATCACTCTTATAAATAAGGTGGCGGAGAGGCTGACCGGTTGGACCCGAAGTGAAGCGTGTGGACGACCGTTTGAGGAAGTCTTTCATATTGTTGATGAGCATACGGGGGAACGCTGTGAAAACCCGATTGAGCAGGTGTTGATCCATCGGAAAACGGTTGAACTCGGTAATAACACTATTCTGATATCCAAACAGGGTGTACACATACCTATCGAAGATACCGCTGCGCCCATAATTGATGCAGAGGGGAACATCACCGGCGTGGTTGTAGTATTCCGGGATTTCACCGACAAGAGGGAAAAGCAGAAGAGGATAATCTATCTCAGCTACCACGACCAACTGACCGGCTTGTACAATCGCAGGTTTTTCGAGGAGGAGAAGAAAAGACTGGATACCCCAAGAAATATTCCCATAACCCTGGTTATGGCCGATGTCAACGGACTCAAGATGACCAACGATGCCTTTGGGCATAGTGTGGGCGATGAGCTGCTGCGGAAAGCCGCCGAGGTGATAAGAAAAGAGTGTCGCGCTGATGATATTATCGCCCGCATCGGGGGAGACGAATTCTGCATCCTCTTACCCAAGACCAGTCGGGAGGAAGCTGAAGGGATTATCAAGCGAATAAAAAAAGCGGCGGCCAGGGAGAAAGTTGGAAATGCAATTCTGTCTATCTCTTTCGGCTGTGAGACCAAGCAGCAAGCAGATGAAAATATAGAGGCCATCTTTAAGAAGGCCGAGGATAATATGTACAGAGCCAAGTTATCGGAAAGCTCTACAATGAGATATCAGACAGTATTAATGATTATCGAGGCCTTATATGCGAAACACCCGAGAGAGAAGCAGCACTCTTATAACGTCAGTCGGCTGTCTGAAAAGATTGGCGGCGCATTGGACTTGAGCCCGGATACTCTGCAAGAGCTCAGAACCGGGGGGCTGATGCATGATATTGGGAAAATTACTATTGACGAGTCAATACTGGCCAAACCAGAGCCCTTAACTGATGCCGAAAGGTTGGAAGTGCTGCGCCATGCGGAAACCGGGTATCGTATCCTCTGTTCCGTAAGCGGGTTTGCAAATATAGCGGAACATGTCCTGGCCCACCATGAAAGATGGGACGGTCAGGGGTATCCCAAAGGGCTTAAAGGTGAAGAGATACCGTTGGAGGCGAGAATCATTGCTGTGGCTGAAGCTTATGATGCCATGACAACCGAAACGCCTTACCGCCGGGCGCTCAGCAAAGAAGAGGCCATCAGAGAAATATGGCAAAATGCCGGCATCCAGTTTGACCCGGAGATCGCCAGGGTGTTCATTACCAAGGTTCTGGAAATTGAAGACGAGGTTGCTGACTCCAACCCTTCTGAGACTGACTCTGAGTTCTAGTACCGCCAAGCTCCAGTGCTAAACTGACGGCCCTCTCCAGTTGACATAATAACCCTCCCGCATCCTTTCCTGTATCAACAGATTTTCCGGTAATGCTGTAGGCTATCGTGTTGTTTCTTGAGCAGATATCGGCTTCCTTCGGGGGCGATTCGTAAGACCCAGGATGGACAACGATTTCCCGCCTTTTTCCTAAAAAATAGCGGTGATCACGGTTGAGGTCCCAAGGGGTGTACTACATAAAAACGCATAATGACGTGAATGATACATAGAGCAAGAGTACTAAGACAAGAGGTTGTTCAGATGCTCCTGGTTATCCTGCGAACGGTGATACTGTTCACAGTAGTAGTTGTTTTTCTCCGTCTGATGGGGAAACGACAGATCGGTCAGCTGCAGCCTTATGAGTTGGCCATAGTAATCCTCATTTCCGAATTGGCGGTTATCCCCATGGAGAATACATCCATTCCGATTATGGGAGGGCTAATCCCTATTTTTGTCCTGTTTACAGCCCAGGTGCTGTTGGCCTACATATCGCTGAAGAGCGAGAAGGCTCGCGGAATGATCTGTGGAACCCCCAGCGTTTTAATTGAAAACTCCAAGATTGTAGAAGCGGAGATGAGGAGACAGCGTTACAACATAAATGACCTGCTGGAGCAGTTGCGATGCAAAAATGTGGTGAACCTCTCGGATGTCGAGTATGCCATATTGGAAACCAGCGGGCAGTTGAGTGTGATTCTTAAGTCTCAGAAAAGGCCGCTGACGCCGGAGGATCTTGATATACCCACCGGCTATGAGGGACTTCCTACCACTCTGATCATCGATGGCTTTGTATTTCGGGATAACCTGAAGAGAATTAATCTCAGTGAGGAATGGCTAATTACAGAACTGGGTAAATTGGGGGTTGAAAGCCCAGGTGATGTACTCTTTGCCTACATCGATACCCGGGGAAACCTGTTCTGCCAGACGAAGGAGAGAACTGAAGGAGCAGATAAATCCAGATGAGACAGGTGGCCGTATCTGTAGTTATACTGGGGCTGATTAGCGGTTTGGGCTACTGGACCAATGTTTTGCTGCAGGAATCAGCCCAAAATTTGGTGTTCCATATTGACATGGTTGTGGTTGAGATTAAAGCTGATCGCTGGGCAGAGGCTGAAAACCACATCAGGGAACTGGAGGAGGCTTGGAACCGGCATGTAGGCTGGTGGCCGATTATACTGGATCACCAGGAGATTGACAATATCGAGTTTTCCCTGGCCCGATGTCGGGAATACGTAGCCAGTCATGATAAACCCCTCTCGCTGGGGCAGCTGTCAGAACTGAAAATGATGGTTGAACATATCCCGGCCAAGGAAGCCGTTACCTGGAAAAACATCCTGTGAACAGAAGTGGGATCAGCAGATTTGAATGACCGGCTTATACACAAACAGGTTCTCAGGAGAACGTGTCTGCTGCTCGAAACCGGCACGATAATAGCCAGCATTATTTTGCCTACAGTAAAGGATTCTCCCCGCCTGCCGAGAAAAAATAATACTATGTAATCATACAACACCTCTATCGGCATGATTAGGTCCCCAGGATGCAATCCCATCCAAGAGGGTTTGACATGTACAGGAAAAGGAGATGACTGAGTTGCGGAGCATCAGACAGCTGTTTGATTTGTCCGGACAGGTTGCTATTGTTACCGGAGGCGCCGCCGGTATTGGCGTGCAGATGGCCTATGCCCTGGGGGAGGCGGGTGCTGATTTGGTTCTGGCGGCGCGGAAGATTGACCGGTGCACCGAGGCAGCCCGAACGATGGAGAAGGAATTGGGGATAAGGGTGTTCCCGGCCCGGTGCGATGTGAGCAAAGCGGAAGAGATAGATGCCCTGTACCAAAACGTAATGCAGGAATTTGGCCGGGTTGATATCCTGGTCAACAATTCCGGAGCCAACTGGGGAGCGCCTTCATTGGATTATCCGCTTGACGGTTGGAACAAGGTGATAAATACGAACGTAACCGGCTCCTGGCTCATGTGTCAGAAAGCCGGGCAGATAATGTCGCGGCAGATGTACGGTCGCATAATAAATGTGGCCTCACTGGCCTCATTCGTTGGTGCCGATCCGGAGGTCATGGATGCGGTGGCTTACCAGACCAGCAAGGCTGCAGTGGCCGGTCTTACCAGGGATCTGGCCGTTAAGTGGGCTCGGTACAACATAACCGTCAATGCCATAGCCCCGGGGTGGTTTCCCAGCAAGATGAGCCAAGCCACCCTTGAGAAAAGCAAGGAAAAGATACTCTCATTCATCCCCATGAAGAGGTTTGGGGCAGAGGACGAGTTGAAAGCCGCTACCCTCTTTCTGGCATCCCCCGGGGCCAGTTACTGTACCGGAGTGGTCCTGAGTGTGGACGGCGGCTGGGTTGTAATGTAGTCAAATACAGAGAACAACGGTTTCATAGATCGAGCGGCATTGGTACTGCCATACCGGAGATGCGGTGTTACAAGACCCGGAAAATGACAGATTCTATTTTGTGGATCGTATGGGTTCGGTTATCAGAAGACGTGGAGAGAACATCTCACCCATACAGATAGAGGAGGCAGCCAATAGTCTGCCCGGAGTTTCTATGTCCGCAGCCTTCCCGGTTCCAGCAGAGGTAGGTGGGGAAGATGAAGTGGCCTTGGTTACAAATGTTGATGGAAAACGTGACTGATGTCACCCGAATTTTTGAACCTGAAACTCGCCGGTGGGTAGCCAGTTACCGTAACGGAATGGTCCTGAGTGTGGACGGCGGCCGGGTTGCCATGTGATCAAATGTAGTGAATGCAATATTCTAATATGCTAATATGGTGTTGGTTATCAAGGGGTAAAAGACAATACCGGTACAAGCCGGCCCTGAACTCTCATCATATCGACCAATGCGTTAATACGCAGAAGCATCTTCGTGAAGAAAGGTTGGAAATCATGAAAAAGTTACCACCAAACCTGTTGAGAACCCCGGATGTGTATGTTGATGAGCAGGTAAAAAAGATTTTTCAACAGTCCGGGTTCGGGGGTATTCCATTATGGACCGAATCGGGATGTACCATATTTGTTCATACCCGGGCCGACATAATAGAGACCACACTGGGAGCCGATCTGGCTGTTCAACTTGAGTTCGAAGAAGTGGACGGGGTCCCCCTTATCTGGCTGGAGTTGGAGATCGTTATTGCCGATACTGACCATCATCGTGTCAGCATATTTCTAAATATTCTCGACGACCAGGCAGTATCATGCTTACGAGCCCTGCCCTACCAGCGCTGGATCGTTATTCACTGGTACGATGAAAAACGGGAGTATACCGGTTCGAGTGCGGTGGAATGGAGTCCTGATAACCAGGAGAAAGTCAGGAAGGTAACCCAGCAGGCGCAGGAGGCAATCGAACGGACCGGGGGCGGGGATTTTGAGGAAGTCATCAACCGGGTCAAGAAAGACCGTCATCTATCATAGTGCTGTCAACTGAATCTCCGCCTCGTGCTGTAGCCTGGCCCAGCCTGCCCCATAGCCACCTGGAATGGTTATTCATCTGCGATGCGGCTTGCGGGACTTCGTCTGCTTCCCGGCTTTACTCAGGACACCTGTGGGCGTAGGAGCCGCAGAGCTGCTGTTCTTATTGTCCTGGTCGTACTTTTTCAACAGTTCCTGTTCGGCTGTGATAAGGGCTTGATATAATGACTGTTGGCCCAAAAAGACTGTCAGCAGCTGTTGGCGCAGCATTTCCAGTTGTTTTACGTCATCCAAAAGGACCTTTCTATTGACATCGCTGACGTCCAGGAAGTTTGCCTCATTGTTGAGGTGTCTCTTTTTTGATTGAATCCATCGGGTAACTGTCTTGAGGTCTTCTTCGTTCCTTGATAATACTTCCTTGAGGAAGGCCGCCAGACTGCTGATTCCAACCCCCGTATCATCACTTTCGATATCCGCCGTCATTTGAGAGTGGGTCTTATAGATGCGGCTGACAGGTTCCTTGCCCATCTGTGGAGGCTCCTTTCGGTTGATTGCTAACCATAGTCTATCCTATTCGTCAACATGCTCGGATGCTACCATATCGGCTGTACAATGCGGACAGCTTGCCAGAATTATGGTAATGATGGTATAAAATCAGTATCTAACCGCGGTTTTGCAGAGGGAGAATAGCGTTGGCAATATTTGCAATAGGAGACCTTCATTTGTCAAATGGCACCAAACCGATGGATATTTTCGGGGAAGAATGGCATAACCATGACCAGAAGATGGCTTTCAACTGGGACCGGGTTGTTAGACCGGAGGATACGGTACTAATAGCGGGGGATACTTCCTGGGCCATGCGGTTAAAAGAGGCGATTCCTGATTTTGAATGGATTGCCGCCCGACCGGGGAGAAAAATAATGGCCAAAGGCAACCACTGTTATTTCTGGAGCACCCAGCGCAAGATGATGGAAATACTAGGGCCCCTCGGTATTGAAACGCTCAATGCGGATTGTACGATGGTGGGAGGGATTGCCGTAGCTGCGACCCGAGGATGGATCACTCCGAGTGATCCGCGTTTTGATCCCGCCAAGGACCAGGTGGTTTACCAGAGAGAGATACAGCGGTTGGAAAGAGCTTTATCCCGAGTGCCTGACGATGCGGAACAGGTTATTGCCATGATGCATTTCCCCCCTTACGCCAATCAGGGAGAGGAGACCGATTTTATCAAGCTTTTAGTCGATAACGCAGTCGATATTGTTGTATACGGCCATCTCCACGGACGCTACCTGCAAAATGTGCTGACGGGAATTCACTGGAACATGAAATTCTATTGTGTTTCGGCGGATTACCTTGATTTTACACCCTGCCGGATACTGTAGCCTTTAGAAAGTGGGCGGGGGAGCCAATTCTCCCCCTGTTCTTCAAATAGTTACTGCATGGGTGGCTGGAAATTCTGCGCCTGCTGATCCATGACTTCCTGGTGCCCTTGCTGAATTGCCTTCTGGTCATTGGGGCTTAACATGTAGATCAACTGCTGCAGTTCGCCAACATGATGTTTTTCCTCTTCGGCTATGTGGTAGAGAACCTTTTTTACCCGTTCATCATTGGTGGCTAAAGCATGGGCTTCATAAACAATGATAGCCTCCAGTTCACCTGCCAGATCCACCCTTAAGGCCTGAAGCAGTTCTTCCTTGGACATCTGCCGAGGAACGCTGCCAACAAATGGATCGCCGATCTGGACCATCCTGATCGCCTCCCTTGTTTTTATGATATTTTTTGTAGGAGCCGCGTAATTATGTGCTGGAATAATTGAATGGAGGCAAGGGTCAAGGTAAGTACCGCCAATTAGAGTCTATTCTGCAATCTCGTAATTCCCGGCAAGTCTTAGACTGTTTTTCCCGGTGCCGGTTTGTTCTTAAATCTCCGGGTTCTGAATGCTCAATTCCAGGCGAATGCTGCCGCCGGGCATGCTTGACAAGTGCCGTAAGTTTGGGTATTCTCATAAAGTGGCTGATGAACTTGGCAGAGGCTGTTGTGTTGAAAAACTCATAAGGACGTTGTATAATATTCAGGCGGCTATTATGCGGGTGTAGCTCAATGGTAGAGCTCCAGCCTTCCAAGCTGGTAGCGTGGGTTCGATTCCCATCACCCGCTCCAACGAATGTCCCTGTAGCTCAGCTGGACAGAGCAACGGCCTTCTAAGCCGTGGGCCGGGGGTTCGAATCCCTCCGGGGACGCCATTGTGGTGGGCGTAGCTCAGTTGGCAGAGCATCAGATTGTGGCTCTGAGGGTCGTGGGTTCAAGTCCCATCGTCCACCCCATTTTATCTTGACACAGGCACGGAATTTCTATATACTCTGAGCCGTTGGGGTGTAGCCAAGCGGTAAGGCAACGGACTTTGACTCCGTCATGCGTTGGTTCGAATCCAGCCACCCCAGCCATTATTTCGAAAAATTATTGCGGGCCATTAGCTCAGGCGGTAGAGCACCTGACTTTTAATCAGGGTGTCGCTGGTTCGAGTCCAGCATGGCTCACCATAGAAAACCAAGAACCCGCCAAGGTTGGCGGGTCTTTTTGTTAGCATCACATTTACCAATAAGAGGCAAATGCTAACAAGTATGCTAACATTTTAGGTCACATAGCATTTCGGTTCCCTTTTCACATCATTGTGCCCTCACCACTTTCGCACCAAAAACGCACCACTTTATAAATATTTAATTAATTTGAACGCCACTCGAACCGCAATTAGAACTGGATATTTTTCCACGAGTAAAAGACGGGTAGGTACCCCATAAATCAGTAACTCTCTTCGTATTACTAATACAAGGGGTTTCAAGTGAACCTAATATTAATGATTAGCAATTGTTTTGTCTGGATTGATTAATCCCCAAATTAGGGCTGATAAGGTACAATAAGTTTCGCAAATTTGAATAGCGTCCAAAACCAGAAGGACATGGACGCAACCGCTTGGTAGAATAAAAGTCGCGAAACAAAATTCACCAAGAAGGAGTTGCAGTACCATGTCC
>FZPS01000174.1_pt120 | contig 21474 bp, 17 predicted proteins | sample 1817821 | NCBI WGS metagenome assembly FZPS01 (sample SAMEA104158645, study PRJEB21678) | metagenome | place: Germany | collected 2015-04-21 | reverse complement strand
GTGTTTGGCCCGGCGACGTTTAAGACGACGTCGGGAAAGGAAAATTCCCGGGCAACCCAGGAGCCGCCGCGGTATGCCTTGCCGTTAATCTTTTTTTTCTCAAAATCAACGTCGCGCGAGGTAAAATAAAAAAGCCTGAATCCCTCGACGCGGGCGATCGCCGAATATAGGTATGCCCGCGACACTAAGTTGGGATCGAGGCGCGTATGAAGCAGTCCGATAGTAATCATGCTACACCTCTAGTATAACATATGAAAATATTCGCTTTTGGACTATGCTTTTTTCTTTGTTTTTCTAGGTTTATTCCCTTGCGGTAAAAGTTCCCCTTCATATTATATAGTATATATATTATGAAATCCTACAAGCAAAGGAGTTTTCTCTATTAACGCGATTGTTTTTCTCGGAACAAAAAAATCCGGTTCTTCCCGCGAAGCGATCAAAGCGGCCGCCGCCATGGGTTACGTTACCTGCCTTTTGACGAGCAATTCCCGGCAGTTCAGTCAAAGAAACGAGTACCCCGACGTCGGCATGATGATCTATTGCAATCTATACGACTATGACCGGATTAGAGAAATGATTTCATATCTCGAGCAGCTGCCGCTCACCATTTCCGCGATCGTCAGTTTTATCGACCCCTGGTGCTCGGTCGCCGCGCGACTTTCCGAAGTGCGCGGCCTTCCCGCCTTTTCCGCCGAGGCGATGCGGTTGATGGAAAACAAGTTAAAGACCCGCGAGGCGCTGAAAAACACGCTTCATAACCCCAGATTCGTCTCTATCCCGGCGACCGCGGGCGGTCAGATCCACACAGCGAAAAAACTGCTTCCGGCAGTTGTAAAATATATTGATTCGAACGGTTCCCGGGACGTCTTCTACTCCCCGGACCGCGATTCGCTTTACCGAAATTTCCGGATCCTTACCAACCTTTACCCGGAAGGAACGATCCTTGTCGAGGAGTTTTTGGAAGGTCCCCAGTACATCGTCGAGGTCCTGGCTATCGACGGGGATATCAATATCGTGGCCGTGGTCGCCCAGGAAATCAAATTGATTAACAATCATTTTATTATCATCGGCTACAGCCTGCTAGTTGAACCCGAACCTAATTTTCTCTGCCGGCTCATGCTGGCCGTCAAAACGGTTCTTGGAAAATTCGGTTTTAAGAACGGTCCCTGTCATCTCGAGATGAGAAACGTCAAGGGAACGTGGAAATTAATCGAGATTAATCCGCGGATTTCCGGCGCCGGGATGAACGCGATGATCGAGATCGGTCTTGGCATCAATCTCGCGCGCGAGACTTTAAAACTCGCCGTCGGGGAAAAGCCGGATCTCGAACCGAAACAAAAAATCCCGACTTACGCCGAGTATATAACCGTCGCCGAGGCGGGAATTCTTCATAAAGTTATCGGCCGCCGGGAAATCGAGAAGGACCCGAACGTAAAATATGTTTATGTCAAACCGCGCCGCGGCCGCCTGATTACTCCGCCGGAATCTCTCGGCGACCGTTACGCTTATGTTATCGCCACCGGGAGCACGAGCGACGAGGCGATGAAAAACGCCCGCCAAGCCGCCGAAAAAATCTCCTTTATCTACGAACCCCTGGATCCATCCATCAACAACTTAATCCATTCCCAAACTTAAACAAGATCCCCGCGCGGGATCTTGTTTTCGTCCGGCAGCGTTTAATTATTCGCGACGACGTCGCCGTTTTTTATAATGACGATATTATCGTAGATTCCCAGATTATCGATGCTTAAAAGCAGCATATCGGTAATGTCTTTCGAGATTTGATAATCCGGGTCGGTTATCCGAATCGTGAGCAACCCGCCTTCCGCGGCGTATTCGTATGATGCGCCCGGGTATTTGGAAATAATTTTTTTCAACAGAAAATCAACGCGGTTTTCCTTATGGATATAGGTCACGGGCAATATTTCATCTCCTTCCCGGTAAAAGATAGTCTGCGTGACATTTCCGTAGGGCGTTTCGATTTCCGGATTAATCGCCCGGTTTTTCTCGATGCGGAATTGTTCCTTGTTTATTTTAATGTCGACCGCGGCGATGCCTCGGTATTGATAAGACCACATCAGGGCCGTTAAGAAATCACTCAGCCCCTCCTTTAGATACATCGCCTTAAGCTCGATAACGAGGGTATCGTTCGTTTTTTCAAATTTCAATATCTCGAAATTACCGACGAGGGGCGTTGTGTATCTCGGCGGGAGGGCGTTCCGATAGTGGTCATAGATTTTAAGGATGTAGATAAGCTCGTCTTCGTCGGTATGTTTTTCGACGTCGATAAGCGCGAGCTTGCTATCGGGGCGGCGAACGCAGACCTTCACGGTCACCGCCTCTTCCCCAACCAGGTTATCGACGTAGACGATGTTTAAGTTTTGTCGGTCCTGATCGATAATGATGAATAAAACGAGAAAGACGAGCGCGAATAAGGAAAGGATAACCGCGATTTTCTTCATACTAAATATTATGTCGTTTTTCTATTAATATAACCGGCAAGTCAAAAAGCTTTGCGATATGGCCGGGAAGCGGTTTGCCCGCATACTTTTATTACGCGCGACCGAACAAATAAGCGCCGAAAAAACCATAAGCAAAAAAAAGTTATCAAACTATCGCCTCATTATGTTTATCGTATGATATGACAATTTATCATCGGTCGCTCTATTTGCGTCTTACCTAATAAAAAAGCCAAGAAATTATCACTTTTATCTCTTGGCATACATTATGCGAATTTCTTATTAAACCAAAGCGGCTTTCTTTTCTACCAGCAACTCGATGATATCGTCATCGGCATAATCCAAGGCGTAGGAATAAATCGTCCGGTGGCGATTGTCGATATAATTGACGTCGGCGCCGTTATCGATTAAAAGTTTCACGATTTCGTAATTATTCCGCATGATCGCGCGGTAAAGATAACTCCGGCCGTAGTAAATCTCGTTCACCTTCGCTCCGCGCTTAAGCAAATACTCGATCATCTCGTAATCCTCGTTATAGATGGCGTGCAGGAGCGCGGGCTGGTTGAAACTGTCGACAACGTCGATTCTCGCGCCTCTTTGGAAAAGATAGTCTACAATCTTCACGGCGCCGATGATCACGGCGTAATACATCGGTGTTTTCCCGAAATAATCAAACTGGTTGGTGTTTTCCGTGGTAAGAAATTGGACGATGAGCTGGTGGTTATTGGCGCGGATTGCCCGGTGCAGGGGATAATTCCCGATTCGTTCCTTGAATTCCGCGCTCGCCAAGTGATTCTGCAAAAACTCCGCGTTATCAACCCGACCGCTCGCGGCCGCGACGTCAGCGGGCGTCTGCTGATTGATATTAAGCGCCTCGGGGTCGTAGCCGTGGTTTAGGAGTTCTTTAACCGTCGCCGTCGAGCATTTGGCGGCGGCGCGATGAAGCGCCGTCTCGAGATAAATATTGCGGTTATTGTTCACGGTCATGTGCCGAAGAATATAACTCACGAGATTATCGTCGCCCGCATCGCAAGCGTAATGAAGAACGTTATTTTTCCGGTCATCGGCCTCGGCGAGGCTGCTCCCGTTATTTAAAAGATGCCTGATGATTTCCCTTTTCCCGGAAAGGACGGCGTGATGGATCGGCTTCGCCCCGTTCTCGTCGGCGATATTGACCTTGGCGTTATAATCGATGAGTTGATTTAAGATTGATTCCTTGCCTCGGCTCGCGGCGAGATGGAGCGGCGCGACTTTTTTCCGGTTTTGCGCGTTGACGTTGGCGCCCTCGAACAGGAGTTTGTCCGCGACCTGGCTGTTTTTAAACTGCACGGCGAGATGAAGCGGCGTTTCCCGGTAATTGTTGCGGGCGTTGACGTCAAGCCCGAGCTTGACAAGCAAATCGACGACCTCGAAGTAATCGTTGCGGGAGGCTTTGTGCAAAAGCGTCTCGCCTTTGTCGTCGACCGTCTTAATATCAAAACCGGCGCGGTAATAATCAATGATATACTTGCAATCGTTGTTCATGACCGCTTCGAGGATGTTTCTTGACCGCCCGTCCCCGACATCTTGATATAAGCGAAAAACATTCTCCATATCCTAAACCATTTCCTTCTTTAAATATTCCTTGAATTCCTTGCTTTGCTTGAAATATACTTTGTATATGGCGCCGCCGGAAAGTTTACGGCCGTCGCGCGGGCTGTAGAGCCGCTTCGGCGAAAAACGGGCGACGGAGAAGGTGCCGAAATTCGCGAGATTTATCTTGCCTTTCGTCGCGAGATTCTTCTTCATTAAAGCGATGAAGCAATTTACGGCCTTTTCGATATCGCGTTTCGTAAGCCCGGTTTCGTTTTTTATTTGTTCCAAATATTCTTCTTTTATCATAATTTTTCCCTGTCCGTCTAACTAAAAGTATAACATTTACGCCGTCTTTTCTCAAGTCCAAATATATAACTTTTTTTGGTTTACGCGACCGAAAAAAGCAAAAAAATCACCGCTAAAGGCGGTGATTTAACCGGAAAATTGATTTCCGTTATAAGTCTTATAGAATAAAGGCAATGATACCGCCGCGGCCCTTGTTCACGATTTTTTCCAGGCACTCGCGCATTTTGTATTGAACGTTTTCCGGCATTAGGTAAATTTTCGCCTTGATACCGTCGTTTACGACCTCGCTTAGCTTCCGGCCGAAGATTTCCGATTCCCAAATAATCTCGGGATTGTTCTCGTAATCGTTCAATAGTTTCTCCAGCAATTTCTTTGATTGTTCTTCCGTCCCGATAATCGGCTCGAACGACGAGTTAACCTCGACCTTGATCATATGAACCGAGGGCGCCACCGCCCGGAGCCTGATGCCGTAACGCGATCCTTGCTTGATGACTTCCGGGGTATCCAAGGTCATGTTTTCAATCTGGGGAATGGCGATCCCGTAACCGGTCGTCTTTACCGCCTCAAGAGCGCCGCGGTAATTTTCATACTCGCGGCGGGCGAGCGTCGCGTCCTGGAGCAGCTCGATAAACTTCCCGCGGTCATTGATAGCGTCGCCGATAATTTCCTCGACAATCCCGTTATACAAATCGTCGCCGCAGGTAATCTCGATCTCGACCTCGCCGCTTCCGGAATCGAGCGCCGTGATCTCGACATTCTCAAAGAGCTCGCATTCGGCCAGTTTTTCCCTGATTAGCTGGACATGCTTAAATTTCCGGAACTCGCCCGTGACGTCCGAAATCGTCGCGTTGACCTCGGCTTTGACCGGATGGCGATCGTCAAGCACCGTGATCCAGCTGGGAATCTTAATATCGAGCTTCGCGATGTCAAACTCGTTTAGAGCCTCGTTAAGAATCTTATCGATATCGGCGTTGCTTAAAGCGGAGACGTTCGCGGCGATGACGCCGACCTCGTATTTGTTCGCGAGATCCTCGACGAGCGTTTTCGTCTTCTGGGAACCCGCCGCCGCGGTATTTACGACGATCACGAACGGCTTATCAAGGCTTTTCAGTTCCTCGACTAGTCTTTCTTCCACCTTTTCGTATTCGGAACGGCCAAACTCGCCGAAGCTGCCGTCGCTTGTCATTAGGATGCCGATATGGGTATGATTCTCGATGACTTTTTTCGTGCCGATCGTAGCCGCTTCCTCGAACGGGATGTTTTCGCTGAACCATGGGGTCTTAACGAGGCGCGGCGTCTGGTCCTCGTTCATGTAACCCTTGGCGGACGGGATAATATAACCGACGCAATCGACGAGCCTGACGCTTAATTTTAAGTCTTTGTCGATTACGATGTTGGCGGTATTGGCGGGGACGAATTTCGGTTCGACCGTCATTATCGTCCGGCCTTCGCCGCTTTGCGGGAGGTCGTCGATAATATTATCCTTCAAGTCGGGCGAAACATAGGGCAACACTTTGTTCTCGATAAATTTCCTGATAAAAAGTGATTTCCCGCTCCGCACCGGCCCGACGACCCCGATATACATTTCACCGTTTGTTCTATAAACCACGTCTCGAATTATATCGCTCATTTTTTCCTCACCTTCTGTAAAAAGTTCTACTTAATAATATTCAAAATATTATTAAATTATGCTGCCTTTTACAGTAATTCAAACAAGTCTTCCGACACTTCGTCGCTTAAGATTTTCTTTACGATATAATCCTCTTTCTGCTTGTCGATCTTTTTGCCCGCGATTTTGCTTGCCTCGTGAATGATTTCCCGCAAGTTGTTTTCGTCCTTTAAGTTCGTGGACTTGATTTTTTCGACCAAGCGAAAAACATCCTCGGGATTGATGTTGTTTTGCGCGATAAAATTAAGTATTTTCCCGATATTCACATAATCACCTCACTTTTAAGTATATGATTTTTATCGGGAAAATTGCCTTTTTATGCAAAAGGAATAATATTATCGTTTTAAAAAACCCTATCTGGTTATATATGATGCAAATAAAACTAATTGTATGGCGGCGCTTTTTATTGCTCCTTAATAAAAAAGTCGCCGTAAATGGCGACTATTCCTCTTTCAAATCACTCTGCATCATCTTCATGATCCGCTTGCGCGGGTCTTGTTTATTATATATTATGTCATACACCGCTTCGATTATCGGCGCGTATATATTATGACGCTTGATAATTTGATGCGCAGCGACCGCGCTCCGCGCCCCCTCGACCACCATCGTCATCTCCGCCAAGGCCTGTTCCAAATCCTTTCCGCTGCCAATTTTGTAACCGGCCTGGTAGTTTCGGCTGTGAAGGCTGGTGCATGTAACGACGAGGTCGCCCAGTCCCGCGAGGCCGTAAATCGTTTTTTCCTCGGCCCCGAGCGTTCGCGCGATCCGCCCCATTTCCACGAGCCCCCTGGTCACGAGCGCCGCCCGCGTGTTATCCCCGTAGCCGAGTCCGGCGATAATGCCGGAAGCGATCGCGATAATGTTTTTAAGCGACGCGCAAATCTCGACGCCAATCAGGTCGGTCACGGTATAGACGCGAAAATAGGTTTGGTTGCTGAAGACGCGCTGAACTAGCCGGGCGTGCTCGATATTAGGCGAGGCGGCGGTGACGAGAGTGAGCATTTGCAGGATTACTTCCTCGGCGTGCGAGGGACCGCTTAAAGCCACAAACCCCTCGATATATTCTTCGGGGATCTCCTCATAAACAATTTCCGAGACCCGTTTGAAGGTATCGGGCTCGATCCCCTTGCTCGCGTTCACGAACAACTTCTTCCCGCGAATCACGCCGCCGACGGCCCGGAGGGCGCCCCTGATTACTTTCGTCGGCACGACGAGGACGATAATGTCGCCGAAGTCGACCGCTTCCCCGATATCGGTCGTCGCGCTCACGTTTTCGTTTAAAGTCCCCGCGGGAAGTTTTGTTTTATTTGTGTGATAAAGATTTATTTCATTCACGATATCCGGGTCAACGTCATACATCATCACCCGGTAGCCGTTGTCGCTAACGAGCCGGGCCAGGCCGCTCCCCCAGCTGCCGGCGCCGATAATCGTTATTCTCTCGGTCATTATTTACTCCTTTTTTCGAAGAACAAATTTAATGGGCGTTCCCGAAAACTCGAAACTGTTGCGAATCTGGTTTTCCAGGTAACGCAAATAAGAAAAATGCATATGTTTGGGGTCATTGACAAAAAGCACGATTGAGGGCGGTTTTACGGCGTCCTGGGTCGCGTAGTAAATTTTGATCCGAGCGCCTTCAAATTCCGGCGGCTGGTTAAGCAACACCGCGTCGGTGATAATATCGTTGAGGATATTCGTCGGAATCCGCCTGGTAAAGCTCTCGTAGACGCGGTCTATCTCGTCAAGAAGCGTGTTTATTCGCTGTTTGTTTTTCGCCGAAATAAAAACGACGGGAGCGTAATCCAAAAAGAGAAAATTGTTTTTAATTTCCTCGGTCATCCGCTTCATCGTCTTATCGTCCTTTTCGACAATATCCCATTTATTAACCGCGAAAATCGCCGCCCGGTAGTTCTCCCGGGCGTAACCGGCGATCCGCTTGTCCTGCTCGGTTACGGGCGTCGTCCCGTCAAGCATGATCACGGCGATATCGGATCGCTCGATCGCCGCGAGCGCGCGTAACAAACTATACTTCTCCGCCCGCTCGTAGATCTTGCCGCGTTTCCTGATTCCCGCCGTGTCGATTACGACGTAATCGCGGCCGTCGCGACTGTAAACCGCGTCGATCGCGTCCCGGGTCGTCCCGGGGATGTCGCTCACGATAACGCGTTCCTCGCCCAAAATCGCGTTCGCCAGGGTTGATTTCCCGACGTTGGGCTGACCGATAAGCGAATAACGGATTACTTTCTCGTCATAATCATCGGCTTCGCGCCGCGGTAAGTTATGGACGATCTTATCCAAAAGATCGCCGATGCCGATCCCGTGAAGGGAACTCACGGGTATGACGTCGTCGACGCCGAAACGGTAGAAATCGTAAATATCGTCGAGAAACCTTTGGTCGTCGACTTTATTTACGGCGATAATAATCGGTTTATTGCTTTTTTTCAGGATATCGATAACATCGTCGTCCTCGTAAGTGATGCCTGTCCTGACGTCAACGACCATCACAATCAAATCGGCCTCGTCAATCGCGAGCATCGCCTGCGCCCTGATTTTTTGAGAAAAGGGCTCATCTTTTAAGATGATCCCTCCGGTATCAATGACTATAAACTCCTGGTTTAACCAGGTTGCTTTGCTATAAATCCGGTCGCGCGTTATGCCGCTGGCATCATCCGTTATCGACACCCTTTCACCGACTATCCGGTTGAATAAACTAGATTTGCCGACATTCGGTCTGCCGACAATGGCCACTACTCCGCGCATCGGACGAGTCTACTCCTTCATGTCTTTCAACTGGCTCTTAAGCAAATCGCCCAAGTTATCGGTCAGTTTTTCCTGCTGTCTCGCGCGCGGCGCGACGCGGCGTTCGGGTTCGATCCGCATGTTCACGACAAGTTTCGTCCGGCGCGGGTCAAAAACGCGCGCTTTAACCTTCAACATCGAACCGACGGCGATTTCCTCGTGATAATTGGCGATTCCCGATTTCGGGAGATACCCGACGGCGCCTTGCCAATTGATTTTATAGCCGTCCTTTAATTCCTTGACGACTTCGACTTCGATCGTGTCGCCCGGGCGGCAGGAAAGTACTTCCCAGGGGTTCTCGGTCAACTGTTTCCGCGAGAGTATGATCCGCCGTTTCACGGGGTCGACTTCGATAATCTTCATCTCGATCTCGTCGCCGACGGCGGCGCTGTCGGAAATGTAGACGTCTCTTTCCCAGGCGTATTCGCTTCTCGGCAAGAAGGCGCTGACATGCTCGTCTAATTCAACAACAAGACCGTAGTTGTTGATTTCGGTTATTTTACCGGTAACGATCGAACCGACCTCGTGCCGCTCGGCGTATTCCTGCCAATAATTCGGAAGCAACGCCTTGCGCGAAAGGCCGATATGAATGCCGTCAATCTTGATTACCTTGACCCGGACTTCGTCGCCGGGGTTGAGGATTTTTTCAACTTTCCCGACCCGGACATGGTCGAGTTCGGATATATGCAAGAGCCCCTCGACGCCGTTGCCGATATCGACAAACGCGCCGTATGACTCGATGTTCTTAACGACGCCGTCAAATTCCTGGCCGACTTCGATCTGGCTGATAAACGCTTCTTTTTCGCGGCGCTTAACAATCGCGTTAGCAACTTTTTGCGAGACGATTAAGCGGATGCGGCCATAATCGATGCGAATCGGCGCGACCTCAATCTCGCGACCGATAAAGTTCCCCAATTCTTCTTCGGGAACATCAACTTGGCTGGTAGGCAACAAGCAGGAAAATTCGTTATGCTTCAACAAGTATCCGACGCTTAATTTTCTAACGACTTTCGCCGTGAAAGTTCCGTGATTTTTAATAATGTCCTGGAACGCGCTTAAGTCGCTGCGCATCTTCAACAAAACCGTAGAAAAAATAAACTTTCCGCCGTCCGGATAGATTTTTTTGATAACGCAGGTAATCTCGTCGCCTTCGATAAACAAATCGAATAAATCCTGGTCCTCGGCGATATCCGCCGTATCTTTCCGGAACAGAAAGCCCTGTTGCCCGTCTTCCAATTCGATAAGAACCCTCTCTTCTTTAGCCTTCAGCGTCCGGTTGCCGATTTTTCTTTCCGGTTGCGCTTCGATAACCTCAACGACCTTACCGTGAACCACTTGTAATTGCCGGTATTTTTTAGCCGGGTCTTTGTCTTCTTTTTCTTTTGCCGCGGCTTCCGAAACGTCTTCCTCGTCTTCGGAATACTCGTCCTGAATCGCCTCGTCGTCCTCGTCGTCCTCGGGATAATCATCTTCCTCGGATGCTTCCGTCGCTTCCGCCGGGGCTTCTTCGGGTTTCTCTTCGGCGGCCGCTTCCGGCTCTTCCGCGGATTTTTCCTCCTTCGCCTTTGCTTCCTCGGCGGGCGCTTCCTCGGGTTTTTCTTCCGGGGCGGCTACCGCTGCGGGAGCTTCCTGCGGTTCTTCCTTGACTTCCGCTTCGGGTTTTGCTTCTTCGATTTTTTCTTCTTCCACCTGAACGACTTTCGGCTCTTCCTTTTTCGCTTTCGCGGCGGTTTTTCTTTTCGGCTTTTCTTCAGCGGGGGCTTCCGCCGTTTCTTCGGCGGTTTCGCTTTCCGCTTCCGCTTTTTTCTTCCGCGTTTTTTTCGGCTTTTCTACGGGTTCTTCGGCTGGCTTTTCGGCCGCTTCCGTTTCGGCTTTTTTCTTTCTGGTTCTTTTCGGCTTTTCGGCGGGTTCTTCGGCTTTCGCCTCTGCTTCGGGTTCTTCTTGCGGTTTTGTTTCCGGTTCTAACTCTTCAACCGGGGTTTCGTTGACAGCTTTTTCTTCCGTCGTTTGTTCTTCTTTTTTGTTTAAATCCAAATTCTCCATTCTGTAACCTCTTTCCAGTAATAAGTTGATGATGATCTCAATCACCGCTTCGACGCTTAATTCCGACGAATCAATCTCAATCGCATCGGGCGCTTTCATAAGCGGGCTGATCGCCCGGTTGCTGTCCTTGTAATCGCGATCGATTATTTCTTTCACGGTATCCGCTAATGTGAGCTTCGCCTGGTTCTTCGCTTCTCTTTCTTCCAGGCGGCGCTTGGCGCGCTCCTCGACGGTCGCGTTAAGAAAGATCTTTAAATCGGCTCCCGGCAAAACAACCGTGCCGATGTCGCGCCCGTCCATGATGACGTTTTTTTCATCCGCGAGCGCCCTCTGAATCGCGACCAGTTTGTTCCGAACGTACTCGCGCTGAGCGACGACGGAAACATTGTTAGAGACCTCAAGGCTCCTGATTTCCTCCGTGACGTCCTCGCCGTCAAGTAAAATCCGATCGCCCCGCAAATCAATCGCCGTGTTTTCAAGGAAATTGTATTCGTCATTCTCGTACATATTGATTCCCAGTCGCAGCGCTTTCAGGGTAACGGCGCGATACATCGCCCCGGTATCCACGTACTGAAACCCGAGTTTTCGGGCCAGGTTTTTGGAAATCGTGCTCTTCCCGGCTCCGGCTGGGCCATCAATAGCAATTTGCCAACACATTTTACACCTCAAATTACAATCTATTATATCACAATATGAAAACAACTTCAATCGTAATTTTCAAAGTTTTTATGTTTTTTTGCTTAATTTTAGTAAAACCTTAATCTCATGGGGAGTCAAATTACGAAATTCGCCTTCCTTAAGCCCCACGGCGGTAATGTTTCCGAAACGGATCCGGGTTAGATGTTTGACCTCGTAACCAATCGAGGCGAACATTCTTTTTACTTGATGATACTTCCCCTCGGTAAGGATAACCCCGACCAGGCAGGATTTATTGTAATAATCGGCCGAGGAAAAATAAGTTTTGCATGGTTTTGTTTTATAGCCGTCGATAACGACGCCGGCTTCGATTTTCTTTAACTCTTCTTCCGAGATGATCCCTTTCAGGCGGACCAAGTACTCCTTTTCAACGTTCGAATCCGGACCGACGAGCGCGTTGAAAAATTGCCCGTCATTGGTCAACAACAACACCCCTTTCGTGTCATAATCAAGCCTGCCGACCGGGTAAAGGCGGTATTTCCGAAATTCCTTCGGTAAAATCGAGATCACGGTCGGTCGGCGAAACTGATCGCTGCTCGAGGAAATAACGTAACGCGGTTTGTTCATGACGAGGTGCTTATGCTCCATAACGCCGAGTACTTTTCCGTCAACGGTAACGATATCATTGTAAGACGCTTTGTATCCCAAAGTCGTGACAATCTTACCGTTGACGGCCACCCGGCCGGCGGTAATCAATTCCTCGGCTTTCCTTCGCGAACAAATCCCACTTCTAGCAATAATCTTCTGTAATCTTTCCATAAATAAAACCTCAAATAATATTATATCTTATTCTCGAAGATAATCAAGAAAAATTTACATTTATGACGAAAAATGTCTTCTTCTTAACTTATAATGGATTTTTACCCCGGGTTTCATACAAGCGATTTATGGTAAATTTGAACTCTTATTCGCGTTCAAAGCAAATTTCGGCGTCGCGAGAACGATTCTGCCGCGACCTTCGGCCGCGATCCCGGAAACGCGCGCGGGCAGGATGAAGCCGGAGCCGAATTCAAGCGGCCGCCCGTCGATTTTGACCCGACCCTCGATAACCGCCGCCGCCGCGGCGAAGGAGGTTTTCGGGAAGGTATAACCGCCGGAAACGTTAATCAAAACGGCGCGGAAATGGTTGTTTTCCCAAAGCTCGACTTCCGTTTCCGCGGAAGAAAAAAGATCGCTCTTGGGTTGAATCGCGCGGTTTTTAATCACTTCGCGCGCCTTTTCCAAGTGAAGCGTCCGCGGCGACCCTTTATCGTCAAGACAATCATAGTCGTATATCCGGTAAGTTAAATCCGACGACTGCTGAATCTCAAGAAAAACAATATCCCGCCCTGCCGCGTGCACAGTCCCCGCGGGAATCGGATAAAAATCGCCGCGCCGCGCCCGGCGACGCTCGAGAAGCCCTTCAAATCCGGTTTTCGCCGCCTTTCGGAAAAACTCCTCGCCGTCCGCGGCTTTATGGCCGTAAACGATTCTTCCTTCGGGACCGGCGCGAAGAATAAGCCATCCTTCCGTTTTGCCGGAATCGTTCTCCCGAGCTTGCGCGTATAAGTCGTCGGGATGAACCTGGACGCTTAAATCGTCCGCCGGAGCGATTATTTTTAATAAAAACGGGAAAGCCGCTCCCGCCGGGTAATTAAAAAAAATCGGGGCTCGCGGAATAGAACTCGCTTAGTCTCATGCCTGCGCAAGGCCCCGCCGCGATCCTTAAGTCGCCTGCCGCGTGAGCGCTCACGATCCACATCTCGCCGATATTCCCGGCCAAAGACGGGTCGATCGCGTCCCGAAAGAAACTCCCGCCCCAGATTTTCTCTTTGTATTGCGGTTTTAGGATTAATACTTTCATGTTTTCTCCTTGATTGATTTTTTAAATAGAAAGGCCTTGCGCGCAAGGCCTTTCCTTAATAGAGAAGAGAGAGAAAGAAGCTAAGCGTTACATTTAAGCATATATTCGAACGTGTCACTTTTATTAACGCGGGCTTTGGAAGCCCCAAATCGCAAGCGGAAAGGCCTTGCAGGCAAGGCCTTTCCTTAAACAGAGAAGAGAGAGAGTCTATGTGATAACTTCAAAAATCTTTAACTCGGAAAACTCGCGCGGCATTCTTTCCGCGAGACCCGGCATGTCAAGTTTTTCAAGCAACCCGTCGATATCTTCTTTTTTGACGCGTTTGTTTTGTAAATCCGCGGCGATCTTGATGTTCTCAAAAACGCTGAAGGTCTCAATCAAATTGTATTCCTGAAAAACAAAACCGACAAAAGCGTTGCGATAAGCGTCGTAATCGCCGGCGGTAAAGCTCTCGGCGCTTTTCCCGTTGATGATAATCTTGCCGGCGTCGCTACCGTCAAGCCCGCCGATGAGATTGAGCAGCGTCGACTTCCCTGAGCCGGACTTCCCGATGATGAAGACTAATCCCCGCTCGGGAAACGCCAGGTTCACGTCTTTCAAGGCTTCCGCTTTTACATTTTTGCCCGTTTTATATGTTTTTGAAACCTTAATTAATTCGAGCATAAATCCCCCTTATATAAAGATCTATTCAAATAAATACCGCCGACAAAGACGTAGCTCATTCACCACTCCTTTTTTCTTGCCTACATAACTAATTACTTATTAATTAAAGATGCGGCTATGTCACCCATTAACCCTAAATTAGGATTCTCTGGTTTGCCGATAATCGCAACGCGATCGAGCAACACATTGGCAAATTCACATGATGTTTCCGGTAACAACACGCAGTCATGACAAGCTGCATAATTAAGCGAATGATAACCTTGATCTGTCAAATTACAACAAACCGGATCGGCGCTACACCATAATGCTTTATTAAGCATATTAACTAATATTGTATTCAAACGTTCCGTATCGTTTGCGATGCTGATTAATCCTCCCAAGCTTCCCTCAGAATCAGAGGTAGACAGATAAATCAAAACTCCATGCATTGGGTATGGATTTGATGAATTTACAAAAGTGCTGTAGATTTTTTCCTTCAAAGTTGCGATATTATAACCACATTCAATTGAAAGTTGCCTGATAAGTAAATGAGCAAAAGTATGTAAAGCGACATATTGAGCAGAGAATCTATCATTATTAAAAAAAGATTTATCCAGTTCATTTCGCATCTTTAAATAACGATTGCCTATTCTACTTACCCAATTTGTAATGGCGTCATTATTAAATTGAAAAAATATCCCTTCTCCCAATAATTTAACTGCCGGTAGCCATTCCTTTTCAGTTTTTGATAATGGAGCCAATTGCACATTATTTTTTAACACCCTATTCCATGAATTTATACGAGTGAATCCCACCAATACATTAATAACAGTTAATTTGTCAACAACTGTTATTGAATCAATTATCTGTTTATACTGCTCTGGCACTTGCACTGAAGATGCTACGTAATCATCATCGTCCATTTCGCCTTTGCATAGCACATCGTATTCGGAAGCATATATTTCTGCCTCGGTCATTTTTTTCTTTGCTTTTAGTTTTTTTACCAGTTTGTAAGCTTCTAGAAGATCAGTCAAAGTGAGGCCTTGCGCCTTAGGATAAATTCTATTTTCAATATGCTTTTTAACCGCATTCTCACCATATTCCTCAAAATCTATCAATGTTTCATATGAAGTTTCTATTAATTGAACCGCTTTCCTACTCCAGGGAGGAATTGTTAAAGCTGAGAGTATAGCGGGGAAATACACGTTTGACGATGAGCGTAGACGCACACGCATTAACTCATCACACGCAGAGTTATAGTTTTTCCCTAAATGTGGATGCTTGCCATTACAAGGATATTTTAAATTTGAAAAAGCATACATCAGTTTTTCCTTTTTATGACATGTTTCACACTCAATTACCAAACTATCGATATCGCTTCTGTTATCAATATTATACATTTTCATGCGCGGGTTTTCACACATTTCCTTACCATGCACCCACCATTCATAGGGAAAATCTTCGATGTGACCGTTGGGGCAAACCAAAACGAATCGCGATGGAACTAACCGGCTATTGCATTTCTTTCCGTTTCTTATCACAATACAACGCAGATTTTTCTTATTCCCTAGTTCATTGACATCTAAAATATGTTTACATACAGGACAATACAGTTTTCGCGGAAAAATATATGCTTCTACATCTGGACTTTTCTTTTGGTAGGGGTAATGTGGGAGATATTTGTTGTCAGCTGTTTTGGGTTCTAGAAAATATTTTTTCCCGGTAATATCTTGGAGGTTATTATTAAATAGCATGCGCTTTTCCTTATCAGAATCCGAATCCCAATTATCTGTCCCGCTAATAATGACTGTATGATTTACAAAATCAACGATTGAACCGACTCCAAAAGTCGAAACTATTTGGCTTTGGCGAATCTCTCCGACATGTTCTGGTGATTGTCTGTTTATAAATCTTCTATTCATAATTATCATCTCCTAATAAACACATTGATTTCTGGTTCTACATTTCTTAATGAATTGAGAGTTTTAGGAAGCTCAGAGTCGATATTTTCTTCCGCTGAAATAAGAATGCTAGGTTCTCCATTATAATCTTTATAATATACATTTCTATGTTCTTCGATAAATTTTTCCCATTGTTTTGCAAAATTACTAAGGACTTTCTCCGCAAAATTTTTGTGTTCCGGAATTATATTTTTAACGCGTCGTAATAAATAATCAATTATTTCTTTTACTTTCGGTAAATCGGTTTTAAAGTTCCTCGCTGATTCGTTTTCTGACAATTCCGGAATTGCATGTCGAACCAAGGCAATAAAAACACAATGAAGAGCTTTTTCGATAGCCCGCATCGAAAATGGTGTGACGCTTGTTGCTTCAACATAACTGTAAAAAATCCTATGATAATATTTGAACTGTTCAAAATGAGATTTATCTCTGGAACGCATATTATTAAACAAGACTAGTACTATTCCTGGGTTGCGACGCCCAACGCGACTAGTTGCCTGGATATACTCGGCATTGCTTTTCGGCTGGTTATAGACTGTCATTACGCCAAGACGATCAATATCAATACCAACAGAAAGCATGTTTGAACTAAGTACATATGTTAGAGAGCCTGCTTCATTATAAGAAATCGCAAGCCTATCAAGAGTCTCTTTTATTTTCTGCGAACTCATTCTGCTTGTCAACTCTGCTTGCTGATAATAAGCTTTAATATCATTAATTGCAACACCATAGTTATTTGATTCATTTTTAAACGTCCGAACAACAAGATTTTTAATATGGGAAAAAACCCTGTCTTGAATTATTGTCGAGGAAGTTCCAAGATCTTTTAAAGCATTAAAATATCCAACGGTAGTATAGTATTGATCAATAACATCCGGGTCTTTTCCTTGCTTGATAAATAAGGTTTTTATATAGAACAATATTGCATAAACTCGGATTAACAGGTCTGATAGGCTTCCGCCCATTTCGCAAAGCCCGATATACGTACGCAACGGACGGTCATCCTTACTTGCTTTCACTCCAAAAAACGAATCATCATAATTGATCCCGGGCGCCGGGAATTGAAACGTTTCCCTGTTATACAAATTGCGGACTTGTTGTTTTGAATTTTTTATTGTGGCGGTTGAAGCGATAATTTTCGGAGATTTCCCGAATTTTTCACATAAATACTCCAAAGCTGTCTCATAAATTCCGGTTAGTGAACCCAACGGTCCGGATATCAAATGCAATTCATCTTGAATAATTAATTCCGGCGATCGGCCGTTAAAGCTAAATAAATTGCGCACATTTTTTTCCCAAGTAATACGGGCAAACTTGTCTATTGTGCTCAATAAAAACGTGGGGCGCGCACGGTAAATATCCTCATCAACAACATATATGGGAAGATGATTATGAAAAGCGCACTTTGAATTGTCCGCACAGCGAATGACCAAAGCTTGATCCTTGATTTCATAGCTATTTAAATCAAGTTTTGTATTGCACCATGGGCATTTTGTAATCTGAACAGGGTTACCTTTTTTTATATCCTCATTATTTCTTAATCTATGTAAAACATCCTTTGCCTGTGTTATTCTATTAGGTGTCATATCGCTGCCTATCCATAAACCGATATTAATCTCACCGCCGGGAATACGATGCTTTATTCGGAGATGTTCGCAAGCGCAAATCAACGCACATGCGCGTTCAAACTGTTGGATAGTCAATAACCTTAAAGTATAACGCATTATAACGGTAACGCCATCTATTTCTTCTGAATTCTCACTAATGCATGATAAACGCCTGTAAAAAATAGTAAAAGCAGCTACTCCCAGATAAGCTTCTGTTTTTCCGCCACCGGTAGGAAACCATAACAAGTCAACGTGTTTACGGAAAGGGCTGTATTCATCCACAATGTCGGGTATTGTTTGCAAAATGAAAGCCAGCTGGAACGGATACCAATTAACCGTTGCCTTGTCTACACCTTTGGATTTTATCCGCTGTAGCAGCATTGCTTCGTTCATTATGACAAATGCCCTCCAGGCAATATCATTATGAAGTAATACATCAACCCCTTTGCGTAACCGAACAAGACATTCAGCAATATTTTTTAAGACTACCTTGCACGCATCAAAAAAGTCACTTTTACTTAACTTATCTGCAATAACTTTTTGTTTTTCATACCAGTTTTCATATTCTTCTATAAATAATAGAAGTTTTTCGCATGCGGATTTTGGCGAAGCATTTTCCCAATAACCGAGGTTCAAAATATCTTTATTTATAATTTCTCCAGGCATAATCTGTTCCACTTGCTCCATCGGCATGAAGTCGCTTTTAACCTGGTAAACACCATTATCAATTTCTTCATATGAAACAGAGCAGCCATGCCCATGCGCGTAGTTTTTCAAATTGCGGTATTGCAATTGCGTAATTTTTTCTTCAATATCGCTAATAAAATCGCAATGGTGATATATCGGTAATAATGGCTCTTTCGATATTATCGTCAGTTCGCATTGGAATAAAGCATTGGCGCTTTGTTCAGATTTACTTTTCTTTGCTTGTTTGATATTTTGAACGGCAACGGTAATAAGTTTGTTTCCATCATCTATAATGCTACGCACTGTGAGCGTAATATTTATACCTATATTATCATCACTAATTATTAATTTTGTTCCGGTTATGTTTGGAATAACAGCTTTAGAAGTTAAAAGAAAAGGAGTTCTTATGTATCGTATTTTCTTATATTCTTTTCTATTGTCTTCTACTGCTTTAGATTCCCCCTCTTTGCTGATTTCATTGAATAGATTCACTTGATTCTTTACATTTTCATCCTCATTATCCGAAACAACATATTCTTCTTCGTATTTATATTTGGCCCCCTTGAATTCTATATGTACTTCCGTTGCAGATTTCGGTAACAAAAGCGATATTCCCATTGAAGTGGGTTTATATATATTAGCATTGTTAATTGATTCATCTAATAACTTTACCCAATCTTCTAATTCTTCCACATCTTCATGGTCCTCGATGATTTCCATTTCGTCATCTTGCTCATAAGTTACCTTTTTTGGCCATAATATGCCGCAAACATAAGTATTGAGAGGCGGAATATTTTCAAGCGTTTCATTTTCATCTACCGGACCAATAAGGTCACGCTTTAAGCAATTATATATTTCATTAATTGCATCGTAATATTTACTGTATCTACTCATCATCATTCTCCTTCTTACTCCAATATATTATAGGAAATCCAGTTAGTTCAACGCCAAGCCAAAACTTTGATTCACGGAAATAAACTGGAACATTATCATGAAACTGAAAAGGTGTAATTGTAATAATATTAGCAACATAAAGAGGTGATAAGCGCGCCGGCATTTTTCTTCTTCCTCTAACAGTTTTCTTTAATTCTTGAAATATATTATCAGCCAAATAACCAATATTCCTGTTTTTATGAATTATTTGGTATTTGTTATTGGCCAATTCGAGCATCACTTTGTCACCAGCATTAACAGATTTTGAAATATATTCCTGTTTTTTCAAAGCAGATTCTAAATCTCCCGCAACAAATCCTGCTTCCGAAAAATCAAAAGGTAAACCTAATACTACCCGTTCACAACCATGGCCAAAAACTTTTTGTTTATAATCGCTAATTTTTGTCCAACGCATATTGTTAAAATGAGACCGCGCAAATCTCCAAGAAGATTTTGATTGCTTTATTTTGTATAAGTTTTGCTTCGCTCTTGTACAGCCAACATACCAAACCCGCGCTTCCTCGGTATCATTTTTCTGTGGATTAAATTTCCTATCTAACAGAAAAACCGTCTCAAATTCTCTACCTTTTGCCTTATGTATTGTGGATACTGTTAAAGAGGAGGAATTTTCATTAATTAAAACAGAAGGAAGATTTACTTTCGAACGGCACAACCTCTGTGTTAATTTATCTAACTCGATAGATTCTCGGCTTCGGTTATAAACAGCCTCCGAAAGAGCATCAAACATCTTTGATGCTAATTCCTTGTTGAATGCGACTCTTGCGCAGTATCTATTTACAAACGTCTCCCGTGTAATCTCGGGGCTAGCCTTGTAATCCCATAAACAATCAGCAATGTGACGGCTGAGCGTCGGTGGTTGATTGACTCCTCGCAATAATAAATGAGGAATATGCTTTCTATATAATAAATGACTTACATATTCCGCTTCACCATTGCTCCGACAAAGAATAGCCGCTTTTTCATGTATTGAGCTGAAATCAAATTTATCGATTGCTTCCAATGTCTTGATATTTTCCAATTCTACACTTATAACTTTATTGGCTTCTGTCGGTCTTGAACTAAGTAGCGCATTTCTCATTCGTGTCGAAACCTTTTGCAATTCGCTAGATTGTCGATAATTTACTTTCATTTCGTATTTTAACACGTTATCTGAAAGTATTTTATTAAGTTCTTGGTAAAATCCTTCAGAATTCAATCTGGTATCGCCTTGCGATTCATAATCATAAATTGCCTGGCATCTATCTCCCAAAAGTAAGCAACCACATTGAATAGCACACAAAATATTAAGAGCCATTTTCGCTCTTTCATTTACAAGGTCCTGAAGCTCGTCAATTATTACATATGCGAAATGAGAAAAATCACTTTTGTTTATCCTTTTATTAAATAGCCTAATTCTTTCGTCATAGTTTAATTCGTAGAATTCTTCTTGAATTTCAACAAGATAATTGGTGGCAAGGGAATCAAACGTGCATAAATCAACATTTTGAGCAGTAAAAGGTAATTCGCCGTTACTAATACCCGCATTTAATCGATCCAATATTTCATTTTTTGCTGCATTTGTGTAAACCAGAACTAAAATTTCTGAATAGTTTTCAACCTTTTGATTTTTGATAATGTATTCCAAACGCTTAATGGCGGTATATGTTTTGCCGGAGCCGGGAGCGGCATTTACTAAGATTTTGCTGTTTATATCAGCCGTAATAATCAAATTGGGATCGCTAATTTCGACATACTCCTTCTGCCGGTCCGCACATTTTTCATCATTTGATTCTTCACTTTTTTCTTTTGAAACCTTTTCTTCTAAAACCTTTTCTCCTGTTTTTGAAGTCGAATGTTCTTTTTCAGAATAGTCTAACCATTTATAAGTTAATCCCGAAATAGAATCAAGCGTGTCTTCATCATCAGTAAATTCTTTCTTCCGAACATAGGTTGCTTTGGACTTGCATGTAGAAAAATGAAAACAATTAGAATATTCACATCTACCTTCCCAGGCATTAATGCCGTCTTTCTTTACCATGCCGTGAGTGATCTCATTGTTCTTAGCATAAGCGCAAGCAACGCCTATCTTGTAGACTTCTTCTTGCCATGGCGACAGTCGTACCGAAGAAAAAGGAAGGCAGTATTTGCTCTTAATTTGCTTTATTAATTCTCTTCCCCGTACTTGGGATACATAGTTTTGATCTCTAGAAATATTATCGCTCGATCGGATGTAAATGTTGCTGCGAATACTGATATT
>FZPS01000173.1_pt37 | contig 21478 bp, 20 predicted proteins | sample 1817821 | NCBI WGS metagenome assembly FZPS01 (sample SAMEA104158645, study PRJEB21678) | metagenome | place: Germany | collected 2015-04-21 | reverse complement strand
ACTCTCCGTAAAAGATTTAAACCCTTACTAGAGTTTGTTAGCTCTTAAAATCACTCAATTCTTCGGCTCCGGCTCTTAACCGGAACCCGCAACTGGCTTCCTATCACTGTTCAGTTTTCAAGGACCAGACAACGGGCCGTATTTGACCCGTCTGGAAATACATAATAACAAATCTGCGGTCCTTTGTCAAGGAACCGGATGTTTTCGCCGCGGATTTTTTTCTTTTGTCCCGCAGCACTTATATAATTTATCATCTTTGGCGACAAAATGCAACAGGTAATTTGTACCAGGGCCAAAGGTAAGCCGGCACCACCCTCTGGGGTGATACCGGCCGCTGTCCTTAACCCCTTCTTATTCCCTGGGCTTCATAAGGGGGAATAAGAGGACATCCCTGATAGAATAGGAATCGGTCAGGAGCATTACCAGGCGGTCAATGCCAATCCCCAGCCCTCCTGTGGGAGGCAGGCCATATTCCAGGGCCCGGACATAATCCTCATCCATCATATGGGCTTCTTCATCCCCGGCCTCCCGCTGCCGTACCTGCTCCAGGAACCGCTCCCTCTGATCAATGGGATCATTGAGTTCCGAAAAGCCATTGGCCATTTCCCGCCCGTAGATATAGGGTTCAAAGCGGGCAGTATAATCGGGTTTGTCTGCCATGCGCTTGGCCAGGGGTGAAATTTCCACGGGATATTCGGTAATAAAGGTGGGTTGTATCAGCTTGTCTTCAACCATTTCGTCAAAGACTTCGGCAATTACCTGGCCGAAATTGGCACCCTCTTCAATTTCCAGGCCCAGTTTTTTGGCCAGCCTGGCGGCTTCCTCGCCGTCCTTGGCCTGGGAAAAATCGACCCCGGTGTACTCTTTAATGGCATCCAGCATTGTCAGCCGGCGCCAGGGCGGGGTAAGGTCTATCCTTTCCCCCTGGTAGGTTATCACGGTGCTGCCGGTAACCTTCTCGGCCACATAGGCAATCAGGTCCTCCGTCAGCCGCATCATTTCCTCTCCATCGACATAAGCCTGGTAGACCTCCAGGGCGGTGTATTCCGGGTTGTGTTTGGTGGAGATACCCTCATTGCGGAAGTTCCTATTTAGTTCATAAACCTTTTCGAAGCCGCCCACGACAAGCCTCTTGAGATAGAGTTCCGGGGCAATGCGCAGGTAAAGCTGGGTGTCCAGGGCATTGTGATAGGTAACAAAGGGCCGGGCGTTGGCTCCCCCGGGAATCAAGTTGAGCATGGGGGTTTCCACTTCCAGGAAGCCCCGGGCATTGAGGTAATCCCTGATGGCCTGGATAACTTTGCTCCTGGTCACAAATACCTGCTGTACTTCGGGGTTAGCAATTAGATCCACATAGCGCATCCGGTACCGGAGCTCTACGTCCTTCAACCCATGCCATTTTTCCGGCAAAGGTCGGAGGGCCTTGCACAAAAGCTCGAAGCTGTCTACGGCAACGGATATTTCGCCCCGCCTGGTCCGGAAGACCTTCCCGTGCACCCCTATGATATCTCCCAGATCCAGGTCTAAGAAAAGCTGGTAAGCTTCTTCCCCTACCTGATCAATGCGGACATAGAGCTGGATCCGTCCCGACATGTCCTGAATATGGGCGAAGCTGGCTTTTCCATGGGTGCGGATAGACATGATCCGGCCCGCCACGGCAACCTCCTGGTCTTCCAGCTCAGAAAAATTCTCGTGAATCTGGGCGGCCTCGTGACTGCGGTCAAATCTTTCTACAGCATAAGGGTCGATGCCGGCTGCCCTCAGTTTGTCCAATTTTTGCCGCCTAATAAGCATCTGTTCGTTTACATCCTGCATTCCAGTGTCAACCCTTTGGGCATCATCACTCATCTGTATCCCTCCGAACCTTTCCCTATTGCCTCAACGATACACCTCTAAGATCTGGTATTTCAATTGTCCTGCCGGAACCGTTACTTCGACTATGTTGCCCGCCTTTTGACCAAGCAGAGCCTTCCCAACGGGGGATTCATTGGAAATCTTGTTTTCTAAAAGATTGGCTTCCGCTGAGCCAACAATGGTGTAGGTGAGCTGCTCATTGTTTTCTAAATCGTAAAGTTTGACCGTTGCTCCGAGCCCTACTTCATCGGGCTCATAATCATTGTCATCTATCACCTTGGCATGGCGCAGCATCCGTTCTATAGTCAGGATACGACCTTCAACGAAGGCTTGTTCATTTTTGGCGTCGTCGTATTCGGAGTTCTCGGTGATATCACCAAACTCAATGGCCTGTTTTATCCTTTCCGCCACCTGCCTCCTTTTCACCGTTTTCAAATATTCCAGCTCCTGTTCCAATTTCTTAAGCCCAGCCAAGGTCAACAATACTTCCTTTTCTGCCATAGCATAGCCTTCCTCCCCTTTAGCTGCTTGGGTCCCCATGCTTCCCTTCCTTCTACCCCGATTGCCGTATCTTAATATATGTCAGCAGGACCATTAAAATGTTCCCTTATTCTGCCACCGGGAAAACTCCAATATTGCATAAATAGTACGGACCGATGATCGGCCCGTACTAAAAAACAACTTTTTGGCAATTCGCCAGCCTAATTATAAAAGAAGTCCCCAGGGATGTCAAGAATTTTACGCCGTTTTCCCCACCTTGCGGGCAACGGCCTGAATCTGTTCCCTGGTCAGGGCCCGCTCAAAGCTGCGCAGGCCCGCCAGTTCAAAGCCGTGTTTGGCGGCAAGCCGGGAGATTTCATCCACCTGGGCCACGGTAATATCGCGGCCCAGGGAAAAGCATTCATAGCGCCTCTCCAGGGCCAGCAGCATGGTTTCGGCCATACAGGCATAGGCAGTGCCGGGGGGAAAGCCAAAATTAAAGTTAAACTCCGTCCCGTCGGGGACCTTCACCACTCCCCCCTCGATGACCAAAACATCATCCCGCTCCTGGGCCACCCGGGACGAAACATCCCGGGGCCGGGCGACATCACAGACAACGGCCCCCCTCTTTAAGTACTCGGGTTCAATGATGGCATTGACGGCGCCGGTGACGGTAAGAACCACATCGGCCCTGGCCAGGGTTTCCTGGAGGTTGGAAGAAATTTTGGCCGCCAGGCCCGTTTCGGCGGCAATTTTTTGGGCCAGCCGCTGGAGCTTGTTTCCATTGCGGCCGTAGAGGGTGAGGTAGCGGCATTCCCGGGCCAGGATCCGGGCACAGGTGCTGCCAATGGAACCCGTAGCCCCGATAACGGCCACTTCGGCCCTGGCCAGGTCGATGCCCATCTCCCGGGCTGCCATCCTGGTCCCGGCTATAGCCGTGGCCACAGTATAGCTGTTACCGGTGGTTACGGGTATGTTCAAGTTGCGGGCAACGGTAATCCCGGCATCCCCCACCACCGCCGTAAAGGCGCCGAGGCCAACTATCTTGGCCCCCAGTTTTTCCGCCTTTTTGCCAGCTTGAATAATTTTCTGCAGGACATAGTCCTCGGGTAATTCCAGCATCTGCTTTGAGGTTAGACCACAGGAAACAAACCAACCTTCTGCTTCTCCGTAGGGAGAACGCAGGCCGGTAATCTTTGACACTTCCAGGGGCGGCAGAATGCGGCAGACCCCTTCCAGTATTCTTTCGGGTAATTTGGCCGCCAGGGGAAACTTGCGGGTAATATCGGCTGTAGTTAATGGATGGATGATAAAGGCAAACCTTTCCATGTTTCGTCTCCTTCCCAAATCTTTATGCTTCCCTCTGGGTCAGGTCCTGGAGCCTTGGTTTAAAACCTATGGCATCGATGGCCTCTTCATACTCCTGGGGCGTAATTTCCTCAGGACGTTTCCCGATCACCGCTACCAGTACACCTTCCATTACATTAGTACCAAAGGAACGCCCATTTAATTCCGGTGTTGTTGTCACCAGATAGCCTACCCCCCGCTCCCGCAGGGCCTCAACATCGCCGGCCGTCACAGTGTTGGTAAGGACAATATTGCCGGGCAGGGATAAAGGCAAATATTTCCAGATTAAATGAAAGTCGCCGGCAATGACGTCGGCCTCCCGGTAAAACTTTTCAAAGCGGGGTGAGTTTTCCCCCTGCTTTTTCCCCGTCGGATACAAGAGGGTGAAGGGGAGCTGGCAGAGAAGGGGGGCCAGCAGGTAGGCGACCCGCTCCAGCATAGAGAGGGAGGTCAGGGGCAGGGGCAAACCCAGGGCAGTCATCAGATCGCCGAAGATAACCTGGGCCCCGTGTTGCACCAGGGCCTGGGCCATCCCAAAGCGGTCGGCCCCGGATACCAGGAATACCCTTTTCCCCTCCCAGGCAATGAGGCCGGTTTCCTGCAGCTGGGAAACCACCCTTCTTTCCAGGGTATTCTTCAGACCTGTCCCATCGACAATAGGCGTAGTCCTGGCCGCCCGGGCAATTTTTTTTGCATCCCGGAAGGCATAGCGGCGCTGTCCCGCCGTGATGTAGAGGTCGATCCCGCCCATGCCAAAGGCATCGACCTTACCGTCCAGTTCCCGGATCAGGCCGATGGCCTTGACCATATCCCCATCGGTGCCGATCCTTTCGATGATAAATTTCTCCCCCAATATTTCTGTCTCAACCCGGTTATTCCGTTGGGAGGAACCGAGGCTGATACTGACCACCCGTTTCAACTCTACACTTCCTTTCCTTCAGGAGAGCTTCCTGATTATTCCCCTGAGCTCTTCCGGGTCAACATAGATATCTTCCTTCAGGGGCGATGGTCCCAGCTCAATGCCGAAGACCCTTTTGTCCAGGAGGGCTTCCATGAGGCGAATCCGCATATCGGAACCGAGGAAAATAACATTGGGATAAGCCTTGGCCCTGGCGATGAGATCCATTATTTCGTTGAAAAGCTCCAGCCCATTTTTATTCTCAATGAAACGCCACCGTTCTTCCTCAGTCATAAGGAAAATAAAATCGACGCCCTCTTCCCTGGCCATCTTCTCCAGCTCTTCCTTATTCTCCACTGGAAAGCCGACCAGGGCGATCTGCTCCCCTTTGCGGATTTCCCCCAGGCTTTCCAGGCGGGAGACGAAGGATCTTTCCGTACCCAGGGCTTTGGCAACCTCCTGCTGGGATAGACCGGCACTGCGCATATCCAGGGCCTGATCCACCAGTTTATGTATCCTCTCCCGATCCAGGACCTTATCCCCTATCCGGAGGAGATCCATGGCCCTCCCTCCCCTACATTTTATGTGCACATTATTGTGTACATTCCTTTGAGGCTATTTTACTAAAGCCGGGCAAAAAAGGCAAGGAAAACACCACCCTCAGGTGGTGCTGATTGCGGAAAAATTTATTTCCCGGGACCAGGGGGCTCTGCCCTTTGGGGCTTTCCTTCCCTGCCCCCCTGGGCTGCCAGCTCCCTCCCCCTGGCCAGGAGATACTCCCGCCGGTTGCGCCGGGGGTCCTGGAGCACCTCTTCCCACAAAAGCCGGCGAACTTTCCCAACCAGGGGTCCCGGCGCAAGGCCAAGCTGGGCCATGAACGTCCGGCCGTCCAGGGCAAGCCCGTCGGGGGAGAGGGGGAAATCCTCGGCTGCCACCTGGCTCAACATCGCCAGAAAGCTGTCCAGGGCCCCTTGGGCATCGGGGGCAATGCCCCCTGCCGCCGCCAGGGCCCCTGCCAGCTGGAGGAAATCGGGCAGGTTTTCCGGCCCCAGACGGGAGAGGAAATACCGGGCCGCCGCCAGATCTGTCTTTTCCCGGGGAAGCCGGGCCAGGCTGGTAACAAGATGGTCAACACGCCTGCTGAGCCCTTTGGGATAGCGGAGGGATATGAGCTGGGCAGCAGGATCGGCTACCCCGCTGAGGAGGCCGGCCAGGCGCCGGTGCAAAAGGGGGGCAACCAGGTTACAGGTTTTCAAACTTACCGCCAGGGGGTGGCGGGTTTCTTTATAAAGGGACGGGAAAATAATTTTTAAAAGGCCGCTTTCCTCCAGCCTGGCTAGGGAAGGTTCCACCGGCTCCTGCAGGAGGATCTTGTCCATTTCCTGCTGGATCCGCTCGGGGGCTATGAGTTTTAACCTGTGGGCAAGGCGGCAGAGGGCTGCCCAGGTGGCCGGTTCAATTTCTCCCCCGATCTGGCCGGAAAAGCGGATGGCCCGTAGCAGCCGCAAGCCATCTTCCTGAAAGCGCTCATCGGGATCCCCCACCGCCCGGATGAGGCCTGCCTGTAGATCGGCAATACCGCCGGTGGGATCCAACAGCTTGTCCGCAAGGGGGTCGTAGGCCAGGGCATTGATGGTGAAATCCCGCCGCAGGAGGTCTGCTTTTATGTCAGTACCGAAGGTCACCGTACTGGGGCGGCGTCCGTCCCGGTAAACCCCATCATGGCGGAAGGTTGTAACCTCTATCCCTTCCCCCGCCATGAGGACCGTCACCGTGCCGAACTGAACCCCGGTGGGAATAACTTTGGGAAAAAGCCCCTGGACCACTTCCGGGACGGCGCTGGTCGCCACGTCCCAGTCCTTGGGTTCCAGGCCCCGGAGCATGTCCCGGACACACCCGCCCACCAGGTAAGCCTGATGGCCCTCCTCCTTAAGCCTCTTTATAACTTCCAGCACCGGGGCCGGTATTTTCCGAAACATACAATACCCACCTCCTGCCAGAAATTTTCTCCCCCCGGGGCCCTTTCCCTTCCCCCGATCAGAAAATAGCTTTTTGCAACCCGTTGCCCATCTGTCCTGCGGGGCCGCCCTTTTGATAGTTGACATTGCAATTGACAGTGGACAATTGACAATTATTTTTATCCGTTGTTGCTAGGCCTGGGGGTAATATTATAAGGACTAAACTTCCGGCACTGTACACGGCAACTGACAACCGTTCGTGCCTCCGCGAGGAGAACTGACAGCAAAGCCAGAAATGTTCACCACCGGTGCCCGGTTCCAGCATGGGCGCCTACCAAGAAAAAACCCCGGGACAACCGGGGCCAAGAGCCTATTCCAGACAAAAAACTATGCGTATATACTGGCTGACCTCCACCTGCTGGAGTTCAAAGGACGAGCCGGCGGCAGGGTATCTTTCCTCCAACAGCTCGTAGGGCGGCGCAATGCTCTGGTCCACGGCCAGGACCCTGCCCAGCTTCCTGCCCAGGGCCGCCGCAACCCCTTCGGCCTGGACCCGGGCGTCCTGCAAAGCCGCCAGCAAAGCCCTCTGTTGTAATTCCCGGGAGGGAAGGTACCTTATGCCTTCCAGCCTATCGACACCGGCGGCAAAGGCAGCATCGATAACAGCTGACACCAGGGAGGTGTCGCTAAGATGAACACTAATAGTGCTGTTCACCCGGTAACCCACCGGCTCCGACTGCCGGTATGTATCATCCCCATAGCCGTATTCCGGCCAGATGTTGTAATAGAGGGTGGAAATCTTGTCCCGACTTACCCCCTCCTGCCCGATATTGGCCACTACCCGGGCCAGCAGCCGCCGGTGCTCCTCCTGGGCCTCCCGGGCCAAAGGAGCATAGGTGGTCACCCCAAAGGATACCTGCACCCCTGCGGGCGCCCCCTGCAGGCGGCCAAAGCCGAAAACAGTTATGGTATCCGGCCATTCATCCTCCTGACAATACAGGCTGTCGTAAGCAAAGGCTGTTTCGGCACCGGCTGCTTCAGGGGTGGCCAGGACCGGAGCAGTCAGGGTCAAAAGAAGCCCTAAGATCAGCAACCCTCCTACCAGCCCTTTCCCCTTCTTCATTTCCCATCACCTCCTCTGTGGCTTTTCATTTCCAGTATGCACACAAAGGAGGGCTTTTATACCTAATCGCCGCTTATATTGGCAAAAAAGGCCGCCAGGATTTTCCGCATTTCCTCACCATCCCTGGCCCTGGTTACCCGGTCCCGGGTGGCGGCAGAATTGGGCAGGCCCTTCAGGTACCAGGCGGCAAATTTGCGCATTTCCCTTACCCCCCGCTCCTCCCCCTTGTGGGCCATGAGGAGGTCCAGATGGCGGAGGGCCATGGCCAGCCTTTCTGACGCCGCGGGGGGTGGGAGCAGCCGCCCGCTGGCAAGATAGGCCACCGTCCGGGAAATCAACCAGGGGTTGCCCAAAGTGCCCCGGGCCAGCATTACTGCATCGCAGCCCGTTTCGGCCAGCATCCGGGCTGCATCGGTTGGTTCCCATATATCTCCATTTCCAATCACCGGTATGGAAACGGCCTCCTTAACCTCCCGGATCACATGCCAATCGGCCTTGCCCCCGTACATCTGGCTCCGGGTACGGCCGTGGACGGCAATGGCCCTGGCCCCTGCCTCTTCCATCTGCCGAGCAAAGGCAACGGCATTGCTGGTTTCCTTATCCCAGCCCTTCCGTATCTTGACCGTCACCGGCAAGGATACAGCCCCGGCTACGGCGGCCACTATCCGGGCTGCCCGGTCAGGATCCTTCATCAGGGCCGCCCCCTCGCCATTTTTCACCACCTTGGCGACGGGACAGCCCATGTTGATGTCGATGATGTCGACGGGAAAAGTAGCAACTATTTTGGCTGCCGCTGCCATAACTTCGGGTTCGGAACCGAAGAGCTGGACCGCCAGGGGACGCCCCTCCCCTTCCCTCGGCAGCATCTCCCAGGTACTTTTATTATTATACAGCAATCCCTTGGCACTGATCATTTCCGTGTAAACCAGGGCACATCCCTGTTCCCTGGCCAAAAGGCGATAAGTAAGATCGGTAATCCCGGCCATTGGTGCCAATATGACCTTATTTGCCAGGGTAACATTGCCTATACGCACAGTAATCCTCCCCTTGCTATAAGTAAGGCCCCTCCCCTAGTATACCTAGGAAGGGGCCCAATAACTACCCGCGGCAGTTACGAAGATAGATCAAACGCAGGCCTTCTAAGGTCAATTCGTGGTTGACAGTATCGATGGTCTCGCTCTCCTGGGCAATCAGGTCGGCCAGTCCCCCCGTGGCCACCACCTTCTTAACGCCGGGCAACTCCTCCTTCATCCGCCGGACTATGGCATCGACCTGGCCGGCAAAGCCGAAAATAATTCCCGCCTGCATGCTGGCCACGGTATTTTTACCTATCACACCGGGGGGTTTTACCAGCTCAATCCGGGGTAATTTGGCTGCCCGCTGAAAGAGGGCGTCGGTGGCCGTATTGATACCCGGTGCAATGGCCCCACCCAGATATTCCCCCTCCCCCGAGATGGCGCAGAAGGTCGTGGCCGTACCAAAATCGACGACAATTACCGGGCCGCCGTAGAGGCTGTAGGCTGCCACGGCATTGGCGATCCGGTCGGCCCCCACCTCCCGGGGGTTATCGTATTTAATGGGCATGCCCGTCTTAATACCAGGCCCAACAATCAGGGGCTCCCGTTTAAAGTACTTCCGGGCCAACTTCTCCAGGGCCAACAGCAGGGGAGGAACCACAGAAGATATGACGACGGCCTGAACCTCCGGGGGGTTGATACCAGCCGCCGCCAGCAGGTTTAAAAAGATCACGCCGTACTCGTCTTCTGTTTTCCCCGGGTCCGTGGCAAGGCGCCAGCTGACCAGGAGCCTCTCGTCCCGGAAAACCCCGACCACCATATGGGTATTTCCTACATCCAGAGTAAGGAGCACCGGCCCTACCTCCACTTTCCTTTTAAACTGCGGGTTACCAGAGCTACCAAAACTGCTGCCACCACAATTTCCGGCAGGCCGTGGGTTACCGCCACTGCCAGGGCTGCTTCCAGGGGCAGGTAACCCCGGAGCACAGCCAGCCCCAGTACCCCGCCGGTATTGGTCATGGTTCCGACGACGGCGGCTACCGGGCTGCTCCCGGTTATTTTATAGGCATAGTGGGACAGTATTCCCACCAGCACCCGCGGCAAAATGGCTATTACCGGGTCTAAAAGAAAAGGCACCGCTGCCGTGGAAAAGCTGTAGAGGCCAAAGATGAAACCTACCATTCCACCGACCAGGGGGCCCTCAAGGATGCCGGCTAAAATCACCGGTACATGCATAATGGTCGCCCGACCGGCTGCCGTCGGTACAGGAATGAGGCCCAAACCACTAATCCCCAAAACAATAGTTATCGCTGCCAGTAAACCGGCCACAGCCAATTGACGGGTCGTGAACATGAGCATGACACCTCCGTTCCAGTTCCCGTAAGGGATACCGGACATTGGTAAAGTGATGAAAGGATTTCATTCCATACGTCTCGACTAACGCATGTTTCATCGGTCCGGTGCCGTCGCCATGCTACCGGCCTCCTGTACTTTTATTATATTGAGGTATAGGGCATAAAACAATAAAAAACCCCCTGCTTTCATTTAAAAACTAACCGCCCTTTTTTTTCAGACGGGCGACCACAGGTCGCCTCTACTGGTTACATAAAAATGCCGGTTCCACGTTGGTAAGGGCGGTCTTTGACCGCCCGCAGGTGACCTCAGGTCGCCCCTACATTTTGTAGGGGAACAGTCCTCAGCAACAAGTAAACCTTTTATTACCTGCTGCTGTGGAGTCACAAATGCAACCATTTCTGCTATGGGCAAGGTTGAGGGGGACAGTCACCCCAAACGCGAGGATTAGTCTGGCGTTGACCATCCTGACTACCCTGCCGCCATAATTGTCAATTGTCCATTGTCAATTGTCCATTGTCAACCGCTTCCCGCAGGCTGACATCACCTGCCAGAACCCGGCGCACCGGGCCTTCAGGAACCTGTACCAGCAGGGCGCCAAAGTCGTCGACATCCACGGCGACCCCGCTTAAGGTCTCATCGGGGCCAATCACCTGTACCCCTTTGCCAAGAACAAGGGCCAGCTCCTTCCACCGGCGGCGCAGGGGGGCAAAACCATCCCGTAAAAAGGCCTTATACCAGTTTTCAATACGGAGCAATAGTTTTTGCAGAAGATCCACCCGGGAAAGGGCCCGGCCCACCTCGGCCTGCAGGGAAGTCGCCCTATCCTGCAGGGGAAGGGGGAAATCATCCAAGGGAGTGTTCACATTTATCCCTATTCCCATGATAACAAAATTGACCCGGTCCACCTCAGCGCTCAACTCGGTCAGGATGCCGGCCACCTTTCTGCCCCCGACATAAACATCGTTGGGCCATTTAATACCCGCCGCCAGACCCAATTCTTCCTTCAGGATCTCAGCCAGGGCCACGGCAGCCAGGAAGGTCAACTGGGGGGTCTGGGCCGGCTGCAGGGGGGGCCGCAGGAGCAGGGAAAATAAGAGGTTTTGTCCCCGGGGGGAGTGCCACGACCGCCCCCGGCGTCCCCGGCCCGCCACCTGTTCCTCGGCAATGACCAGGGTGCCCTCTTCTTCCCCCTGCCGGGCCAGCTCCTTGGCCAGCTCATTGGTAGAAGCCAGGGTGTCTCTGTAATAAATCTTGTGACCCAACCACCGGGTCTCCAGGCCCCAGCGGATTTCAGCCGGAAGGAGAAGGTTCGGAACCTGTTCCAGGCGGTAACCCCGCCGGGGCCGGGAGCTGATAGTGTAACCTTCCTCCCGCAGGGCCTGGACGGCCTTCCAGACTGCTGTCCTGGAAACTCCCAGGAGCCGGCTCAAATCCTCGCCGGAAAGAAAGTCACCCCCCGTCTGGCGCAGAGCCAGCAGGGTCTTCTCCTTAACCCCTTCCACCCCTACACCACCTGAACCCCGAGGACATTTTCCATCTGCTCCAGGGCAAAGCGGTGGGCCTCTTCATCAAAGGAGGCTACCCCATCCTTCAGGACTGTCACCTTGTAATTGCGCATCCGGGCATCGCAGGCCGTGTAAAGGACGCAGATGTTGGTACAGACTCCCACCAGGACAAGCTCCTCTACCCCCAGTTCCCGGAGGCAAAGATCCAGATCGGTGCCAAAAAAGGCACTGTAGCGCCGTTTCGGAATAACCAGCTCCTCCTCCCGGGGTTTCAGCTGATCGATCACCTCTGCCCCCCGGCTGCCCTTTACACAGTGGGCAGGGAACATGGCAAATTCGGGATCGGCAGCCAGGTGATGGTCACAGATAAAAATCACCGGCTCCCCTGCCTCCCTAAAACGCCGGACCTCCTGGGCTATTGCCTCGACAATCTCCTCCCCCGCCCTGCCCACATAAAGGCTGCCCCCCGGCTCGATAAAATCATTGAGCATGTCAATTACCAACAGAGCCCTCTTGGTCACTGACCTTACCCTCCTTTCTCCTCCCCCTTCCCTGCCGGCTGACACTGGGCCCTCTGGTTAAACCTTTCCATATTAACTATATACCGCTGGTGAACCCCTACAGCAATTTGCTCCTTTTCATCGAAGGCTTCGAAGGAATAGACCAACCTGCGCCCGTCAATTTCCTGCAGCACAGCCTTGGCCACCACCTGCATGCCAACGGGGGTCGGCGCCAGGTGCTTCAGTTTGATCTCCATCCCTACCGTGCCCCAGCCCTCGCTCAAGTGCCCCTTTACTGCTTCCTGGGCAGCAGATTCTATTAACCCTACCAGGGCTGGCGTTGCATAGACATAGATCCCCTCGGCACCATAGGCATTGGCAGTGTCCTCTTCCCTCACCGTAATCCTTGCCTCGCCACACATGCCGACCTTGAGATCCGTATGCGGTCTCGGCTGCATTTTTCAAACCTCCAGTCTGATTAGTGGCCTTCCTTTTTTCGGAAACTGTGAACACCCAACCTAGTTAATTCTCCCAGGCTTCAGCAGATTCCTCCCCTTCTCGCCAAAAACAAAGGGCTAACCAGTAATTAGGTTAGCCCTTTTGGCAGAAATTCTTTCCGATATGAAGCTCACTTTTTTAGCTCAAGCCTTCCTGGGGCTTCCGGAAGAGGGGCTGGCTTTCCCTCCGGGGCCGGTAGGCGGGCACTTCCCCATCGGTGACAGGGCCAGTGTCTCCCTCAGCCTCTTCCACCTCTGCTTCTGGGGCAGCTTCTCCCTCCATCAACAGGCGTTCCAGTTCATCTGCATGCAGGGTTTCCTGCTCCAGGAGGGTTTGGGCCAGGAGATCAAGTTTATCCCTGTTTTCCTTAAGGAGGCGGGTTGCCTTATCGTAGCACTCATCGATAATGCGGCGCACTTCCTGGTCAATGGCCGACGCCACCTCTTCACTGTAGTTCCGGTCCCGGGCGATATCCCGCCCCAAAAAGACCTGTTCCTGCTTATGGCCAAAGGTCAGGGGACCGAGTTTTTCACTCATCCCGTATTCCATGATCATCTTCCGCACCAGGGCCGTCGCCCGCTCCAGGTCATTCTGGGCCCCGGTACTGATCTCATTGAGGACCAGTTCTTCGGCCACCCGGCCGCCCAACAGCTGGGTAATCCGGTCCAGGAGTTCCGAGCGGGTCATGTAATAGCGGTCTTCCTTGGGCAAACTGAGGGTGTAACCACCGGCCCGCCCCCTGGGAATTATAGAAACCTTGTGGACCGGATCGGTGTGGGGAAGAACGTGGCCCAGGACGGCATGCCCCGCCTCATGGTAGGCCACCAGGCGCCTTTCCCGTTCACTGATCACCCTGCTCTTTCGTTCCGGACCGGCAATAACCCGGTCGATGGCTTCTTCCATCTCCTCCATCCCTATCCGGCGCTTGTTTCTCCGGGCCGTCAGGATGGCTGCTTCATTGACCATGTTGGCCAGATCGGCACCAGTAAAGCCGGGCGTCCGCCGGGCCAGCACTTCCAGATCCACACTGCCATCCAGGGGTTTGCCCCGCACGTGTACCTTTAAGATGGCCTCCCTGCCCACCACGTCGGGTTGATCGATGATCACCTGCCGGTCAAAACGACCGGGGCGCAGCAGGGCTGGATCCAAAACATCGGGACGGTTGGTTGCCGCCAGGATGATGACACCTTCATTGGCACCAAAACCATCCATTTCCACCAGGAGCTGGTTCAGGGTCTGTTCCCTCTCGTCGTGACCCCCTCCCAGGCCGGCACCCCGCTGCCGCCCAACGGCATCGATCTCATCGATGAATACCAGGCAGGGTGCATTTCTCTTGGCCTGATCGAAGAGATCCCGTACCCGGGAAGCACCGACACCGACAAACATCTCGACGAAGTCGGAACCACTGATGGTGAAAAAGGGAACGCCGGCTTCCCCGGCCACCGCCCTGGCCAACAGGGTCTTCCCGGTGCCCGGGGGGCCAACCAGGAGGACACCCTTGGGGATCCGGGCCCCAAGCTCGATGAATTTCTTTGGTTCTTTCAAAAATTCGACTATCTCTGCCAGCTCTTCCTTGGCTTCTTCCGCCCCGGCAACATCGGCAAAGGTTACCTTCGCCTTATCCTCGGGGGCATAGAGGCGTGCCCGGCTCTTGCCAAAGGACATGACCCGGTTCCCCCCACCCTGGGTCTGCTGCATGATGAAGATCCAGACCCCGATCAGGAGAATAATGGGGAAGAGGGTAGAAAGGAGGGTGGTCCACCAGGGCGGAGACGGTGGCGGTTCCCCGGTGTAGGTCACCCCGGCCTGTTCCAGCCGTTCTACCAGTTTTCCATCATTGGGGTTATAGGTGGTGAATTTTTCCCCGTTTTTGAATTCGCCTTCGATGGCACCATCTACAATGATTACCCTATCTACCTCTCCTGCCTCAAGATGTGCCAGAAAGGTAGAATAGGCAATCTCCTCCACCTGGGCAGGCTCGTTGGCATAGTAGTTTATTACAGAGAGAGCTATGATTATGAGCAATAAATAAAAGCCCATATTGCGAAAAGCTCTATTCAAAAAAAGACCTCCTCTCATTTAGGGCAAAGCCGGAGGTAATACAATTCACCCCCATTTTATGCAGTACCATATAATTGTAGCATATTTCAGAACCCCTGACAACAACAAGACCCAAAACCCCTGAACCATTAACTGTAAACTTCATCCTTCAAGACCCCGATATAGGGAAGATTGCGATATTTTTCTGCAAAATCCAGGCCGTACCCCACCACAAAGCGGTCTGGAATGCTGAAACCGCAGTATTTCACCGGTACATCCACCCTCCTCCGGTCCGGCTTATCCAGGAGGGTACAGATCTCCAGGCTCGCCGGCTTGCGGGAATGGAGGTTCTGGTACAGGTAATGGAGGGTAAGGCCGGAATCAATAATATCCTCCACAATAAGGACATCCTTGCCTTCAATGCTCTCCTCCAGGTCCTTGAGGATCCGGACCACCCCGGAGCTTTCGGTCGAGGCCCCGTAGCTGGATACGGCCATAAAGTCAAAGGAGACGGGAACCGTCAGATTCCGGGCCAGATCGGCCAAAAAGAGGACCGCTCCCTTCAATACGCAGATTAGGTGCAATTCCTTCCCCTGGTAGTCCCGGGATATTTCTGCCCCCAGTTCCTGTATCCGCTGTTGCAGCTGCTCCTGATCAATCAAAATCTCTTTAATCTCTGCCAGCATTGTCGTCTGTTGTCTCTCCCTTCACAATTTCTGTTTCTACGACAAGGACCTGTTTGGTTTCCGGTTTTGCAACAAACCTTTCGTCCTGCCGCCATCCCACTACCCACATAATCTCCTTGCCCGCTGTAAGCAGGGGAATCCTGTCCCGCTGGTCCCGGGGTATCTTGGCATCGATAAAAAAATCCTTCAGTTTCTTTGACCCACCGAGGCCCCGGGGATAAAACCGATCCCCCGGGCGGCGGCTCCGGACAAAGAGGGGTTCCGAGCTGCCATCCCAGGTAAAGAACCCCCGCATCCTGCTCCCTTTGAGGTGGGACCCAAGTTCCCGGCCATCAACCACCCGGGCCTTCAGCCTCATTCCGGCTGCGGGAACAAAAACTTCCCCCGGCACCGGCAGGGGGTAACAGAAGGAAAGGTCCGCCTCCTGCCCATCTTCCTGGACAACTACTTCCCGGTACGTCCTCCTTATTTCTACTCCCCCCGGCAGGGAAAGGCGGGCGCCCACCCGGCCCTTCTGGACCAGCTCCGCGGCCGCCTGCAGATGGACCTGCTGCAGGTCCACACCATCTCCCTTTACCACAATAATGGCCCGGCGGAGGATGCGGCGGAGGAGAACCGGGGAAAGGCCCTGAAGCCTGTCCAGCTGCAGGCAAACCCTTTTCTCCCCCGTCTTCGTTATTACCCTATCATAACACTTCTTGGCTTCCTGGTCCAGATATTCATTTTCTTCCCGCCACAGGAGGGCATTGCTGGCCAGAAGCTGCCTCAGGTTGGGGTTAAACTCGGCCTCCAGCCAGGGCAAGAGCTCCAGGCGGATTTTATTACGCAGGTAAATGGGCTCCTCGTTGGTCCAGTCCCACCGGGGCTCCAGCCCCTCCTCCCGGCAGTAGGCCAGGATCTCGGCCCGGCTGACTTCTATCAGGGGGCGAATAATATCCATTCCCTCCAGCGGGCGGACCGGGGGAATCCCCCCCAGGCCCGCCAGGCCGGTACCCCGGAGCAGGCGCATTAAAACCGTCTCCGCCTGATCGTCCAGGTTGTGGCCCAGGGCAATCTTCTGGCAGCGGCCCTTTTGGGCCGCTTTGATAAACAAATTGTAGCGGACCTCCCGGGCGGCAGCCTCCAGGGAACCCCCGTGCTCCGCCTGATAGGCAGCCACATCCACCCGCTCGATGACCGCCGGTATCCCCAGAAAAGAGGCTATTTTCTCCACATGCAGGGCATCCTGGTATGCCTCTTCCCCCCGCAGCATGTGGTCCAGGTGGGCCACCATGAGCTCGAGGTCCAGTTCCTCCCGCAGGCGCCAGAGGATATGAAGGAGGGCCAAGGAATCTGGGCCCCCCGACACACCCACCAGGACTTTGTCACCGGCCGCCAGCATCTGGAAACGTTCCAGGGTTTTTTTCACTTTTTCCAACATTGCACATCACCAGCTTCCCTGTAGCATTTTTCTGCACAGGGACCGTTTTTCCTGCCGAAAAAAAGGGAAAACCCCTTTCCCCGGGCAGCCACTATTGATTATACCCCGGGGAAAGGGGAATTCTTCATTCATACAAGTTAAACCCCGGCAAGGGAGGGAAAGCCTTTCCCTCCCATCAATCTTCCCGGTCCACCCGGGCCACCAGGGCCGCCATATCATCGGCATGGAAACCCCCTTGCTTTCCGGCCTCGGCCAGGATCCAGCGGGCCATTTCCTCCGGTTCATCGGTCCGCGCCTGCCGGAGTAAATCCAGGAGCCAACCCGATTTCCCCTTTTCCCCCGTCACCCCGTCGGTTACCATGACAATAAGGTCACCGTCCCGGAGGCGGCGCCTCACCGGCTGGACCTTGATATCTTCCACTATACCGATGGGCGGAGAGGGGGTGTGGATCAGGGACACATGCCGCCCCCGCTTTATGTAGCTGGTACAGGAACCTACCTTGACAAATTCGGCTTCCCCGGCATAGAGATCCAGGATGACCAGGTCAACGGTAGCAAAACTGTCTTCCCCCGAGCGGAGCATCAGGATATTGTTGACGGTCCGCAGGCTCAATTCCTCATTAAAACCGGCATTGAGAAGCCTTTCCAAAAGGGCGATGGTGGTGGCCGATTCCTCCGCCGCCCTGGCCCCCACCCCCATGCCGTCGCTCAGGATCAGGGCGACCCGGCCGTCCCGCAGCTCCTCCACACTGTAATTGTCCCCGGAAACGGAAGAGCCATCCCTGGCCCGGCTGGCCCCACCGGTTTCCACGCTAAAGAGGCGGGCCGATACCAGACGCAGTAGGCACTGCCCCCCGCCGGTGCGCAGGGCACACTGCCGCTGTTCCAGGCGCAGGCGCCGGCCGCAGACCCTTTCGGCCAGGGGCCTTATGATCCGGCTGCACTGGGCATTGGCCCGGCAGCCAAGCTTACCGATGTTAATCTCCAGGTGATTCCCTCCTCCAGCCATCACACTGGCATGGGTAATCTCCAGTTCAGCAGCCTCCAGCTGCTTCAGGAGGGCAGTGGTCAAGCCCTCCCGGTACTCCACCTCAACATTGATTTCCCTGGCCAGGTCGGAGACAATCCCCCCCACCCCCCGGAGCTGGTTGGCAACCATATTCCCCTTTTCGCTGAACCGCCTTTGCCAGTACAGGTTGAGCCGGTGCAGTTGGTAAAGGTGGCAGATTTTTGTGACCAGCTCCATGGCCCGGACGCAGCGGCGCCTGAGCTCCCCGGGAATTTCTTCCCGCTCTAAGCGGCCCCGGATTTCCACCAGGCCAATCAGGTCGAAGAGGACCCGATAGGTTTTATAAAAATCCTCCTCCCAGCAGTACAGATACAGGTTGCAGTCCTCACAGACCTCCTGGCAAATATCGCGGAATAGCTGGTTGAGCCGCTCTTCCTCCTGGAATCTCTCGGTAATGGCAATTTCGTCCAGGGTGCCGGCCAGCTCAGCGAATACCGCCGCCACCTCTGCCAGGCGGCCGGCAGCCACCTGCCGGATTCTCTGATCGTATTCCTGCTGCAGCCGCCGGTTTTCCAGGGTCCCGGGCACCAGCCGGGCCACCTCGCTGACATAGCGGGATGGGGTTAAGAGGAGGAGGCCCAGGGCCAGGATCCCTTCCAAAAAAACCACTTCCAGGTTGACGGCATGTAAGAGATAGAGGGACAGCAGCAGATCCCCAATAACAAAACTTAGGCCGGAGCCCAGCTTCCCCAGTCCGCGGAAGGCACCGGCCAGAAGGCCGGCAAAGGCATAGGCGCCGGGGGCACTGACGGGTAGGGAGCCCAGGAGGATATGGGTAACGCCATAGGCCGTTCCCAGGGCCGCCCCCAGGCCCGCACCCCCGGCCAGGGCCAGCAGCATAACTAAGTACTTGCCAAAAACATGTCCCAGGGACAAAAAGCCAAATTCCAACCCGGAAAAGCCCAGGATAACCATTGCCCCCAGGATAACCAGGCAGACGCTCTCTTCATTGTCAAGACCCCGCAGGGTCCCCCTTCTGGTGAGGACGGGCATGCCGTAGAGAAAAATCATGCTGAGGACAAAGACCAGTATCCCTTCCATGCCCGCCTGCAGAAGTCCCCTAAGGGGGGAACCGGTGGCAGAAAGGAACAAGGCCCGGCCCAAAAGGGTTACCGCCAGGGCCAGGAAGGGCGGCTGCAGCCAGAAGGAAGACCGGCGGCCCAAGTAAGAGGTGAGGAAAAACAAGGCTGTATATATGAGTCCACCCTGGAGGGCATGGGAAAGGTCCCCTGTGGAGAGGAAGCCGAGGAAGGACCAAAAGGCTACCACCGGGGCCCGGGATCTGTCGGCGGCAAGTACCCCGGTAAAAAAGGCCAGGCCGGGGACGGGTGCTCCAGGAAACAAGCCGGCCCGGCTGACCAGAAAGGCCACCAGGGAGAGGAGGGCGTTCCGGCGACTAAAGAGGGAGCCTGGTAAAGATAGAAACAACATAAGAGGCACCACCTTTTGGTATTTTTTGGCAGTACCTCTATTGTACAATCTCTTCCCCAAAGGATTGTGTAGTAATGGGGGAAGTTCAGTTTCTTTTTCTCGACAGAAAACTCTTTTGGTTTATGCTTTAACTATAATTCAACAGCCTTTCCTGATACTCCCGCACCATCCCCTCCCGCAGGAAGGTGACCAGGCGTTCTAAAAAGGCAGCCGCCTCGGCCCGGGTAATGGTTGCCTGGGGCCGGATACGGCCGAAACTGTCGGGTTCTAAAAGGCCCATCTCCCCGGCCACATAGATGGCATCCCGGGCCCAGAGGGGAATCTGCTGATCATCCAGATAAGGCAGGCTGTAAGGGGGTACCGGGGCCAGCCGTTCCAGGCCCAGGAGCTTAACGGCCATCACGGCAGCCTGGGCACGGGTCGCAGCCTCCTGGGGCTGGAAGCGGTTATACCGGGCCCCTTCCACTACCCCTTCCCGGGCCAGGGCATTGATATAGGGGGCATAGGGATGCTCCGGAGGGACATCGGGGAAAAGCTGTTCCTCCTCAACCTTAACCTCCATACCCCCCGCCTGGGCCAGGGCCCGGGCGAACTCTCCCCTGAGCATGGGTAGGCCCGGGGCAAAGTAGAGGCCGGTAGGTTCCAAAATACCCAAACTGGCCATCTGCTCCACCGGTTCCTGGGCCCAGTGTCCCCGGATATCCCGGAAGGCCGGCACAGGCAGCCGCTCCTGCCCCAGGGGTGTGGCAGCATACAGGGTAGCGGAACCCCGCTGGCGGCCCACCGGCTCCCCGTCTTCGTTCCATTTGGGCAGATCATACTCATAGGCCAGGATGTCTTCCCCTGTCGTAGTACGGAGATAGCCCCCGGAAAAACTGATGGCTGTCGGCTCATTGGCCACATAGGTCATTTCCTGCTTCCGGGTAAAGGAGGCTTCCTCCCGGACTGTTCCCAGCCAGGGGACAGCTGCTTCCCCCTCCTCCCGGACAAACTCACCCTCGATGGTAATGACCACCTTCCTGTTTTCCACCTCGCCCCAGGGAGAGGCATGGCCCACCGTTTCCCCGCTCTGGGTAACCACTACCTTCCCTTCCCCCCGGTTTTTGTCGTAAACCTTGCGCCCGAACCAATTCCCAGAAAAGTAATCCACCCCGGGATGGCTGTCGGTAATGCTGGAAAAGTTGAATTGATAGCCGCTGTCATTCACCTGGTAACGGTCATCCCCGGCTATCACCGTCTCCCGGAAGCGGGAAACGGTGGTTTCCCGCAAGATTTGCCGCCCCTCCTGGCGCCAGTTAGTAGTCAGGGTCAGGGTCCGGTTGAGCCGGATCCCTTCCTGCTTGTTCTCCAGCTTAAAGGTATAGCGGTTGTCAACCCGGTCTCCCCGGGGTCGGCCCTCCCGGATATCCAGGGTACCAGTCAGGACAACGGGCCTGCCGGTAATGAAGATAACCTCCTGATAGCTGTTGCCCCGGCCGACGCTGCTCTCAAAGGTTGGGGCAATTGCCTGGGCCCGGGCGGTCACCGGTGTCAGGCCAAGGAACAGTAGTACCAAAACCAGCGCCACTTTTTTCTTCATCATCCCTACCCCCTATTGCACCAGGATTAACCTGCCCTTCATCCCTTCCCGCACGAGATAAACCCTGTCACCGGGCCGCAGCTCCGACCAGGCAATACCCCGACTGCCCCTGGCTGTCACCGCCTCCCTGGCATCTACGGCCAGGGTCCCCGGGTAGGGCCGCCATTCCCGGCTGGCATTGTTCCAGTCCTTGACCCTCTCCAGGGTGATGACCCCCGTCTGGCGGTCTATCCCCTGCACCCGGCCGACGGTAACCCGCTCCCCGCCGACGGTTCTGCGGGGCCAGATACCCAGGGCCACCGTCTCCTCACCCTGGGCCAGGATCAGGGCAGAAGCCCCCTCATAGTCTTCCTGGGCCCGCCTTTGTTCAAATTCTCCCTTGGTCAAAGGCCCGTCGGGTTCCAGCCCGGTGTTATCCCAGAAAAGGGTATCCTGGTTCAAGCGCAGATCCCGGGTTCTCCTCCGCCGCCACTCCTCCCAGCGATGCCCCTCCAGGCTGCTTATATACTCCAGCTCCAGGTAATTGAAGCCGATACTCTCCAACCTGCCCCAGTAAATGTCCAGTTTTGGTTCCTCCACATCTTCAACGGAAACCACCAGGGACTGCAGGGGGCCCGTACCCGAACTGGCCGCCAGGATCAGCACTTCCTGCCCCCTCTCCAGGACAGAGGGGTCAATGAGCCGCTCGTCCCAGAGGAAGATGGTCCCGGGGCCATAC